>Ga0315276_10002658_pt1 | contig 16384 bp, 8 predicted proteins | sample YL17G05_0_MG_FD_204542 | JGI IMG/M metagenome (GOLD analysis project Ga0315276, IMG submission 204542) | Sediment microbial communities from Yellowstone Lake, YNP, Wyoming, USA - YL17G05_0 | ecosystem: Environmental > Aquatic > Freshwater > Lake > Sediment | place: USA: Wyoming | collected... | reverse complement strand
CTCCCTGCACCAAAAATCCTGAATGAGAATGATAGGTTTGCATCCAGCGGGATGCACCCCGCTCACCTCGGAAAAGACCTTTGAGGAGGGAAGGCGATGCCACTCGCGAAGTGCAACAACTCGGAAACCGTTTACGAAGCGGGAGACTGCAGGATGAGACTTGATGAGAACTTAAGCGTCTGGAAGATACACAATCTCCCCAGGAACCCCTCGCTCAGGAATGACATCAAGGTCGATGTCGCAGTGATAGGGGCGGGATACACTGGATTGTCGTCTGCGTATCATATCAAGAAACTCCAGCCTGACAAAGAAGTAGTTGTGCTGGAAGCGAAAGGTGCTGGGCATGGCGCGTCGGGGAGAAACGGGGGGATGTGCCTCAATCAGCCTAGCATCGACTACATGGCCATGGTACATCCGAATAGCCACAAACAAACGTACGATGCCACTGCGCACTGCATCAAGGAGATCACGGAACTGATGAAGGCACATGGTTTCGGAGCCGACATCAGATTCAGCGGCTCCCTCATGACAAACGTGGATAAGAAAGGAGCTGAGAAGTCAAGAGTCTACGCCAAGAGAGCGCAGTCGATGGATGTCCCGATACAGTACTGGGACCGGGATCGAATCGCCGGCGAGATTGGCACCACGGCGTACGCAGGAGGTCTGTACGATCCAAACGCCGCCGAAGTGAATCCGATGATGATGGTGCTGGCACTCAAGAAGGCGGCGGAGGCCCTAGGCGTGGTCGTCTACGAGGACAGTCCTGTGCTCAAGGTACATGAGGGCAAACCTGCACGTCTGCTCATAGGTGGGAGTGACGGTAAGAATCACACCGTCTCTGCCAATGCTCTGGTTCTCGGCACGGACGGGTACACGACGAGGCTGGGCTTCTTCAGGAATAGGGTCATCGTTTCTCACACCGAGATAGCGGCGACGACGAGACTCGATGATGGCACCTTCTCGCGAATCGGCTGGACCAGCAGAATCCCCTTTCACGACGATCATGTCTACCTATTCCATTTTGGCACGACGGAGGACAACAGGATCACTATCGGGGCAGGTAATGTAGAGTACTTCTTCAACGACAGTATCACCTACAAGAAGGATCTAGCAACGAGAAGAAAAGCCCTGAAGAAGGAGCTGGTCCGACTATATCCAGCGCTGAAGGAAGTGGAATTCGAGCATGTGTGGAGCGGGGTAATGACATTCTCCCTAGACATGGCCCAATCCGTTGGAGTCACGGGCAGGAACAAGAACATCTACTATGGCCTAGCGTACGCAGGGCATGGCGTTTCCCTTGCGTTCCTGTTTGGCAAAGTCATCGCGGACATGCTTTCAGGAAGAGGGGACGAATGGAGGAACATGCCTTTCTATCAACACAGACTCCCGGCCTACATTCCCCCGGAGCCTCTGAGGTACGTGGCGGTCAAGACCTATATGAGCTATCTGAAATTCCTGGACCGTGCGAGAGGCGGGTAATTCGGGAAAACCTTCGGAGGGAATGAATATGGTTCACTCCGCGCGCAAAAGACCATAGGGGAGGAAAGCCGTTACGCCTTTCGTCTGGGGAAATGGACGAAGGAAAGGATGATCTTGAGACGGTCCTGGGCGGAGCGAAGAAGCACGAACTGGAATTCGATTGGCTGAAGGCTGCAGATAAGTATGAAATAGCCCTCGGCCTGCAAGTAGCAGAGGACAGGTTCACCCAAGGTACGATCCATGACTCGATAAGCTACGCCCGCTTCAAGGCGGCCCTCCAGTCCGATAGCCCTGAGGAATTCAGGGTCCGCATCGGCAAAGCCATCGAATCATGCCAGAGGGCGAAGGGCTTCTTTGATGACTGCTCCGATCTCGGATGCAAAGCATGGGCGAAACGCTGTGAGGCCACACTTGCCTACCTCGGTTTCTGGCAAGCCACGGACCGTAAGGAGAAATGGAACCTCCTCTCGAAGGTATGGGGTCTCGCTAGAGACTCTCTCGAAGGGTTTGATGATGCCGGCGATGGTTTGGAGTACTGCAAGACCTACTTGCGGCTGTCGATGGCAGGGCAGATGGCGATATTCTTTGTCCGCGACTATCAGGAACGGACCAAGCTATGTGCAGCGTCCATGGCCGCAGGGGAGAAGGCGATCGGCTTCACCCAGGGCTTCGGGGGAGATGCTCTCTCCGCTACGGTCTACGCTAGAACTGCATGCATTGTAGGGGACTTTTGGGTGGAGTTCGATTTGAACTGGAAAGAACTCCGGTTTATGAACAAATCCTTGGAGTACTGGGCCCGAGCCTCAGCGATCAGTGAGTCAGCTACGCTTGATGAGTTCTCTGCTCAGACAATCATGGCAGTGCCTCACGTTCCCATGAACCTTATGAGTAGGGAGAGCAGGCCCTTCATGATGAGGGCCCTGGAGAGAGCCAGAGAGACGGGCGACAGGTTTCAGATTGGCTGCGTTCTTGCAGCTTTGGCACAATGGGTTTCCACAGACATGTACGCGGCCGAGAGCGACACTGAGCTTGACCACCTCTTCAAGATGAGCATCCAGTATGCGGGAGAATCAAGAGATTGTCTCGCAACAATACTGTGGCCCACTTTCAACATCGCAGATTACTGGATTCCTGAGCCAGATCTCAGCCCGAATGCGACTCGAGCGGACATCGAGGTGGACTTGCCGAAGAAGCATGAATATGCTGCGCGTGCTTTTGACTGCGTTGGCAGATGTATCAGCCTCGCCCAAGAATCCGGCTGTGTTGACAATGTCTGGGTGGCGCACGATCTTGCCGGGTTCACGCTCAGCTCACTTGCCAGGTCCGAGAAAGAACCACGAAAGAGAAGGGATCTCCTCGAACAAGCACTGAAACACCGGAAGGAGGCGATACAATTCGTGGAGGTTCTTCATCCGCTAGCCGACGCGACGAAGGGATACAACCTGGCAACGCTGTCGGAGCTTGAGTTCGAACTGCATATGCTAGCGTCGAGCACGGACGAGAAGAGGAAGCTCCTTGAAGACGCCGTTCAACACATGGACGCGGGCATTCGGACATTTGACACAACTATCACGGAGGCGCCTTCTACCGAGTCTCAACTCCGAGGTGGCTACACTCATGTCCTCCAAGGACGATGGGCGAGTTGTCTTGGAGCGTGGCTCATCGCGCTGCATGAACTGACCAAGGATGGGCTCCTTCTTGAGAGAGCAATCCAAGCTTACGAGGCAGCGCTGGGGTACTATGCCAAGGCTGTCTTGCCGAACCGCCGTGCGGAGATCTTTTGGGAGATTGCGAGAACCAGGAGCCTGACTGGTGACCATGCCAAAGCCTCGGACAACTTCCTCCATGCATCCGACGAGTTTGAAGCTGCAGCGAAGAAGTTCCCCCGGCTCAAGGGGATGTCCGAAGACTATAGCGCGTACATGCGCGCTTGGGCCGAAATTGAGCAGGCAAGGCATAGCCAGTTCAGACAGGACTACGGGCTTGCCAGAACGCACTATGACAAAGCAGCCGAATTGCATTCCATGACCGAAAGGTGGAGCTACCTGTCGGCGAACTACCGCGCTTGGGCACAGATCGAGTGCGGAGAGGATCTGAGCAGAAGCGATGACTCTGTCGCAGCGGCTCGAGCATTCAGACTCGCCACCGATCTGTTTGCGAAATCCGTCGAGATGATCAAACCTCAAGCCAAGAAGACTGAGGACGCTGAGGAGAAACGGATGGCAGAGGCATTGGTGAAAGCTGCTGCCGTACGACAGAAGTATTGCGACGCCAGGGTCGTGCTTGAAGAGGCGAAGGATCTGGAGAAGAAGGGCCAGGGGCATTTGTGCTCTGAAAAGTACGGCAAGGCTGCAACCATGCTCCAGGACATTCAATCCACGCTCGAGACGGACCAGGACAAGAAGGAGATAGAGCTGATTCTGACCCTGACCAGAGCGTGGCAGGCCATGTGCAAAGCAGACGCAGAAGAATCGAGCGACTCCTATTCGCAGGCCTCCATCCTATTCGAAAAAGCAAAGGAGCTCAGCTCCGGGGAGAAGGCAAAACTCATGGCCATGGGCCATAGTCGCTTCTGCAAGGCATTAGAAGCTGGCACTCGGTTCACGGATTCAGGCGACTCAGCCTATCATGCCGCTGCAACACAGCATCTTGAGAGCGCGGCAAACTACTACCTCAAAGCTGGACTCGAGAGCGCATCGATATTCGCCAATGCGAGCAAGCTGCTCTTTGACGGCTATGTCTACATGGGCGATGCGAGCAAAGAGAAGGACCAAGCCAAGAGAGCGAAGCTGTATTCCATGACGGAGAAGGTCTTACTCGCATCAGCTTCTGCGTACAGTAATGCCGGTTATCCCGGGAAGAAGGATCACCTCGAGAAGCTTCTGGTGAAGGTCAAGCGAGACAAGGAGCTGGCGGTCTCGCTCACAGACGTATTTAGCGCTCCTGACATCGTCTCGACGACGATGGCATTCTCGTCTCCCATGTCAACTCATGAGACTGCCGTAGGCTTGGACCGGTTTGAGCATGCGGACGTTCAGGCGACCTTGATAACAGGTCCAGAGAGCTTTCCAGTAGGAGAGAATTTCAGTCTAGCGGTCGAGCTGGTCAACGCAGGGAGAGGGCCAGCCCAGCTCATCAAACTGCAGGACCCCGTCCCGAAAGGGTTCACCCTGGTGGAGGAACCAGAGGGCTATCGAATGGAGGACAGCTACCTGAACCTCAAGGGAAAACGCCTGGACCCGCTGAAAACGGAAGAAATAAAGCTTGTCCTCAAGTCGATGAGCCAAGGCCAATTCGACCTGAGGCCGCGGGTCCTATACTTGGACGAGAGCGGCCGGTACAAGTCTCATGAACCTGAACCGATGAAGTTGACCATCGGGGCAGATGTGGCGGTTCTGAAGAAGAAGCCTGTCCCCTCAGATACGCGCGAGGCGGCTGAGGCGCGTTCATTGCTGGCCGGACTGAGCGTTGTGACCTTGTCCCACTACCGCATCGTCGGCAACTACGTACGCTACGGATTGGAGGTGCGCAACGCTCTGAAGGACGCTCGTCAGAAGATCGTTGCCGCTTGCAGTAGCTCGTCTCCGAAGAGAGAGAACTACATCATCTGGGCGCCTCCTGGAAGCGGCAAGACCTACTTCGTGCAGGAAGTTGCGGCCTTGATCGGAGACTCCATACAGTATCGCGAACTCAACCTGGCCAAACTCGACGAGGCTTCCTTTCGTGAGGGCCTTGCGGAGATACGCAAATCCGAAAAGCCGTGCCTGTGCCTTGTGGACGAGGTGGATGCGAAGCCTGACGAGCCCTGGCCGTATGAGGTGCTCATGCCATTTCTTGACGCGTCTGCCACCGAAGGAGCGCGGCTTGTCTTTGTGTTGGCTGGCAGCTCTGGAACAAGTTTGGAGGATATGAAGAAGACGATCGCCTCCCGACCAAAGGGTTCTGATGTCCTGAGTCGAGTTCCGACCACCAATGAATATTGTATTCCCACGATGGGCGTGGGAGACCGGCTGTTGGTCGTGCTCAGCCAATTCAGACAAGCGGGGAGACAGATGGGGCGCGAGGTCCGAGAGGTAGAGAAGCTGGGTCTGTACTACGTCGCTCTGAATCCTAGTCTGTCGAATGCCCGTCAGCTTCGTGAGTTTGCCGTTAGGTGTGCGGAGAGAGTGCTTCCCGGCGATGACCGGCTGAAGTACGACAGCCTCTTTCAGCCTGGGGACCGGGAGAACAAACTGTTCTGGACGCGCGCGATGAAGTCTGCGGGCGCACTTGTCGATTCTTTCCTCCTCGTCGAAGACTGAAGATAGCGGCCCGACCTAGACATGTTAAGTTTCATCCGAATTGCCCGCTCGAAGAGAACTCCCTTCCCGGTTGACGCAAAGGGGGATGCAAAAACCCTCAGATTGAGAAATAGCCCTTGTCTTCGGTTCAACCACGACTCTTAGAGCCGATTGACTCTGAACCAGATCGCGGGGTCTGCATCCACCGGAATGCACACTGCGGATTCTCGGAAATGCCTTAGGGGAGGAAAAGCGAAAAGGTTTAGTTGGTTGCCTGTAGAACGGCACACATCACGGCATTGCCTGCCACGGCCAATACGTAGTTGCAGGGAGCTGCCAATCTGTAATGTCAGGCGCGCCCCACGAGCCCCACGTATACGTCCCATCCAGTGGCCACGGAGGGCCATTCATGATTTGACTTTCACAGAACCAAGCCACCGCGCCAGAGATGCTCGCGGAACTTATCGTGACGGTCAGGATATTTTCATTCACGATGAAGCTGTCGAGATATGTCAGGGCGAATGGCATAGAGCCACTAGTGCGGTCTACGAGGGCTGCGCTGAAGTCGGCCCCATCCCAGAGAATGTACACTCCGTAGGACGCAAGGTTGGGACTAATCTTATTCAAGACATCGGCGTCCCGATAGAAGAACCATGCCCATCTGACCTCATTGACACCACTAGGCAGCTTGATGTCCGCCGTCAGCGGGGAGGCCACCGTGAGACCCATGGTGACTGCGCCACCCTTGACGGAGACCCATCCCGAGATAAAGTCCAGGTAACCAGCATTTGAAATCGGTGAGTTGCCCGACCACCAGCTGAGGGGATCTCCGTTAGGCGGTCCGAAAGTGGGTTTGCCGAGATCCCCTTGCCTATCAGTGAAGCTGACCGTATTTGATCCGGCAGAGACACCACTCGGGACCAGCATTAGTCCTACTACAATCGCACTCAACACCGCTACCACTATTTTTCTCACTCACTCCCTCCTCCTCGAACCACTAATGAGGTGTTCGTGCACCTCATCTGCAGTCACCGACAGCCGGATTCATATACTCGGGTTGTTGGGAGGGTTGACAAAACGGACGTTTCTAAGCGGCAAGATGGTCTTGAGTGTACTCAACGGAGTCTACTTTCTTGTGGGCCTGGGACGCCGGCTCCGCGTTCTATCCTCCTCGGATTTCTGAATCAAGGATTGAGGCAATTTGTCCTGCCAGGTCGAGTAGATCCGCATAAGGTACCCGAGATTGGGCATCAGGGCCACGATGTCTTCGTTCTCATCGACCGCTGTGAGGATCTTGCGCATCTCAGAGAGTTCGCCGGTCCAGAAGATCCATCCTAGTTGATTCGGGAGGTTGCTATAGGAAACAAGGAAGGCGTCCATGAACGGATACTCCGACAGCAGTCTCCTGCCAACTGCTGCTTTGTCAGCGCCATCCCTTAGCGTCACATTCACGGCGAACATCAAATCTCCGGCCAAAGGTGAGTCCGTGCGCACATGAAGGTCGAGTGAGCCTTCGGACATCATGTCATCCAGGTGTCGCTTGACAGTCTTGACCGAGACTCCAAGCTCTTTGGCAATCTCCTTTACTGGCTTGCGCACGTCCTCCTTCAGCGATAGGATAATTCTGAGGTCGAGGTTGGATAGTCTCTTGTAACTAGGTTTCCGATTCGTTATCCCATCAACTACATAATGAGGCATCAGTCCAGGATCGGGAGAGAATATTCCGACCGTGACATCCCGCAGTTGTGCCACTCGTTTGACGAAATCAGCAAACCCGTCTAGCTCGGACATGTCCCGCAGTATTCCGTTGACGTAGACGTAGTTCCCACATCCGGCGATAACGCGGCGAGTGAATTCGCATTCTCCAAGTCTATCGAAGGTCTTCAGCACAGAGGGAGCTTTCGACCTTCCGAAGACCGCCACAGGGACTGCGTCAAGATAAGGGATGGATATGTCCGCCGTCATGCGTTCGATCACCCCTGATTCCTTGAGAGTCTGCAACCGACGGTAAGCTGCCTGCTTGGTGATGCCAAGCCTCTTAGACAGCTCTCGGAAACTAATCCTTGGATTCGTTACGATCAGCATTAGCAGCTTTCTGTCAGTATCATCCATTTCGCCAAGCCTCGTCTCCCCTCGAACCACCCTCGAGGTAACATACGGAATCGCCTCACGCACCTTTACGGCTTTCTGCCCTGCCTTCGGCGATTGCCGTGACACCTCATATCATGCTCTAAGGTGGTTTGTCTGACTTGGAGTAGATGAAAGAAGCTTAGCTCGGTGCTAAAATCGCGAAACTGAGATTTGGCCAGTGTCCAAAGTTCAAATCTGGCGGAATGCACACAGTCTATCGTCGGAAAAGACAATAGGGGAGGAAGACCGATACCAGCGGGGGGAATGAACAACGAGAACCACGGCTAGGCTGCGGCCCTACATGTTGGATGACGGAAAGGACTTCGGCCTGACGCCGCGACATAGTTTTGAAACTTCAAGCAGGATTCCTACGAGATCGTTTCCTCACGCTCCCAGAAGAGTGGCAGCGGTGATTCTCATCACAGCCGTCTTGATGATCCTCTTCCTGCAGCTGAGAAGTGAGTCCGAGACTGGTGAGCCGAAGAGCCCGGAGGTCGCGGGATTCATGCGCGTAGCTCATTCGCCCATCTTCATATACAGTGACTCGGGCTTCACTGAAGAGAACGGCACAACTGGAGGCTCGGGAAGTGCGGAAGATCCATTTGTGATATCAGGGTGGACCATCAATGTATCATGGGGTGAAGGAATCTTTATCTACGGGACAACGAAGTCCTTCGTCATCCGAGATGTCCTGATAGATTCTGAGGATGGCGGGTTTTCCTGGGACCGCTACGGGGTTCGCGTTGAGGGGGCAAAGAACGGCCGGGTTGAGAACTGTTCCTTCTCGGGAGTTGCGGGTTCTGGCGTGCATTTCCGTGATTGCGAGAATGTGATGATTGACGGTAACCATTTCACAAATTGCACTTGGAGCGCATGGGCACGGGAATGCACAAACGTGACGATAGTCGGCAATGAGGTCACGAAATGCCCGGCCATGGGAATCGGGATCGGGGCGTGCAGTAACTGCAACATCTCGCACAACGAAGTGTGGGACTGCGGCCCCGACGCAGTTGGATTCAGCTTGTGGGGGATGGAGAACGCGACGGTTTACAGCAACAACGCTTCCTACATCAGTCAGATTGGTATGACTATTGATTTGAGCTCGCACGTCCGGGTAACTCGCAATAGTGTGATATGCACCGAGTACTGGGGGCTTCAGTTTTCGCGGTTCGGGAACAGCACATTTGCCGACAACATTGTGGCGAACACCTGCTATTGGTACTGGCTTTCGACAGGTGGCAACTGCACTTACTACCACAACGATTTCATAAACAGTTCCGATTACTCCCGTTCGTTCTTGTCTGCTCCGGATGAGTGGGACCTAGGTTACCCCCAGGGAGGCAATTACTGGTCCAACTACATCGGATCCGACGACTTCTCCGGGCCAGACCAGGACATACCAGGTCCCGATGGAATCGGCGACATCCCCATCGTCATTGATGACGAGCACAACCTGGACCACTATCCGCTGATGTCGCGCTGCGCGCCTCTGGCGCCCCCTAATGCGAGCTTGCAGACTGAAGATGACACAGGCAACATCACAACACAATTCACATTTGACGCCTGGAACTCCACCGACGATGAGGACCCTGTCGTGTGGCTCGATGCGAGGTGGGACTGGCAAGGAGATGGCATCTGGGACACGGATTGGACGCGAGAGAAAACAGTTACACATCAGTTCCAGTCCCCCGGCCAATACAATGTAACGGTTCAAATCAGAGATGACGACGGTCTCACGAGCACGACATCAGTCCGGGTCACGGTGCATGAAGTTGAGATACCTGAATTCAATGCGGTTCTCCCCTTGATTCTGAGCATAATGGCAGTATTCGTCGTCGAGCTTCAATTTCGGAAAAGACCATAGGGGGGAATGAGAATCGCAATTAACGCAGATAAGCCCACGAGGACCGCATTCTTTCTATCATTCGTACCGTCGATACTCTTTGCTCTCTTCCTCATTGTTCCGGCCATTCCCACCGGATCGGCAGGACTCGCCCGAGAATCTGTCTCCGATCACCATCCGGCAGCACAGGCTGCAATAGTATCCGAAACCTCAGCTGCAGGACCTAACGGGTGGAGACAATCCGTTTCGTGGCCTTTGATCAGGGAGGGCTTCGGCATGGCCTACGATTCGGAATCCGACTTGATAGTCGTCTACGGAGGTCACCTTGGACTCACCCCCTCCCAGGATACCTGGATCTATTCCCCGGGAACAGGAAATTGGACAAAGATCGAGTGTTCACCGGCTCCTCCCCCTCTTGAGGATCTGGTCATGGCATACGACTCCAGCTCCGACCGCACGATACTCTTTGGAGGGGCAGCAGCTTCAAACTGGACTATGTTTTCCAGCGAGACTTGGGCATTCGACGCCAATTCGATGCAATGGGCCAAGATGCATCCGTCAGTCGCGCCCTCAGGAAGGATGAACAGTGCGGCGGCCTATGATTCGACGGATGACAAGATAATCGTCTTCGGAGGATACACGCTGTCTAGTTTCACGAACGAGACATGGGCATATGACTATGACACGGACGGATGGGTCAACCTCGAACCTGCCAACTCCCCGAGTCCCCGTGCAGGCGCGAGGATGGCGTATGACTCTGGTTCGGATCTCACGGTCATGTATGGGGGATCGGTGAAGGACTCCGGGCTGACGAACGAGACATGGGCCTATGATTACGGCACGAACGCGTGGACCAAGATGCGAATGCCGGGACCATATGCAACTGGACCGACACCAGTCGTGGAATCCGCGATGGCATATGACCCCAGCTCGGATCTGGTGGTGATGCAGGGCGGAGGGTATCAGGGCGGCTTTCACTCATCAGAGGTGTGGACCTACGACGTCGACTCTGACACATGGTACTACGGATTGGTATGGTCAGGTCCAGGTCCGTTCGTCTACCCTTCTGGGAAATCTGGACACTGCATGGTTTACGATTCCGCGCTGGGCAAGATGATGATGTACGGCGGTTTCACATACTGGCCGTCTAGCGACGAGCTCTGGTCCTACGAAGTCGAACCGAACATATGGACACTGCTCGGTCCGAAGTACGCTCCCACACCAAGGGAGATGCATGCTATGGTCTACGATTCAGGCTCGAGCAAGACCGTGCTCTTTGGGGGCTTCAACAATGCCGGAACGGACCTCAACGACACCTGGGCATACGATTCTGCATTGGATGACTGGACCCTTGTGGAAACCAACATCGCCCCTCCTGCACGGCACTGGCCTGCGATGGCCTATGATGCCGAGTCTGACATCACCGTGATGTTCGGCGGGTACGCATATTTCGGAATCGACCCCATCAATTGGACATCCATATTCGGACCCGATCCAGACACTTGGGTCCTGGACTTGGACACCAAGGAATGGACAAACATGAACCCGGTGACCAGCCCGATGCCGAGCGTATCCGCGGCAATGACTTACGACTCGTCGGCTGACAGAGTCCTGCTTCTGAGCGAAGGTGAGACATGGGCCTATGACTTCAATTCCGACAGCTGGCAGAATCGCACGAATGGAGCCCATCCACCAGCAGGCGCGGAATACTCGATTCCCCATTATTCGATGGCGTTCGACCCTGTCTCGAACAAGACGGTTGCGTTCGGCGGCAGGGACTTTTCGCACGGAAACGAGACTTGGATATATGATTACGGGAACAACACATGGAGGAACGTAACGGGCGAGGGCTCCCCTCCGCGGGGAGGAGGCCACGCAATGGTGGCAATCCCCCAGAACGGGACGGTCATCCTGTTCGTCGTGAACGAGACTTGGGAATTCGATGTAGGTGCCGAGATGTGGACGAGGATGACGGACGGACCCGCGCCTCCATCTCGCAGCTACCCCGCCATGGCATACGATCTCGGGACTGAGAGTGTGATCCTGTTCGGAGGAAGCGGAACCGTGGGTGTTCTTCACGACACTTGGCTGTACGCCACCACCGGAGGTGGGGGAGCGCCGGAAATCCCCGAGCTGACAACGTCGGCAGTAGTTGTAGCCGCAACTGCGGCAATGATCGTCGGACTGATGGCGCTCAGGTCGCGCCGGAAGAAGACACCATAGAACCAAACAATAATGACATCCCGATTCATGTCCGGCGGAATGCAGACTTCTGAGAATGGTCGGAAATCAACCCTGCAGTTCTTGGCCTTTCGGATCCTGCCGAATCTCTGCCAAGGCACCGTGTGGCGTAACGCGGCCAGTCAGAAGACCCCGCAACTCTTTTAACACATCATCACCATAGGGCTGGATGGTGCGGAGGTAGTGGTTCTGTCTCGCGGTTTGGCACTTGCGTACTCAGCGTTCGTGATTCTAGTCATTGGCTCCCTGTCGCCGCTGATGACCACTGCAGGGCAATCGCCCTCGTTGACGTATCAGCACCATGACCCAATCCTCATCACGAACAACGGCTTTGGCACGTTCCCGGGCGACGGCTCTGAGTCCAATCCATATGTCATTGAGGGGTTGGAGATCGATGGTGCTGGGTTCTGGACATCCCTCACAGTGCCCTGCATTGAGATAAGGGACTGCAACGCGCACTTCATTATCAGAGACAACCACCTCAGATGGGACGGAACTTCGGGGCTAGCAGTGGAGCTGGAACGCTGCTCCAACGGGACCATCGAGAACAACACAATCGACCAGATCTATCTCGGATCGTGGCTCTGGGATTGCAGCAATTGCACCTTCAGTGGAAATTCGGTCACGACGAACGGGGGACAAGAGGAGATGGGACTGTTCCTCTTGAACTCGGGAAATTGCTCTGTCTGGGGCAATGAATTCCATTCCAACGGGATCATGATGTACGGTGACTTCCTTGACAAAGTCGTATCGAACGATATCGCCTCGAACAACACGGTCAGCGGGCTGCCCATTATCTTCATCAAGGACCAGATTGGTGTCCACCTTGACAATATCGTCGCGGGCCAGCTGCTCGTGGCCCATTGCGAGAACATCACGATCAGCAACATGAACATTTCAGATGTGAATGTGGGGATCGCCCTTTACTTCGTGATGAATGCGACTGTGGAGAACGTCGATATATCGGGCACGAGCTGGGACGCCATGCCCATCTACAACAGCACCGATGTCGTCGTGAGATACTGCCACCTGTACTCGAATGGATACAATGGAGTGACATTCTATCATGTCGCGGGGGCTGTGATATCGAACAACCTAATCGAGCACAACTGGCCTGCGGGGATAGCTGCGATGTTCAACTGCTCCGGAGTGGTCGCGTACAACAACTATCTCATTGGCAATTCGATGCAGATATGGGGGGAAATGATTCTGGATGCGGGCTATCCCACCGGGGGCAACTATTACTCCGACTACGTGGGTCAGGACCTTTTGTCGGGCCCGAATCAGGATCTCTCCGGACCGGACGGAATAGGGGATGTCCCATACCTGAATGCATCGCAGCAGGATCGATATCCCCTGATGGAACCCTTCGGAGGCGGTCCCGGAGCTGCCTTCTTCGTCTCAGAGAACCCGTCTGCCGTCGGCGCGACGCTCGTTTTCAACGCCTCAAACAGCTGGGATATTGGTTATCAGAACCAATCCCTGAGCTTCCGCTGGGATTTCGACGACGACGGCGTGTGGGATGTCAACTGGACGACCGAAAAGACGGCTCAGTGGCAGTATCCTGGGCCGGGCGATTACACTGTCCGCCTCGAGGTCAGAGACAGCCTTGGTCTGACCCGCAACACGACGATGCATATGGAGGTCACCCCACTGGTGATTCCCGAGTTCACTGGTCCTCTCATGCTTTTGGTGTCGATACTGTTCCTCGTCGTTGTCATAGCCACGAGCAGGTCCAGAAGAAGATAATCGTCCAGGTCCACATTGCGCGGAATATGAACCGGGATTTCCGGCGATTTCACAATCTGGGACACAAAGGGCCTCAACGAGAACCTTCGGAGTCTGCCTGCAAGCCATGACGTGCGGAACTCGAGGAAAGGCCTAACCGTCGCCTAGAACGCAAGACTTAATTCTTCTAAGTGCGTTGCAAGTTGCGTTGGGTGGAGTCCCTGCAAGAGAGCGCATGGATTCGGCTGATTGGGAGTTGTCGAGGGTGAAAGGGAGGTTGAGATAATGAGTCGAGGGTATCGTTTCGCGATTTCGCTGATGCTTGCAACCATTTGCCTCTCGGTAGTACTTCTCCAGCCAATTGTGGCTTCTGAAAAGAAGGCCGTCACTTCCTCTGGCATCGTCATGCCAGGCAACTGGACCACGCAGAAGGCCTACCCAGTCCCCTACGGAAACTACACCTACGCCACTTCCATCGCTGCAGACGCCGACAGCAATGCACATGTAGCATTCTTATACGCACCCTGGAACAATACTCCAGTGGAACTTGTCTACGCGTCCAATTCCGGAGGGACCTGGCACAATGATACCATATGCAGAGTGCCGGGGACCTACTGGGCAGAAACGGGGATAGTCATCCCGTCCGATGGGCAGGCAAGGATCGGCCTTGCCAATAGGACAGGGGTGTACTTCTTCGAGAAGTCTTCCGGCGCTTGGACGAGTTCGACAGTCGACGTTGGACCAGTCAATTATTCGACAATGACAATGCTCTTGGATAGCCACGGCGCGATCAGATTCTACTATCAGATGAACACGACCGTCAAAGAGGCACTAAGAGGACCCGCGGGATGGATACAGCACGATTTCTTGAACACTTCCTCATGGGGACCTGTCGCGCTCGATTCGGCCGGACATGTTCATACGGCAATCGCCACCGCCGACGGGCTCGTGCACCTGAGCAACGTCACGGGAGTCTGGGCGACGGAGATGGTCGACGTAGGCAGCGCCCCCAGAGAAATCAGCATCGGATTCTCAGGGCCTCCGGCGAACAATGTCACGATTGCATACATAGACGGCAAGGAGCATAACGTCAAGGTCGCCAGCAACTCCACCAGCGACTGGACCTTCGTCATAGTCCGCGGCGGATCCAGTTCCGACTACTTCAATGGTCTATCGACCGCCCAAATCTCAAGTACATTTGACCCTAAGTACCCGATTCAGAACATCAGACTGGCGTTCTACTCGGATTCCGACCTCATGGTGACCTCGACTTCAGTGGACGGACCTCACTACATGGGGGGAGGCAACGCCATCGAGGAGGGCCTGACGAGCACCGGACCGACAGACATGGCGTCGGATCCGAATGGCCATATGCACTTGTTGTATCAGAACTCGGAAGACGGGGCACTGAAGTACGCGACTGACGCCCTCAGGGTGCCGCCTCGACCCCTGTTCGAGGAAATCGCGTCCGGATACCACTCCATCACCCTCTCGTGGCGATGGTTCGAAAACTATGGTGAGAGCCACACATTCGAATTCAGGGTCTACAGGGTCAATCAAGAGGACAGCAACGGTCGATGGGAGCTGGTCGGGACCGTGCACGCCAGAGGGCTTCCCCCGTACAACAGTTACTCAGACCACACGTACAGCTTCACTCAATCCGGCCTCAGGAGCGACAGGAGCTACTACTACTCGGTCTCTGGCGTGAACGATGTTGGAGAGGGGATCAGGTCGTCTACGCTCAGCGCCGTGCCAGACAGCGCTCTTTCACCGGATTTCATCGCTTTCGTCGTTTCTTTTGCTGCCGCGATGGTCCTCGCGTCAGTGGTCATCATCCAGAACCGCAAGCGGATAAAGGCCATCATGAGGCCAAAGACGCCCGCGCGGGAATACCACGCGCCTACAGGTCCGAAGACGACGACCCCACCGGATGAGGTGGACAAGGAGGAGGTCGTCGACGGGCATCCGGAACTGCTCAAGAAGACGTGAGTCACCTTATGGTCTGATGCCGAATCGGGCTATTCCCCCTGCACCTCGCTCGATCTTGACACGATGCTGGGAGGGCATGGCGACGCACTGACGCCTAACGCATCCGTCAAGGTGGGAGAGTTCGCGGCCAATAGACCTCACGCGTAATTGAGAAATTGGGCCTGACTTCCTGTGAAGAAAGACACTGATCCAAACCAGATGATCTGCATCGGGCGGCATCCAAACCTTTGTCGCCGACAGGGCCATCGACAGCCAAACCCGTGGTCACCCCGTAGCTGTCCATTCTAAGGGCAGCCAGCACACCCTTTTTATAGCTTCGATGAAATAGCGTAATGAAGGCGCCAGTCCTGCGCGCCTCGGTGGGGGAATCGATGTTCGGAGTCGGGGGAAGACATTTTGTTAGCGTGGGTCTGGCTGCTTTGCTCTTGATCGCCGTGCTTGAGATTGGAACTGCGGGAGTGATGGCATCGAGCCCGACTCACTCGCCGATTGCCATTGACGGGGACAGCGCTTTCACTCCTGCGAACGGAGTCAACGGCGGGTCCGGGACCACCGAGGACCCGTACGTGATTAGCGGATGGAGCATAACTGCGGCTGCGTGGGGAGATGGCATCAGCATAACGAACACCCAGGCATACTTCGTCATCAGCGGCTGTGTGTTGTCAAAGGGACTGGACGGAGTATCGTTCATGAA
>Ga0315276_10002657_pt1 | contig 16388 bp, 10 predicted proteins | sample YL17G05_0_MG_FD_204542 | JGI IMG/M metagenome (GOLD analysis project Ga0315276, IMG submission 204542) | Sediment microbial communities from Yellowstone Lake, YNP, Wyoming, USA - YL17G05_0 | ecosystem: Environmental > Aquatic > Freshwater > Lake > Sediment | place: USA: Wyoming | collected... | reverse complement strand
CTTTTTCGTGGCTGGGGAATAATCGTCGACTCGTTGTCAGATGGGATCGTGATATTGTTGTTTATAATGCGTTCTTTCATATCGCTTGCCTTATCATAACGCTCAGGAGGTTATGAAATGGCTTGTAGCAATCTTGTGTATCCGCCGTGATAGCGATCAAACCAGTCCCTGGCTTGATTTAATTCGGTGGGCAAAGTGCAAATGACAAAATAGATCGGACTTTGCGTGATCCCTACGGAATGCTCGTCATGGTCAGATTGGGTTAACTTCATCTTTTCAGCAGCAAAGGCGGCGAATACGTGGAGGTTATCCTTAGCGAAGAAACGGTCAAGGAAAGGCCCAAGTTGGGGTGAAGTCTGTCTTATGCGGTCAATATGGAGGTTGATATTCTCGATAAATCGTCTTCTGTCATTTGACAAGACGCGAATTGCCGAAGGAGAAGGCGACGCTGGTTCGGCTTGAATATTGGCCCTAATGGCATTTCGGTAAGAATCGACCAACCCGTTCGTCGCACCATGCTCAAGCAAGAGTTCCTCACCATACACAACAGACTTCATCGTGTATTCCATGAGTGACTTGTCGATCTGGTCTAGAAACTGCTGGGTCTTCGTCTCATCATGCACAAAGGGTCCGATACGCCAACCAGCAAGCCTTATGAGTGAACTCTGGTTGAGGAAATACCCAAGTCCTGGAAATTTCTCTTCAACCCATCGCGCCCAGTCGCAGACATCGGGAATCTCATAAAGTTCGCGAGGATCCTTATCGTATCCGCTAATGGTAAGGTCCGCAATCTGCGGAATGCCCTCAAGAATTGAATCTCGTATCAGCCACAGAAGGTTGGCCTTCATTTCGGCGAGTACGGACTCAGAACGACTCTCCACATCGTCTCGCTCGATTGGGAACATCACCGATACCAAAGTCGACCTGAGCGGTATCTCTGAATTCGTCATCTCATCGTCTCCCTTCACTACCAACAACGATTATACAGTCTGTATAAAACGGGAAACACAGTCTGTTTCTGCCAGTTCCCGTTGCTTCTTCAATCGTTTGCCGGACGGCTTATGTTGTCGGGCAAAGGTGTGATTCTCCGCATCTTCCGGCCTTAAGAGAACATTATATCGTTAAATGATTAAAGAAAACAGCTTTTTCACGTCCAAAAAATCCGCGGCTAAATTCTCTGTGTCTCTCTGAGCTCTGTGGCTAAAAAATCAATCAAAAGCGAAGCTACCCGCACACCCAAAACCGGCTAATTTAATAATTTTTTACTCCTCTCCATCTAAAAATCTCCTTCTCAAACCCATGACTTAAAAACCCCCTGATTCTTAGAGTAGTATATTAGTATATACGCATATACTAATATACTTTTGGGTTTTCATCCTCTCTGCGTCCTCCGCGCTCTCTGCGGTAATAAAAAATCCGCGCAGCTCTGCGCAGCCCCCGCGTCTTGCTGCCATTAGGCAGCAGCGGGGGTGTCCATTAGTGTTTATTCGTGGTTAATTTAGAATCTGTTTAATCTGCGTAATCAGTACGAATCAATGTAATCAGCGATTATCAATCAAAACCGTATCTACCCTAACGCTAAAATTGATAATTTGAAAAATTTTTTTGTTTCTTTACTTGTAACGACTTAACCAAAACCGCATCACCTAAACAGGCATTATTTTCGTCCCAATCGCGCATCTCCGCCCTATTAATGAGAGGGAGGTATTATTTCTAATACATTATGAAAAAAATCCGTCCCCTTGGGACGGCCCGTGGGGCCGTGTTAATCAGTGTAAATCCGTGAAATCTGTGTCTAATTTTCTTATTTTACGCAATACGACATACGCATCACGCAATACGAGATATGGATCAATCAAAACAACCAAATTATGCAAAACGAACCCAATTTCCCAAAAAGTCAAATGATTATAACAGTAGTTTTAACAACGAATTACAACGAAAAACCAGCAATGGACACTTGGTCGAAACGAACCCAAACGAACCCAATTTATCCTGAGCTTGTCGAAGGGAACAAAGCCAATCAAACTCGAAGCGAAGCGGAGATCCCTACGGGTGAGCTTCTCGGAATCCTCAAACCGGGGACCAATCAAAGCCAATTTTATCAGCCGGTCAGTAATCCAAACTCTTCGATGCTGAGGGAGTTTCGCAATTTCTGCAAGGCAGTCAGTTCGAGCTGGCGGACACGTTCCTTGGTCAGGTGCAGGTCGGTGCCGATTTGCTGGAGGGTCTTTTTGTTTTTTCTTATTAATGTACCGACAAGGCCGAAGTGATTTAAGATTATATATTGCTCGCGATGGTCAAGCTCATCTCTGATAACCTGCACCAGATTATGTCTCGCGCGTTCAATGGCTGCGAAATCAGATTCAGCCGGCTTTAAGTAACGCCGGATGTTCGCCAGCGAGCCTGCTTTTTCCCGAGTAAGCTCTGTGCTTTTGCCGGAGGCCTTTGCGTACTCTTTGGCGATGTTCAACGAGGCAATCTTGCTGAATCGAACATCTTTTGTATAGTCGAATTCTTCGACTGATTTAATCAGGGCAAAATTACCTTTGCTCACGAGGTCCTGGAAATTGACCTCCCCGGCAGCGTGTTTTCCCGCGATGCTGACAACCAGCCGAAGGTTTGCATCGATTATCATTTTTTTTATTGCCTCGGCCTCGGACAGACAGTTTTCTATTTTCTCCAGCTTGTCACTGTGAACCCGGGTATGCTTTATCTCCACCCTGGTAACGGAAGCCAGGTATTTCAGGTAGTTATACCTGCGGAAAAGCTCAACCTCGCGTTCCCTGTTCAGAACTGGGGTGTTTCTTAATGCTTTGAGATACTCGGGCAGGAGAGACTTATCAGCCAAGTCCAACGGCTCAAAACTTTTGGGAGAGAAAGGTTTCTCGACACTGACCGGCTTTTCGAGAAACTTCTGCCTTGCATCTGCTTTGAGGAACTCGTCGCTGGCGACAAATTCGATTTTTTTAGCCAGAAGCAATCTCGCCCTTTGCTGATTTATAATTCGGTATATGGAGCTTTTACTTCGGCCGAAGCGGCTCATTAATTCTTTGATGGGGCTATCCTGTTTGAATAGTTTATAGATTTCAGCGGTCTCGGTCGGGCCGATTACACCGCTCGGCCCGCCGGGGACAGGTTTATCCGGGTTGGTCTTTTCGTAGTTTAAGAGCGTGTACCTGATGGTTTCGTGGGCCTTGCCGAGTTTGGACGCTATTTGGTCTATAATTTGATAACGGCTCAACGCAGCCGAGGCGGCAAGTGCTTTTGTCTGTTTTATAATGAGCTGTTTTTCTTTTTTCGTCAGCCTTTTAAAATTTTTCGCTTTGGCAACAAAGTCGGGATTATCGCTGAAGAATTTATCGACTGCTGACTGCAAAAAGCCGAGGCGTTTTTTGCCATCTTCAAAAATAAATTTTTTCACGATAAGGCCCCGTTTTCGCCAGCGATGAATTGTCTTTGTCGAAACAGCGAGCGAGGCTGCGAGGGCCTCGATGGTGTAAACTTTCTCGTTCTGCTCATCAACAGCCAGGGCAAGCTGACCGCTCAATTTGGCGATGAAAATTCTCAAGTCTTCTATAAGCTCATCACCCTTCATAGGCGGCTGTTCCAGCAGGGTTTCAGGTTGGTAACCTGTGATATGGAAACAAACAAAATCGAAGGGATATTCCTTGTCGGCTTTGATAATCGCCAGAAGCTTCTCGGCCGAATCAAGTTGTTTGCGGAGGTGCTTTTGGGGCGTAAAATGAAGCTGAGCAAGCAATTGCGCTAATTTTTGATTCTTTATCTGTCGCATATAACCAAGTGTCTATTTTAACAGATTAAGCGCAAAAAAACAGCCCCCTTCTTGTTTTCGCAAGAAAACAGGGGCTGTTTCTGAATTTCTGGTGATTAGGCAATCAGGCGTTTTGCCACATCGACAACCGAGGCGGCATCGGCAGCGTAGCCATCGGCGCCGATTTCGTCGGCATAGCTCTGCGTTACGGGAGCTCCGCCTATCATAATTCTGGCCGAGACGCCGGCATCTTTGAGGGCCTTTAAGGTCCTCTCCATAGCGGGCATTGTCGTAGTTAAAAGCGTACTCATACCAATCAACTGGACATTCATTGCCTTGGCCTGCTCAACAAACATTTCAGGCTTAATATCAACGCCGAGGTCAACGACATCAAAGCCTGCGCCTTTTAACATCATCGCCACTAAATTTTTCCCAATATCGTGCAAGTCGCCCTGCACAGTTCCTATCAGTAATTTCCCTATCGGCTCGACGCCTGCTTCTGCCAGTGCCGGCTCAAGAATTTCCATCGCGGACTTCATCGCCCGCGCGGCAATAAGCACCTCAGGTATGTAAATCTCATTTTTTTTGAAAAGGTCGCCGACGGTGTCCATACCGGCGATTAATCCGTCGTCGAGAATGCTTTTGGCCGCGGTGCCCTCTTCAAGGGCCGCTTTGGTAAGTTTCACCGCAGCATCCTGATCGCCTATAATAATTACATCAGCAAGAGCTTTCAAATCCGCCATTTTTCGTTCGCCTCGCAATAATCTTTAACCTGTTTTCACCAAACCAAAACCGAAATTAGACATTATTTCACAACCCAAAACAAGTATAAATCCAAACTTTTTAGCTATAGTATAGAAACACAAACTTGTAACATTTGCAAAAAATCCTGCATAGTGATATTATGGTCTATTATTCACTGAATCGTTAATAAGCGACACGAAATATGAGTAATTATATAGTTTTGGTAAAACAGGTCCCTGACATAACGCAAATCACCGATAATGCGTTCGACCCTGAAACCGGAACGCTCATCAGGAGCCGATTGGCCAGCGTAATCAACGAACTGGACACGCAGGCGCTGGCTTTTGCGAATTATATGAAAAAAATAAGCGCCGACGCGAACGGCAAAATCGTCGCCTTAACTATGGGGCCGCCGATGGCTGAAGAGGTCCTGCGATACAGCCTGGGCAGGTGCGCCGATATGGCGGTGCTGTTGACCGACAGAGCTTTAGGGGGAGCCGATACGTGGGCGACGGCGAATCCATTGGCATACGCTATCAGGAGGATAGTTAAAGATTTCTTCGCAGCAAATGAGGATTATTATGTCATCTCCGGGATGCAATCGGTGGACGGCGATACCGCGCAGGTGCCTCCGCAAATTGCCGAGGAATTGTCCAGCTCCTGCATAGCTTACGCGACCGGCGCCGAATTCAAAGGCGGTCGATTCGAATTCACGCGGATTATCAGCGGCGGCAGTCAGGTAGTTGCCGCGAGGAAGCTGCCGGCGGTGATAACTGTCGCCAAATACGAGTATCCGCTGTTTACAACGTTCGCAGGAACACGGCGGGCGAACAGGATGAAAATCGTCTGCTGGAACGGTGACGATATCAAAGCGATCCATATCGGGGCCAAAGGCTCGAAGACAACTGTAATCCGGGTTTTTCCGCCCGGTAAAAGCACCAGGAAATGCAAGCACGTCAGCGACGCGAAGACATTGGCCAAACTGCTTGTCGAGAGCTTCAAAAGCAACAGGGCAGAACCCGGTGACAGCGACAACGGCCAAGCAAGCAACTATGTTTTGCCGAAAAGGCGGGCAGACAGGTTCGATAAAAGCTTCGAGAGGACAAAAAAGGAAAACGAGGATTTCGAGATTCTGTCCCGAACACTCAAAGATTTAGGCGTTAGCGAAGTCAGTCAGATTGGCGATGACATTAAAGAAAAAATACTCGCTGCTGCGGGCGAGCGTTTCCATAAAAAAGTGCTGGATGATATGATAGAAGGCCTGAAATTGACTGAGCCAAGTTTTGCGGGCGAGGTATGGGTCGTCGCCGAGCACGCATCCGGTACGATACATCCGGCGACGTTCGAGCTTATAGGCAAGGCCCGCGAACTTGCGGACTCTTTGGAAACCAAAGTTGGTGTGTGCATAGCGGGTGACAAGGTTGAGCCGACGGCAAAAGAGCTAATCGCCGCCGGTGCGGACAATATTTATATCATCGAAGATAAATTGCTGAAGGTATTTGACCCAAATGCGCATCGCAAAGTTATCTCTGACTGCATCAGCAAATACTGGCCTCAAATCGTTCTGTTCGGCGCGACGGCTCAGGGCAGAATGCTTGCGCCTATGATTTCCTACAGGCTCGGCTGCGGGCTTACCGCCGACTGCACCTCATTCGATATCAGGGACATCTCGCGAACCGGGCACGTGGCCATCCTGCTGCAGACAAGGCCCGCGCTGGGCGGCAACGTTATGGCAACTATCTGCACGAAAGATTCGAAGTCGCAAATGGCCACGGCAAGGCCTGGCGTTATGAAGAGACTATCGCCGGATAAGTCGAGAACAGGCAATATAATCAGGCACGAAGTCCAGCTGCGCGATGGCGATACGGGTCTGGAAATTATAAAAACGGAGATGGGCAGCGGCGCGGTAAACTTCAATGTCGATGTAATCGTCAGCGGCGGCAAGGGAATGCAAAGCAGGGACAACTACGAACAGCTTGTTGGTTCGCTTTGCGATTGTCTCAGCGACAAATTAGATACGCCTGTCGAAAAAGGCGCATCGCGCGCGGCGGTGGAGCAGGATTTCGCCGAGCGAATACACCAGGTTGGGCAAACGGGTACTGCCGTCGGGCCGAAACTTTATGTCGCTTTGGGAATATCCGGCGCGATTCAGCATATGATAGGTGTCGCGAATACCGAGACCATAATCGCAGTCAACAGCGACCCGAATGCGCCGATATTCAAGCAGTGCGATTACTACCTCGTCGGCAAAATAGAAGATATAGTACCGCAGTTAGTTCTGGCATTAAAGACCGAGTAAAAAATGTCAAACGATAGAGATTATGACAAGGTGAATGTTCTGATAGTCGGTGCGGGGCCGGCGGGCCTGTCCTGCGCGATACAGCTCAAGGCGCAAAAGCCTGACATTGATGTTTGCGTGATAGAAAAGGCCGCCGATTTGGGCAATAACAATCTCTCCGGCGCCGTTTTGGAGGCAGAGCCGCTGCACACATTGCTGGACACAGCTATCCCGGGCTGGCGGGACAGCGAATCGGCAAAAGAGGTGCTGGCAAAAAAAATCAGCAAAGACAACGTGATGTTCTTTCTGGGAAAGAAGTTGTCATTTAACATTTCATTCGCGATTAAGCTTGCCAAAATGTTCGGGCTGGGTTTCGGCCAAATGATGCACAAGGACGACTATATCGTATCGATAAGCAAGCTGACTAAATGGCTGGGCCAGATTGCCAAAGAACTCGGCGTCGAAGTGCTGACCGGCTTCGCGGCTGAAGACATAATTTTCGATGAATCAACAGGGAAGACAGAAGGCGTCAAGCTCGTTAGCCAGGGTCTCGACAAAGAAGGCAAGAAGCAGCCCAACTTCGTCGAAGGTGAAACCATAAGAGCCGATTTTATCGTGCTTGCCGAGGGCTGCGACGGGCTGTTGACCGAGAAGTTCGTGGAAAAAGCGGGTCTGAAAAGGCGATGTCCCCAGCTTTATTCGGTAGGCGTCAAGGAGCTTATAAAGGTAAGCAACAAGCAATATAAAAAATTCACTTCCTGGCGCGTAGTTCACGCTATGGGTTACCCAATCTGGACGCCGGTCTTTGGGCCGGGGATATTCGGAGGCGGAATAATATATCCTGCCGATGATAACGATATCGCCGTCGGGATGATTGTCGGCGCCGACTGGAAATACCGCGATTTTAATCCGCAGGACGCGCTGACAAACTTCAAAAATCATAAGTTCGTAAAAAAGTTTATCGCCGGCGGCACCGTAATAGAAGCAGGCGCAAAAATGATTCCCGAGGGCGGATACTACTCCATCCCGAGAGACCCGCAAACAGGTTCCATCGGCAAAGGCAATTGTGTAATAGCAGGTGACAGCGCAGGCTTTGTGAACATGCTCAAAATCAAGGGACTGCACAATGCCATCAATTCGGGAATGTCCGCGGCAAAGGCAATTGCCGAAGTTTCAGACAGACCGCAGACCGCGGCAGCCAGATACACCGAACTAATCAATATCTCGAACGTCGCCAAAGAGATGCGGTCGGCCAGAAACTTCCGCCAGACGGTCGCGAAGTTCGGGCCTTTGCAGGGAATGCCTATTTCCGTTCTCGGCGGGCTTTTGCCGGAATTTAAGATTGAAGAAGATTATAAAGCGATGACCACCGCCAGATACAAGCTAAAACCCAAACAGCAATTCGACAAAGACACCTTCACGGCAATGGCGGCAACCGAACATCGCGAGGAGCAGCCCTGCCATCTTAAAATTCAGGACAGCAAAATTTGCGAGGAGAAATGTACTCCGAAATTCAACAGCCCCTGCATTACATTCTGCCCGGCGGGTGTGTATGAAACGGTTCACGACGTGGTAAAGCCTGCCAATCCGTCAAACTGTCTGCACTGTAAAACCTGCCAGAGAAAATGTCCCTTCGACAATATCAGATGGACTGTCCCCGAAGGCACCGGCGGCCCAAGATATAAGAGGATGTAAAAGAAGCACGGATAAATACGGGTAAAGTGGTGTGTGAAATTCGATAACGCCCCAGCGACTGGTTTTGCTGCTTATTTCGCCTTTTCCTGCTCGGCCTTTTCTCGCTGAATCGCCTCGTACACTTCCTTGCGATGAACCGGTATTTCCTTCGGAGCGGCTATGCCGAGGCGAACCTTGTCTCCGCGAACATCGACAATGGTAATCTCGACATCGTCGCCAATCATAATCGATTCATCTTTTTGTCTGCTCAGAACCAACATTTTCAACTCCTTTTGTCCGCCTTTGGTTTCGGCGGGTCGGCTGGTCTTACTTATATTTACGAAGCAAACTAACCAACTGTTCAGCCCTTATTACTCCATCGCCAAACGGCGCTTGGTATGGGACTCAACAGTATCTTCGGCTAATTTCGAGAATTGGTTAAATTGGTAATTGGCTAAATGGTTTAACGATTACCAATTATGGGACTGTGTGTATGTAACCATATAGAGGATATAGAGTTACCATGAAAATATGGTTTAAAAAAATACATGCCAAATCCGCTGACCTGCCCCTATTTTGCCGTTTTTATCCATCAAGGCTCGGCCTTTGCCGGGACCGACAGATTTTCCCGCCAATAATCATAGCGGACAGCCAGCCAATAACCGGCAATAGAACCTAACACTCCCAAAGCCACCATCTGCACGGGCAAGATGGACGTAATTGAAGGACAAAAGAAGGCCGGCGGGTAGTGCTCGGCAAGGTACCGCAGCTTATCGCCGCTGGTGTAAGTAGTAACCGCAAATACGGTTATCAAAGCCGAGGCCGCTATCGGCCAGATATAGCCGACGTTAAGAAATTTTTTGACAAGAAAAGCAGCTATTCCAAACGAAACAAATACGGCGAAAATAATTTGGCCGATGGCCGGCTGAGCCACAACCGAACCTAATCTGCTGTCAGCTATTCTGATGTCCTGAGCAAATATCCCGATACAAAGCTGAGCTACTAAACCTGAACCGACTACAGCAATTACGATGGAGACGATAGACAATGGTCGAGGAACGAGCTTCGAGGAGCGAGAAACAAGACGCTGTGCTATAAGCACGCCGATAAACCCCGCGGCGACTATAGCCAGCCAGAAAATCGGCTCCCATTTCATTGCCGCAAACAGCGACTGCCTCCGTGCGAGGGTCGGGACCGTTGTTCGCATCAATTCCGCCATACTGCCGGAGCGCACCGCCCAGACGGCAAGGCCCGCTGGCACCGCCAAAATACCTATTTCCCGACCGTCGGGCCAGGAAAGAAAATAGCCAATAAAGCCGGTTAAAACCGCCAAGCCCGCCAGGATAACCACACCACCAAAGTGCGGCATAGATACAGCCCCTAAAGGCTCAAGAGGCGATGCCAACGGCCAAGCCAAAAGACCTATCAGGATAACACCGGCCAGTAAGACAGCGGTAATCTTCAGTTTCACAGACCAGGGGAGTTCCGAAAACGAACCTATGCCCACAATAACACCAGCAAGAGATGCCCCTATCTTGAAAACAAGCAGCCAGGATAATTCCATAACTTACCATCCTTAATTGTACAGGCAGGATGATACCACCAAAATTTCTGAATATCAATAATCAACTTGAGCAAAACATCCAACTTTGGTAGATTGGCATTTCAGCGTTAACAGCAATTTAATTTGAGGTTATTTTATGAACGTATTGTTAATCGGCAACGGCGGACGCGAGCACGCCATCGCATGGAAGCTGGCTCAATCTAAAAATTTAAGCAAACTCTATATCGCTCCGGGCAACCCCGGCACAGCTCAATGCGGAAAGAATATTCCTATCGGCACAAACGAAATTGACAAACTGGTGGACTTCGCCAAACAGAACAATATAGGTCTTGTGGTGGTCGGGCCTGAAGACCCGCTTGCGGCAGGAGCGGTTGACGCCTTCGAAGCCGCGGGCATAAAAGCGTTCGGCCCCAGCGGCGCCGCAGCGCAGCTCGAAGCGGACAAGGCATTCGCAAAGCATCTTATGCGATCCAGCGCAATCTCGAACGCAGAGGGACAGGTCTTCGATAGGTTCGCCGACGCCAAGGCGTACATCGCAAGCAGGGACGAAGCGGTGGTGATAAAAGCCGCCGGTCTTGCCAAGGGCAAAGGTGTTTTCGTATGTGACGAACCATCCGACGGAATTTTGGCGGCTGAAAAAATAATGTGCGACAAGATATTCGGCGCGGCGGGCGACAAAATCATCGTCGAAGACAAGCTGCTCGGCGAAGAGGCGTCCATACTGGCTTTCGTGGACGGCAGAAATATTTATGTTATGGAATCGTCGCAGGACCACAAGGCCATCGGCGACGGTGACAGCGGACCAAACACCGGCGGAATGGGCGCTTACAGCCCGGCGCCGGTGATTACTGATGCGATGATGGACAAAATCACACGCGAAATTCTCGTGCCGACGGTAGATGGTATGAATCGCAACGACACGCCTTATAAAGGCGTGCTGTACGCGGGGATTATGGTTACCGCCGGCGGGCCGAGAGTCCTCGAATTTAACGTCCGCTTCGGCGACCCGGAAACCCAGCCGATTCTGATGCGGCTGAAAAGCGATTTGCTGGAGGTCATGCTCGCGGTCTGCGAAGGCAAGCTGGATGATGTTACGCTCCGGTGGGACCCCAGGCCTGCTGTTTGTGTTGTTATGGCTGCCGGCGGCTACCCGGGAGAATATGAAAAAGGAAAAATAATAACCGGCATACCCGAAGCCGAAAAACTCGAGGACGTTGTCGTATTCCACGCTGGCACTGCCATCAAAGATGAACGTCTCGTTACCAACGGCGGCAGAGTTCTGGGCGTAACCGCTATGGGGCGGACTATAGCTGACGCGAAAGCAAGGGCGTATGAAGCCGCAGATAAAATAAAATTCGATGGCGCCTATTACCGCCGGGATATTGCAGACAAAGCAATAAAAAGGACGATATAAGCGGTAGAAAGACTTAACCATACGTTAGATGCTTTAAGGCTGCAGAAAGTGCCGGAAAATTCAAACAAACCCGCTAAAGCCGGAAACGGCAAAAGAAGATTTCTTCCCTGGCCTGTCATAGTTTTGATTCTGGTCTTTTGCCTGTGGCTTGCCTTTACATTGACAGGCAAAGTCCTGTGTGAAATCGCTCTCGACCAGATCGCCGAGCTAACCAACACTAAAATTACAACCGAATCGGTTGATTTTAATATTAACGGCTCGGTTTTCATCAAAGAGCTTATAATCAAGCCTGAGCAGCAGAATGGGCATGACAATACAATACTAAAAGCAAAAACGGTATACGCGCGTTTCAGCCTGGGCAGTTTGCTGTTACTACATCCTCAATTGAAAAGAATAAGTGTTAAGGATTTTCTCTTCGATGCCCAGCACAATCTGGACACAGACCAATGGAATATCGCCAGCTTTAGAATCAAGCCACCCAAGGGTATCGCAGGGAACATACCAACCATCCGACTTAAAAGAGGAACGCTCCAATACAGTAAAGTTTCAGGCGGGCTGGTCAAAGCTATCGCAGCGGTACCAATTGACGCGGAGTTCGCACCTGACCCCAAAACACAGAACAGATACAGCTTTAACATGACGACGGCCAACAGGGCCGAGCTCGGCAACAGTATTCTGACCGGATTTTGGGAACCAGGCAGGATTAAAATTACCGGCGGAATTTCATCGGCTGATATCCCAGCTTTTGAAAAGGCATGGACAATAAATGCCATCGACGCCCAGCTGGAATATGACCGCAGCAATGCTTATTCTCTAAATCTCAAAATAGAAGACTTGCGCAGCAGGAACACCAAGGCAGGTGATATATTTACTGCTGACAGAGAAGCGTTTCTAAGCAAGCCTGGCGTATTTGTCGCTTTGCAAAGGTTCTTTAATCGATACCGGCCGTCCGGAATAGCTGCGATTGACTTTCAAGCCAGCGGCAGTTTAGAACAACTAAGTGAGAGCACATTAGTCGGCAAAGTCTACTGCAAAGATATTACCATGTGCGACCGCCGCTTCCCATACATCCTAAAGCAAATGACCGGCCGGATAGACCTTACTGAAAAAAAAGCGGTACTGGATAACCTGCGCGGCAGACACGGCGATACCGAAGTGACTTTAAACGGCTGGTCTGAAGGTTTTGGTCCAGATTGTAAATACGAAATCCGGATTACAAGCGACAATATGGCACTGGATAACGACTTGTTCGATGCGTTAAGCGCAAAGCAACAGAAAAACTGGTCCGCTTTCTCTCCGAGCGGATTTGCAGCGATAGACTACAGACTAATCCGACAGCCGAAAGCCAAAAAAGAAGAATTTCTGACAGTAAAGCTGCTCGGCGTCGAAGCTGCTTATCATAATTTCCCTTATCCATTAAAAAATCTTTCCGGAACGTTATCCTTTGCCGACGACAGCGTAAACGTTTCGGACGTAATCTCTCAGCAAAATGACTGCAAAATAACCTTAAGCGGCAAAATAACAGATTACAGCGCCGACCGGCCAATGTACGATATCTCGGTCAAAGCAAAGGATGTCCCCCTCGATTCCACGCTCGCATCCAGCCTGTCAGACGGCTCGGCCACAGGTAAAAAAGGTGATTTTTACGCTCGATTTAATATGGCAGGTTTTGCCGATGCTGACATAAATATTTTTACGCCCGGAGCCTATTCCACCCAGGCGGCCGCCAAGGCCGGGCAGGATTCCGGCCCGATTAGTTTCATCGCCGATGTTTCTCTTAAAAAAACTTCTTTGTCCTGCGGACCGCTCGCGGAGAAACCGGACGATTTTCCGCTGACTATCCGCGATATATCCGCCAGGACTACCATTACACCTGACTTGATAGAAATCAAAGATTTCACGGGCCGATGTAATCAGATTCCGATTTCACTGACCGGCCAAATCCGGCCAGGTGACGGTGCCCAAAAGCCCGGTTATTGTCTGAAACTGAACGCCGAGCAAACAGAGTTAAACGATGATTTAATTTCTTTGATGCCGCAGCCGCTAAAAAGAATCGTTTCCGAACTGCAGCCGAAAGGAAAAGTAAACATCTCCGTCGATTTTAACAAAACCGACCCGGCAGTGCCTGGGTGTCGCGAAGCGGACGCAGGGGACACTTCTCCAGAGAGCATACCCGGCTATAAAATAACCGTGGATTGTCCCGGCAACGGCATCAACTTCGAGCCATTTGCTTATCCCGTAGAAAATATCACCGGCAGACTGACGATAACAAAGAATACTATCACGCTGGAGGATATTACTGCAACCGCCATCGACAATACCATGATAACATCGAATGTCTCGACAGTAAAAATTAACGGCCGAATAGTATTGGCTGACGATGCCCCTGCTGGCGACCGACTCAAGCTTTCAGAAGGTAACATCTCTTTTGCAGCAGATAGTATCAGGATTAAAGGCAAATCCCTGACCAATCTGAAAGCGGATACCTATTATGACCCGAACCAGCAAAGCTGGACGGCTAAAAACTTCATCGCTGATTGTTACGGCGGAAAAGTATCAGGCAAATTCGAATTGAAACGCTCGGACGAAGAAACCCCTGAGTATGTGCTGCAGGCAGGTTTTGAAAATATTGATTTAACGCAATTTCTTTCAGAAGCAACTCCTTCGGCCTCACCAGGGACAGACCCAAACCTTCCCAATAACCAGACCAGCGGTAAAATGAGCGGTCTATTGAGCGTAGCCAGCCGCTATGGTGAAAGTTTGCCCTATGTCGGCCGATGCCGACTCAAAATAACCGATATGCAAATCGGCAGACTGTCCCCGATGGCAAAGCTGTTGTATGTATTAAAAATGACAGAGCCAAAAGATTTCGCCTTCAAGCAGATGCTTGTTGATTCATACATCAGGCATAACAGGTTGTTTATTGAGCATCTCGATTTATCAGGCAAAGCGGTCGCCTTCAACGGCTCAGGCTGGATAGACCTGCAAAACCGTACTGCCAATTTGGTTCTTTTCGCGCGAGGCTGGCGACTTGCCGGCGAGGAGCCTTCTGTTTTGCAGTCTCTGACCGAAAGTCTCGGCCGAGGTGTTGTCCGAATGGATGTCACCGGAAATGTTTATGACTCCAACATAACAACCACAACACTGCCGATGGTAAGGGAAGCGGCAGGAATTCTCGGCACGCCACGCCGTAAAAAATAAGCAGGAAAACCCCCTACGTCAACCGAGTTCTTCAACGGCAAACCGCCCAGCCGAAGAATGTCTATGCGGCGGAAAATTTCAATCTCGGCCGCCCAGAACGCCGATTACTTCGGCTCCGGTTGGGTATCAATGATTGCTATTTCGGTAAATCGCACCAGGGTGCCTTTGGTCTGCGGATGCGGCTCAATTGTCCCAACCAAGCCGACCTTCCGGCCAACAAACGGGCTTAAATCCAAATCCAACGCAGGCCCCTCCGGCAAAACATAACAAATCGTTTGGCCTGAATCACCAAGTAAGCGGTAATGTTTAACCGATTCTTCCGAACCGTAAATTTGTGAAGGTTGAAACTGCCCTACTACCGTGAATTCGCCTAATGTCGGAATCTGCGACAACTCCGCGGCACGCACCTCATCTATCTGCTTATTAACATCCTGCAATTGTGAATCCTGAAGCTGAACTTCCTTGTCAACGGCCTGAGCCAATTCATTGCGATCTACCTGTTTAATGGCGAACTCCGCGTAACGTGCGGCCTTGCCGGCTTCTTTGTCTGCCGCAAGCGCAACCAATGCCTTCTTTATCTCCGCATAATTCTGTTCGCCCAGCGGTTTGTCCTGCTCGGCCTTGATTTGTTCCACCAAAGCGTAATACTCCTTCAGCTTTTTCGACTCCACAGAAACCGTAGCGGGAACAACCGAAGGTGTATTCGCTTCAGCTACAACCTCATCCTCGGTTTCAGCTTCGGCCGCGGTTTCATTTTCGGCTTCATCTTCGGTTTTAGTTACATCTTCGGTTTTGGCCTCGCTCTCTTCTTCGAGCTTTGGCCTGACAATCACCTCAACCTCGCCAACGGCTCCGACAGGCTTGGTATACTCTGTAAGAACCCAAAGATAGGCCCCGCTCGGCGGAACAATTTTATAGTAATCGTCCTGCTCCTGCCCCATCAACTCGACCTTGTCACCTTTGTTGAGCTCCAACTGCATGGTTGTGGAGTGCATCGGCTTGAGAAAGTCAGAGCCGGCGTAGACACGGACGGAATCGCCCGCAACTACACCAACGCTGGGATTGTTCGGATCAACGCTGACATACTGTTTTGAAACCCATGAAAAACTGCCGACCGGCGGAACAATGTGAGACCAGCTGTATTTGCTGGCGACCACCTTAACCCTGTCGCCGGTATTAAGCTTGACGCAGTGGTAATAATTTGTCCCAGGCCCGGAGCGAACATTGATATTATCCCCGATTATCTCGGCAACATAAGGAAACGAAGGCCCGTTTACTTCCGCCTCAGTGTTTAAAACAGCCCCTTGCGGTGCAGCAACAGGCTCGGCGGCAAAACCCGCAGACGACAAACCTATCAAACAAACAAGAATAAAAAGATTAACAAATCTGGTATAAGATTGCATTTTTATGTCTCCCAAAAAGAGTATATTTTAGAAAATAACCGAAACCACAAAATATTATCACACGGTTTTTTAAATTAGCACCCCCTCTGCCAATTGTCAACTTTTTTCCGTATCAAATATCGAAGGGTTCTCCACAAGGCAGGTTCCGGTAATTATGTCCGATGGCGGATAAAAAAGGGCAATTTGTGCTACTTTTGCAATTTGGCAAGCTCATCGCTGCACATTTTTAGCTGGCCCAGGTCGGAAAGCTTCTTGGCCGCGGTCTGCAAATGCTTTATCGCCAACTCCGGCTTATCGAGATAACGGGAATACAATACCCCGACCATTAACTCCAC
>Ga0315276_10002656_pt1 | contig 16389 bp, 12 predicted proteins | sample YL17G05_0_MG_FD_204542 | JGI IMG/M metagenome (GOLD analysis project Ga0315276, IMG submission 204542) | Sediment microbial communities from Yellowstone Lake, YNP, Wyoming, USA - YL17G05_0 | ecosystem: Environmental > Aquatic > Freshwater > Lake > Sediment | place: USA: Wyoming | collected... | reverse complement strand
TGATACCGCCAACCTCAAGTCCGCACTGGCTTATTTCCTTACCGATTCGAAGACACTGAAGACATCTCCGGAGATTTCAAAAGAGGATCGGCTGGAAATTTGGCCCGCGTGGTCAGCGGACGGTCGATACCTGTACTTCTGCAGCGCACAGACGCCGGTGACATACAAAGATGATGTTCCGCCGGAAGGATATACCAAACTGAAGTATGACCTTGTTCGAATTAGTTACGACCTCGAGCAGGACAAATGGGGCAAGGTAGAAACGGTGCTTTCAGCCCAGGATACGGGATTGAGCATCGCGATGCCGCGAGTAAGTCCGGATGGCCGATGGCTGACGTTTTGTATGTGCGAATATGAGTTCTTCCCAACCTGGCAGGAGGGCAGCGACATATACATAATGGACCTCAAAGCAGCCGAGGAAACCGGGAAATACGAATACCGCAAGCTGGACCTCAACAGCGACAGGAGCGAGTCGTGGCCAGGCTGGTCCAGCAACAGCCGATGGATAGTCTTCAGCAGCAAAAGAGATAAGGATGGCGTATTTACGAGAAGCTACATCGGCTATATAGACGAAAACGGCAAGGCGTATAAACCGCTCGTATTGCCGCAGAAGGACCCGGAATTCTATGGTTACTGCTTAGAGGCGTTTAATACCCCCGAATTTGCCATTGAGCCAATTCCTGTTACAGGAGAGGCGTTGACGCGGATTATCCGCGGCACTGAGGAGATACCTGTAACACTACCGATAACCATGGCCACTCCAAAAGGCGGTAAAGTCATAAGCCCCAATTATGGAGATTACGGAATGAAGCAGGAATAGGCCGCTAACATGCCTATTGCCGTAGTCCTATAATATTTCAACCGCACAATAAAGGCCTTTTTTTTAGAAAAAACAGAAAAAAAACAGTTAAAGTTAAGCTTTGTTTTTTTATCAACGATAAATTATAATACGTATGGCCTAACCAGCCCGTGTGAACCATCATAAGTTCTGGACGAGGCGGCAGAAATTCACTTTTTTGGAGCTAAGTATCCTGCCGTATACTGAAAGGATATGTAAAAACTGAAATGACCGCAAACTTCGATACCCGCATCGTTGAATCTCCCGAGGCAACTGAAATCTATATATCAGCCGTTCCTAAGGGAAACGCTACGCCGCAGAAGCAGGCAGAGGAAATCTTTGCCGGCATCCGGAAGGTACTGCGTTCAAAATCAGCTTACATACTTCAGGAACGGGTTTTTGCTGTCGGCAGCGCGATGGAAACTATCCGCAGCGTCCGGTCGAAAGAGTATGGCGATATCGACGATGGAGTTGCTCCGAGCTTTTTGGTCGGCAAAGAAGGTTCAAGCGGCCCGATTGCCGGAGTGCAGGTACACGCGGTCAGCGGCTCTAAACCGGAAGTGCTTAGGCTGGATAAGAAGCCGTGCGGACGAATTTTCCGTGCGCCGGGCCGGGCATATCTTACGCTTTCGGGAATATCCGCCGCACGAACCGCACAAGCCGACAAACAGGCGCAAGCCATGCTCGAAAAAGCGGAATCGGTGCTGAAGCAGTCAGGCGCTGATTTCCTCTCGGTGCCGCGCACGTGGATGTGGCTTGGTGATATTCTCTCGTGGTACGATGATTTCAATCAGGTCAGAAACAAGTTTTTCACCGAGCGAGGACTTATCGGCAGGGGAAGCCGGCAATCAATGCCCGCCAGTACCGGGATCGGACTTGGGCCGATCTCCGGCGAAAGCTGCACGATGGACCTGACGGCGGTATTAGAGCCGGCCGATTCAATCCAGTTCCTCGACGCGGTTGGAAAACAACAGTGCGCATTCGAATACGGCTCAGCGTTTTCGCGGGCTTCAAAAGCCATTACGCCGGCGGGAGAAACAGTATTTATCTCCGGAACAGCCTCCATCGATGCTGCCGGGGCAACAACGAATCTCGGCGATGCCAAAGGCCAGATAGACGCAACTATAGAAAATGTTCGCGCCGTCCTCGGGGATATGAACTGCGCCGATGAGGACGTGGTTCAGGTCATGGCTTATTGCAAGACGACCGAGGTCGAGAAGATTTTCGCGGACGCAAAGGCCTCTCTCGCCTGGCCGTGGGTAACAATAATTTGCGACATCTGCCGAGCTGACCTGTTATTCGAAATCGAAGCCGCCGCTATGCCCCGCAAGTAAGCTGCGGCAAAACAGCCGCCGTTACCCCTGCTCATAAAATTTACCGCACAAACGTCCTATTACCTTGTTTTTTAATCCTCCGCAGGCCCAAATTACACCGGATAATTCCCGCAAAAACACTTGCAATAAAACTTTGTTGCGATTAGCATTACACGGCAAATACGGCCTTTATAAACAAAAATAAATCAAATACAAAATTTAAAGGAAAGTATTATGAGCAACGAAATCCAGAAAGTTTCATTACACGAAAGAGCGTTTTACGGATTCGGCGATTTGGCGTCATGCCTTTTCTGGATGACGATTATGACACAGCTTCTTTTCTTTTACACTGAAATTTTTGGCCTGTCGTCAATTGCTGCCGGGATAATGTTTTTCGTATCGAGGGTATTGGACGCCTTTTTTGATGTTGTAATCGGAATGACGGCCGACCGGACCAAAAGCCGGTGGGGCAAATTCAGACCTTATATATTATTCGGCGCTGTTCCATTGGCAGTTATGGCGGTCCTTGCGTTTACAACGCCCAATTTCGCATACGCATGGAAAGTCGTTTACGCGTATGTCACATTTATTGTTTTTATGTTCCTGTATTCAACTGTCAACATTCCCTATACGGCATTGCTTGGCGTTATCAGCGGCGACCCCGTTGAACGGACAAGCGCCTCATCTTTTAAATTTGTAGGCGCATATTTGGGCGGTATTATCGTTTCCCTCACGGTCCTGCCTTTTGCGGCACATTTCGGACAGGGCGACGCCCCCAAGGGCTGGCAAATGACGATGGGAATTTACGCCATCGCGGCAATCGTGTTATTTATGATAACCTTTCTTACAACCCGTGAACGTATTCAGCCCATCGCAAAAGAAAGAACATCTGTAGCAAACGACTTGAAGGACTTGTCAAAGAACGTTCCCTGGATGCTGCTGTTCATCGTGACGATTCTTTTTATCCTGTTCGTATGTATACGTCTGAGCGTTACAACCCATTATTTCAAATATTATGTCGGAGAACAGGCGAGCCCGCTGCTGGCACAGGTTTTTAACTTCCTGTTAAAATATATTGTTAACCCCGTTTACAGCATTTTTGGAAAAACGGCTGTTGCCTTGTTTGAAGGGACTCATAAATTCGGTTGGGAAACTCTGACATCCGCTTTCAACACGATTGGGCAGGCATTGTCCCTCATCGGTGTTTTTCTGGTTCCCTTTTTTGCCAAACTCGTTGGAAGAAAAAGTGCCACGGTCATTCTTATCATAGCCGCTCTTATTTGCACTGGCGCATTCTATTTCTTCAAACCGGAAGATTTAATGCTGATTTTCGTCTTTCAGACCGTCGGCTCACTTGTGGGAGGTCCGATTTCCGCCCTGTTATGGGTTCTGTATGCCGACACTGCCGACTATTCCGAATGGAAAACAGGCAGAAGGGCGACCGGGCTTGTGTTCTCGGCTTCCATAATGTCGAACAAACTCGGATGGGCCATCGGAAGCATGATTGCGGGATTCGTTCTCGCTGCGACGGGTTACGTAGCTAACGTAGTCCAAAATATTAACGTCCAAAATGGATTAAAGGCGATGATGAGCGTAATACCGGTTGCAATAGGAGTGGTTGCATTAATCATTCTGATGTTCTTCTACAAATTAGATGAAACGACAATGGCAAAAGTCAAAGCGGACCTTGAGGAAAGACGAAAGGAAAGTAAATAATGCGATTCGGACATTTTGACGATAAGGCAAAAGAATACGTAATTGACAGACCTGATACACCGCGCTCGTGGGCCAACTATCTCGGCTCGACCGAATACGGCGCAATCATCACTAATAACGCGGGCGGCTACAGCTTCTTTACCTCCGCCGCTCAGGGCAGGCTCACAAGGCTGCGATTTGATGATGTACCCATAGACCAGCCCGGCCGATATATCTACATCCGCGATAAACAGTCCGGTGACTACTGGTCAAACGCCTGGCAGCCCGTCGGCAAACCCCTCGACCAGTATAAAACCACCTGCCGGCACGGAACCGCGTACACAATCATAAATTCGAAATACTCGAATATCGAAACCGAGACCACCTACTTCGTGCCGCTCGGCAAACACTTCGAGTGCTGGCTGCTGAAGGTTACAAATAACGACAAAGTTAAAAGAAACCTCAGTTTATTTTCCTTCGTCGAATACCCGGGTACATGGCACTGCTTCAATGACTTCCTGAACCTGCAATACTCGCAATCAATAGTAAATATGGATTTCGTTGACGGCATCGTCGATTATGGAACCAGCGTTAACGCGCTGCCCAGCGGCAACAGTATCCTCGAAGGCGACCAGAACAGGCATTCGTTCCTCGCGTTCGTAGGCGGCCAAGTCGTCGGCTTCGATACCGACCGCGACGTATTCATAACTCCATATCGCGGCTATTCGAATCCGATGGTCGTCGAAAAAGGTAAATGCACCGGCTCAAAAGCGGTCGGCGACGACGGCTGCGGTTCAATACAGGTCGATATCGAGCTTGAACCCGGTCAATCAAAAGAACTTGTCGTCCTGATGGGCATCGGCAAAGCCGCTGTCGAAGGCAAAAAGATCGTCAAACAATTCGGCGACGTCGCCACTGTAAAAGCGGAATTCGAAAAACTTCGCCAATACTGGCACAATCGCCTCGAAGGCCTTTCCGTCTGCACGCCCGACGCGGCGTTCAACAGTATGATGAATATGTGGAGTCCGTTCAATTGCCTGATGACTTACACCTGGTCACGAATGGCAAGCTTAATCTACAGCGGCGAACGCGACGGCCTCGGCTACCGTGACACGGTACAGGACTTTATGGGCGTTATGCACATAATCCCGAAAGAGGCGTCAAAGCGCCTTGAGCTTATGATTACAGGTCAGTGCTCCACCGGCGGAGCTATGCCCATCGTAATGGCTTTCTCGCACAAGCCGGGCAAGGAAAAACTGCCCAAAGAAGACGAATACCGTTCCGATGACTGCCTCTGGCTTTTTAACGCCATACCCACTTACGTTAAAGAAACAGGCGATATCGATTTTTATAATAAGGTACTGCCTTATGCGGATAAAGGCAAAGCGACCGTCCTTGGGCATTTACGCAAAGCGCTCGAATTCAATCTCAAGCGCACCGGCAAAAACGGCCTGCCCAGCGGGCTTTCAGCCGACTGGAACGATTGCCTGCGATTGGGCACAAAGGGTACATCGGTATTTGTCGCATTGCAGGTGCGCTACGGCCTGAATACCTATATCGAAATTTGCGAGATGTTCGGCAAAAAAGCCGAGGCCAAATGGGCGCAAAAACAACTCGAAACACTCGATAAAAAACTCGATAAATTCGGCTGGGACGGCAAATGGTACGTCCGGGCCTATAAAGAATCAGGCGAAAAAATCGGCTCACATGAAAACAAGCAGGGCTCAATGTACCTCAACACGCAATCCTGGGGCGTTATCAGCGGCCACGCTGACAAAGAAAAAGGTCGGGCCGAGCAGACAATGAAATCCGTCAATGAAAAGCTCGCTACCGATTACGGTCTTATGCTTTGCGCCCCGCCTTATGAGAACATCTACTGTCAGGAAATCCGTTCGATTCTATTCAACAAAGGCTCGAAGGAAAACGCCAGCGTCTTCAATCACACACAGGGTTGGGCCGTTATGGCCGAAACAATGCTTAGCCACGGAGATAGGGCGTTCAAGTATTTCAGCAGCTATATGCCCGCCTCGTTCAACGACAAGGCCGAGATTCGCGGCAGTGAGCCGTATGTCTATTCGCAGTATACCCACAGTATTTACAGCCCGCGCTACGGCGCATCTCGTGTCGCCTGGCTGACCGGCGGCGCATCCTGGGCATATTATTCAGCGACGCAATACATCTTGGGCATCCAGCCGGATTACAACGGCCTTCGCATCGACCCCTGCATACCCGCATCGTGGAAGGAATTTACAGCCGTCCGCCGTTTCCGCAACAAGACGCTCAGCATCAAGGTCGTTAATCCCAAAGGCGTCCAGAAAGGCGTCAAAAAGATTACCCTCAACGGCCAAGCCGTCGAAGGCAGCCTGATTCCCGTTTCCAAAATGAAAAAAGAAAACGACGTTGTTGTCGAAATGGGATAAAAGAGGAATGCGCGAATGGTTCAATTTGGCAACATACCGGCTAAGTTAAAAAAGAAAGGACTGGTAGGGAAACTGCTGAAGGTCTGCCGAGACAATGACGTTGTCTTTATGGGGGTATTTGGCTCTTTTGTCCGCGGCGAGCAGAAAAGAGGAAGCGACGTCGATATAGCCATACGATACAAAAAAGGCACAAGAAAATCGCTGTTTGACCTGGTGGAGTTACAGCAAACCCTAACCCGGACTTTCGGCAGAAAAGTGGACCTCGGAGAATTCGACTGCATCAATCCATATATCATCGAAGACGTGAAAAAGCAAATGAGGGTGATTTATGAAGAAAATCCTCAACATAAAGTTTAGGGCTTACGGAGTTATAAAAACAGGGTGTTAAAATGAAGGTATTATTCATCGGCGGAACAGGAATAATAAGCGCAGCGGTATCGAAGCTGGCGGTCGAAAAGGGAATTGAGCTGTATCTTTTCAATCGCGGCCAACACAAAGAATTCGTTCCAAAAGGCGCAAAGGTCATCAAGGGCGACAGAAATGATAAATCCGCCCTTAAAGGCAAAACCTTCGACGTCGTCGTTGACTGGCTCGCCTACGTGCCGAAAGACGTCGAAGCCGACATCAAACTTTTCAAAGGCAACGTCGGCCAATACATATTCATCAGCTCCGCCTCCGCCTACCAAAAGCCCGTTACGCACTGGCTCGTCACCGAATCGACGCTGATGGCCAATCCCTATTGGCAATATTCGCGCGATAAAATCGCCTGCGAAGACCGCCTTATCGCCGAGTACCGCGACAATGGCTTCCCCATCACGATTGTTCGGCCATCGCTGACCTACGGCCTCTCGATGATACCCGCAGCGATTAATAGCTGGCCAAAACCCTGGACAATCGTTGACCGGATGCGAAAAGGAAAAAAAGTAATCATTCACGGCGACGGCACTTCCCTTTGGGTAATGACGCACAACACTGATTTCGCCAAAGGCTTTCTCGGCCTTATCGGCAACATTCAGGCCATCGGCCACGCATTCCATATCACCTCCGACGAAGTGCTGACCTGGAACCAGATTTATCAGGCGATAGCCGACGCAGCAGGAGTAAAACTCAATGCCGTCCATATCTCCTCCGATTTCATTATCAAAATCGACCCCGACCACACCGGCACGCTTTTAGGCGACAAGGCCTACAGTATCGTTTTCGACAACAGCAAAATCAAACGCTTCGTCCCCGACTTCGTAGCAACCGTTCCGTTTTCGCAGGGCGTTAAACGCTCGGTAGAATGGTTCGAGCAGGACTCGAAACGTCAGATAGTGGATAATGATTACAATAAGTTTATGGACCGCCTGATTTCCGCCTGCTAAAAGTCATAACCAAAAACCTCGAATTAAATCTTCGCAAACTCTTGAAATTCCCTGCAATAAAATATAAGATACTGCATCTTATTAAATAGGAAGGCGCAGGTGATAATATGAAAATTCGCTCGACAATAACAGCAATCGTTTTGCTCTTTGTTTCCGCCGTCGCATTTGGCGATGAAAAGGCCCAAAACCCTACGGATATCAGGTTTAATACACTTGGCTACCTGCCGGCGGCGAATAAACAGGCCACAATCATCTCTAAATGCTCCGATTTCACCGTGAAAAAAGCCGGGGATAATAACACCGTCTATACCGGCAAGGTATCAGGGCCGTTTTCCCAGCAGGATGTCAACCAGACCGTCTGGATCGCGGACTTTTCCGAAGTAAATAAGCCCGGCAAATACTACATCGACGTCCCGGGCGTCGGCAAATCTTATAAATTCGAGATAAGCGATAAAGTTTACGACTCCGCGCTTTATACAACTATGCGGGGCTTCTATATGTGGCGATGCGGCACCGCCGTGCAGGGCGACTATAACGGCAATCATTTTGCGCAGGCCCAATGTCACCTCAATGATGCCCTGCTGGATTACGTCGGCGAGCCGAACGTCACAAAGGACGGCACCGGCGGCTGGCACGACGCAGGCGATTACTATAAGTACACAGTCAACGCGGGTGTCACCGTCGGGTCGCTGTTTTTTGCGTGGGAGCATTATCAAAACAAACTCAAAAACCTTTCGCTCAATATTCCTGATACGGCCACGGGCTACCCGGATTTCCTCAAGGAAATCAAATGGGAAATCGACTGGCTTTTCAAAATGCAGTACCCGGACGGCTCCGGAAAGGTCTATCACAAGATAAGCGCTTTGAATTTTTGCGGTTTTATTATGCCGGAAAAAGAAAGGCTCAAACGATACTATGTTGACTGGAGCTCGGCAGGCACCGCCGATTTCGTCGCGATGATGGCTATGTCGGCAAGGCACTTCAAGCCCTATGACGCAGAATATGCCCAAAAGTGCCTCAATGCGGCAAAAGTAAGTTACGACTTCCTCGCAAAGAACCCCCAAAATAAAAAGTCAGAGCAGGAGGCTTTCAAGACCGGAAGTTATATCTCGCCCGACATAGATGACAGGTTGTGGGCGGCGGCGGAAATGTGGGAAACGACCGGTGATTCGAACTACCTGAAAGACTTCGAGACAAGAGCAAGCGCACTCGACGACAAGATAAGCATGTACTGGGACTGGGGTGATGTGAATAACCTCGGCATGTTCACTTATATAATGAGCAGCAGAAACGGCAAAAATACCGCAATCGTGGAAGATATAAAGCGTGATTTGCTTACGATAGCGGACTCGCTTGTTGACAAGACCAATAAAGACGTATATGGCAGGTGTCTTGCCGGCCAGTACAAATGGGGCAGTAATGGAACCGTCGCCAGAGAGGTTATTACCTTGTTGATGGCTAACAAGGTATCGCCGAATTCGAAGTACGTTAACGCCGCCCAGAATGTTATAGACCACATATTCGGAAGGAATTATTACGGCAGGTCTTACGTTACAGGCCTTGGCCACAATCCGCCTATGAAGCCGCACGACAGACGTTCCGGCGCCGACAGGATAGAAGAGCCTTGGCCGGGCTATATCGTGGGAGGCGGACATTCCGCTACGGATTGGCAGGACGACCAGCAAAGCGCAAGCACCAATGAAATCGCCATCAACTGGCAGGCCGCCTTAGTCTATGCCCTTGCGGGAGTTACAGACGCCCAATCCCGGTGAGATAATGAACACAAGGGGCAAACAAGTGAAGAAACGACCATTAGGTTAGGATAATTATAAAACTTTTGACATCGGAGCCAAGCTTTATTATAATTCATTGTCGAAGGGTGCGGGACTAACACAAGTCTCGCAGGCATGTCGGGGTGGTCGGGCCGCCACCTAATTAATCGATTATTATTGCGATTTTTTAGGAGACGGACCATGAATAAACCAAACAACCAGCCTACCGAAAAATACGATAGCCCGTTAGGCCTTTTGACAAGACTTTACTGGATGGTTGTTGGCAACATAACACTTTTTATGTTGACGATATTCATTCTTCTGAATAATGGTAAACAGCTCAATGCTGCCGATGCGATTTTCTGGACTACAGTGGCGCTTCTTGTACTCACCAGATATATCGATATAAAGCTTTTAGGCGGCCTTACTGTTACAAACCAGCCTGCATCAATGGCCGATTGGAGAAAATATACCACCTTTCTTCTGATAGGTTCGACAGCAGTATGGGGACTATCACACGTTATGAATTATCTGTTCGTAATCAGATAGAATGCCACTACTGCCGCTATTGGCGAGTTCCCTTGCCATCCCGGAACAGAGATTTTAGTGTTGACATTCAAGCTCGTCTGCGTATTATAGCAACCTGCTTTTATCCGAATGTCGGCGCGATTAGTCTAAGAATCGGCGTCCTGAAATATTTTGTGGGCATCAAAATAAGGAGATAATATGCACCTTCACGCTATCGATAGCGGGATAATTATTGCTTATATCATCATTATTATGATAGCCGGCTTTGCAATGTCAAAATTTGCCAGCCGAAACCTCAACTCCTATTTTCTCGGCGGCAACATCGTCCCGTGGTACGTTCTGGGCATTGCCGACGCGTCTGGAATGTACGACATCACAGGCACGATGTGGCTGGTGATGTGCATATTCGTCTATGGGCTAAAAGGGGTGTTGCTGCCGTGGATATGGCCGGTCTTCAACCAGATTTTTTTAATGGTATATTTATCCACCTGGCTTCGACGCTCGAACGTTATGACAGGGGCCGAATGGATTAAGACGCGATTCGGCACAAGCCGCGGGGCAACGCTGTCACATATCAGCGTCGTCATCTTTGCGCTGGTCAGCGTCATCGGGTTTTTAGCTTATGACTTTCGCGGCATGGGAAAGTTCGCACAGATTTTCCTGCCCTGGGACCTCTCGCCCAACACTTACGCAATCATTCTTATGGGAGTCACCACGATTTACGTTATCTTCGGCGGTATGTTAAGCGTCACTGTTACCGACGTGATTCAGTATGTGCTTATGACTATCGCTTCTGTTTGTATCGGCATCGTGGCAATGCAGCACACGAGCGCCGAGTCGATAAAGGCGGCGGTGCCTGACGGATGGGGCAATTTGTCCTTCGGCTGGAAACTCAATCTTGACTGGTCGCAGCACATCGCCGCGGTCAGCGACAAAATCTCCAGCGACGGCTGGGAGTTGTTCGGCATATTTTTTATGATGATGATGTTTAAAGGCATCCTCGTCAGCGCAGCAGGCCCGGCCCCGAACTATGATATGCAAAGAATTCTTTCCACGCGGAGCCCGAGAGAAGCGGCCAAAATGAACGGGTTTGTTTCGCTGGTATTATTTTTCCCGCGATACCTGATGGTCGCAGGCATAACCGTTCTTGGGCTTGTGTTCTTCAAGAGCGATATTGTTCTAATGGGTAAAGGGTTCGACGTCGAGCAGGTCCTGCCCAATGTTATCAGCAAATTCCTGCCGGTCGGGCTGATTGGCTTTGTGCTGGCAGGCCTGTTGGCGGCCTTTATGAGTACGTTTACCTCGACCATCAACGCAGGGGCATCGTACGTCGTAAACGACCTTTACAAAAAATATATCGACCGCAACGCGCCCGAAAAAAGATACGTCCGGATAAGCTACCTCTGTTCCGTTCTCGTAGTGGTCGTAGGCATAGCGTTCGGTTTTATGACGGAGTCAATCAATTCCGTGACACAATGGCTGGTTGCCGGTCTGTGGGGCGGGTACACCGCGCCGAATGTGCTGAAATGGTATTGGTGGCGGTTTAACAGCAACGGCTACTTCGGTGGTATGATATCCGGCATCGTCGCAGCGATGCTGCTTCCGCTGGTTTTCACCAAACCGTTATTGTTCCACCTTCAGCGGGACATAGCTGTTTTCCCGATGATTCTCGCGATAAGCGCGGCGGCCTGCATCGTGATTAGCCTGCTAACCAAGCCGGATGATGTGGAAGTGCTGAAAAAATTCTACAAGCAAGTTCGCCCATGGGGATTCTGGGGACCAATACGCGATATGGTTTGCAGGGAAGACCCCAAATTTGTGCCGAACAAAGGCTTCCTGCGGGATATGGTAAACGTGTCGGTCGGCATACCCTGGCAGCTTACCCTGGCGCTGATTCCTACATACCTGGTTATCAGGGATTTCAGGAATATGTGGGTTGCCGTCGCGGTGCTTGTGGTTACTTCGGTCTTCCTGAAATTTAACTGGTATAACAAATTAGAGGAATAATAGCCTACTCGGCTTCAACATTAAAATCACAATAAGGAGAAATAAATGGCCACTAAAAATTACAAAAATGGTGTCGCAACATTTGTTATGCCCCACTGGAGGCCTGAAAATGTTGTAACAAAAAAGTATCTGGATGAAACACTCGAAACGATTTTCAACCAGACAGACCCAAATTGGCAGCTCGTCATTATCGATGATTTGTCCCCGTGCAAGGAAGCGATTGCGTATCTTGACAAGGTAAAGGCGAAACACCCGAAAAAGATACATATCATTAAAAAGAAAACAAACAACGGCCCGGGCCACTGCCGGAATATGGGCATAAAATGGGCTTATGAAAACAAATCACCTATCGTTCTTTTCAACGATGCCGATGACCTTTCAGACTTACGCAGGCTGGAAGTGGCGAGAAAAATCTTCGTCAAGGACGCCAAGGCCAGCGTGGTTTATACCACCTTTAAGGTCATCGATGAGAACAGCAACATAGTGCCTGATGAAAAACTGTCACCGTCCATTATTGAAATCACAGATGGTCACAAGGGCAAACCACCACAGGGAATAAACGCATGGATAGACATAGGTACGGAAAAGGGCTATACGAATCTTACCTCGGCGACCGTCGTGGACACAGAGATTGCTTATAAATATCCCTTCCCGCCGGAAAAAGTCTCCGAAGATTCAAACGCATGGATGAGATACTCCGCTGGCGGCGAAAAATTCGTCTATACCGGCAAGATTCCGACCCTTTACAGAATTCCCCAGAACACCGCAGGCTCCGCTTCACGTTCGAGAGAAGGCGGAAAGCACGGATTCTACGTGGCAAAGGCCCGCGTCGATACCGATGGCTTCACCAGAGCGGTTGAAATCGCCATTACCAATGGAAAGATAAAAGTCGAGCAAAGAGACGAGCTGCTTATTAAGTTCTATTTGAAGCTCGCTGAAACTATGTACAGGGAAAAGGAAATGGATATCGCTGCCGAGCTGGTCAACCTCGCGAAGTTCATCGATATGGAAATTACCAAAAAAGTTATTAAACAAAAGAAATTCCAGTCCTGGGCAAAGGTCTAAAAAGGAAATATATAACTATGGAAAAAAGCTGGTTAAGTTCGAATTTTAAGCAAGATAGAATAATCCTCGCAGGGGACATCGGAGGCACTAACACCAACCTCGCCCTTGTCGGAGAAAAAGCGGGCAAATACACCATCCTCCTGAAATGCGTCTACAGCTCCAGGGACATCGACGGCGTTATTGGCCCAATCAAAGAGGTAATCGCTGAGGCTAAGAAGAAAAACCCCTCCCTGAAACCGGACCTCTGCTGCATCAGCGCCGCAGGCCCGGTCGAGAACAACTATTGCAAGCTCACAAATTGCAAGTGGGACATTGACGGCAAGGCCATTAAAAAAGCTATAAAAATAGACACTCTTATTATCAACGACTTTTTGGCCATCGGCTATGGAATCCCCACCCTCGACGTGAACGATTCGGCTCAGATTACCAAGCTGCCCACCACGCAAGGCAAGAGCCCGAAGCCGACCGGCACTACAAAAGCGGTAGTAGGCGCGGGAACAGGCCTGGGCGTTGGATACCTCTTTGCCGAGGACGGTAAATACAAAGCGCACCCATCCGAAGGCGGTCATTCCGGCTTCGCAGCCTTCGATGATGAGACAAAACAGTTAAAGGATTATGTCGCCGATAAAATAGGGATGGCCCCCGGAGTGGAACTCTTTGTTTCAGGACAGGGTATTTCCAACGTCTTCAACTATTTCAAGGACAAAAAGGGCATTAAGCTCGAAGGCGTATTAAAAGAAATAGGCAAGACACCAGATGAGGACAAGCCCGCCTTAATCTCAAAGAACGCCAAAGATAATAAGGTCTGCAAAGATATTATGAAGCTCTTTATCAAAATGTATGGCAGCTTCGCCGGCAGCCTCGCCGTTATCTTCCTGCCGTTTGGCGGCGTGTATCTCGCGGGAGGCATCGCGACAAAAAATGAAAAGCTCTTCCTCGAAAGCAACCTTTTTATGAAGAGCTTCGAATCGAACTATAATCCCAACATCAGGCCGCTGTTGAAGAAGATACCGGTTTACATTATCAAGGATTATTCCATATCCTTGTACGGCGCAGCAAACGCCGGCGTTACGCTTATGTAAGCAACCAACCGCTGGCATAAGGATTCAACAATTCAGAGCAAGACAAGTCCGCCCCTCGGCGGACTTGTTTGTTTGTGGCGGAAATGATATAATACATCCCGGCTTTGAATCTCACTTCTCAAAGCTCGACTTTGAAAAGTTAATACGGGGGCGAATGGCTTCGACCGGATGACGGAGAGCCAGGATGCATGTCCAGGACGCCGGTGGGCCTGGTTAATCACCCGGCAACAACTTTTAATTGGCAACTACCAGTTGCAAATGGCTGCTTAATTAGCGGCTCGTCCTGTCGGACTTTGCCTGTGAGTTCGATTTGGGCGTAAGCAAGCAGGCTGGCCGAGACGGTTGTTCGGGCCGTCGAGGCGAGATCAATCCCGAGATAGCCGAGTTAGGAGCCTGTCGTTTTGGCGATTAATAAGGCGAAGATAGTTATTAAACGACTAAACATGTAGACGCTTGTCTTGAAACATCTCGGGACGGGGGTTCGAATCCCCCCGCCTCCATTCTGCGTCGCCCCTTAGGGGCTATGCAGAATGCCCTGCGAAGCTTTAGCGAAGCAGGGCCTTTTCATATATGTCTAATTCAGAAATGGAATACAAATGAAATATGTGTATCTCATCCAGAGTATTTCCTGCCCAGACAAAAGATACGTTGGAACTACCACAGACCTCAATCAACGTCTCAAAGAACATAACACCGGCAAGTCGCCACACACTGCCCAATTCAAGCCGTGGAAGGTAGTTGTTGCTATTCGATTTGCTGACAACCGCAGGGCTGATACTTTTGAAAAATATCTAAAATCTGGCTCCGGCCACGCTTTCGCAAAAAGACATTTCTGGTAAAGGGGAACTAAAATGAATATACCTAAAAAAACTTATCCAACTATTGCCTGCTGCGGTTTAGATTGTGGTTTATGTCCAAGATACTATACAGCGGGAGCTTCAAGATGTCCGGGGTGTGCCGGGCCCAATTTTTTCAATAAGCACCCATCTTGTTCTTTTATAACCTGTTGTGTTAAGAAGAGGAATCTTGAAGTTTGTGCGGAATGTTCCGAATTTCCATGTTCTAAATTCAAAAGCGATGAAGAGTATCAGCAATTACAAGAATCTTCTTCCTACCCATCGAGCAAAAAAGTTATACCTAATTCGAATTTTATCAAAAAACATGGAATTGAAAAATTTATAAAACAGCAGAGAAGTCGAATTAAATTACTGGAAACAATGATAAAGAATTTTGACGATGGCAGGTCGAAGAGTTTTTTCTGCAAAGCAGCAACCCTGCTTGATTTAACAGCTCTGACAAGTTCATTAGACAAAGCAACCCGGAAAATAAAAACAGATAAAATCAAACAAAATGATGTTAAAAAAAAGGCGCAAATTCTTAAAGAAATCATTAATGAAATTGTTTTTAAAGAAGGGGTAGAATTAGTTAAGAAGAAATAAAAAGAATTTGCCGCCAGAGAAAAACCTGAAATCGTCCTTTTTACTCCCGCCTCAAGGCGAAGCGAGTCACGGCGTGGTCCCCCCATGGACGAAGCTGGACTTCTTGTTAGTACATAATCGCAGCTAACTATTACTTGACAATCCCCGATAATTTGTTAAACTGTTACAAACCAGAGAGTTAAACGTTAAGCTTTTTTGACGCAAAGGTTCAGGAAAATAGCTTCGCGAGGCAAAAAAATGAAGAAGAAACAAATCCTTTTTAGCTTCTGTTGCGCACTTGTTTTTCTCACAAATGCCTTTGCTTCGAACCGCCAGAACAGCAACTTCATAATCCAAAGCGATTTAGACCCCTGTTACGTGCAATTTGTCCGCGTAAACGCCGATGCTTATTACGAGAACATGCATGACCGATATTTTCAAGCAAACTGGCAAAAACCTTTAACAATCTACTACTCCAAAACACAGTCCGACACACAGCAGCTTCTTGACAAAAACGGCTGCGAAACTAAAGTCGGCCGCGGCTTTTACGAACCCAACGCGCCGGCGATATATACCCACCAATTTATGGATGACGGAGAGCTTAACGGCTGGGATGCCCTCTTTCACGAAATCGCGCATCACTTCATCCAGCTGAATTATCGCGAGCCGCCTGTATGGTTCGATGAAGGACTTGCCTGCTTCCTCGGCGAGCAAACACAAATCGTCAAAGGCAAACTAATCATTGGAGAGCCATGTCCCCGTCGTGAACAAATACTAAGGGACGAGTTCGAGCAGGGACGCAGGACTAATATAAGACGCCTCCTCTCCTCGTCAACGGAACAATTCAATGAATGGGACTTGGGATGTCACTTCGCAAGGGCATTTTT
>Ga0315276_10002655_pt1 | contig 16389 bp, 9 predicted proteins | sample YL17G05_0_MG_FD_204542 | JGI IMG/M metagenome (GOLD analysis project Ga0315276, IMG submission 204542) | Sediment microbial communities from Yellowstone Lake, YNP, Wyoming, USA - YL17G05_0 | ecosystem: Environmental > Aquatic > Freshwater > Lake > Sediment | place: USA: Wyoming | collected... | reverse complement strand
ACTGTGATTTCGACGCTTGCTTTTCATAACTGTTGTCTCCTGAATCAGTTAAACTCATTATCGGTCCAGGTGACAAATACATCTTAAAATTGCTCATTTCGCGCCCAGTTTTTGGGGAGTATTATAGTGCGTGCTCCAATTTTAAGCAGATTGAGGCGAATGGTGGTGACTTGGGCGGTGGCGGCGCTTGGCGGCCTTTTCTCTTTTGTGGTCTTAGAAGGCAGTTGCAATGAATTTGCAATGGAAATCCCTCTCATTGCTACTGAACTCGCCCTTCTTGCCCGATCCACCAAATCGCCACGAACAGCTAAATAAAACGTGCGGGTTGTTTCAAAATTTGAGTGACCTGCCATCTTCATCACATCATATTCGCTAAGGCCGTTGGCAAACCAATTTGTCAGGCATGTGCGACGGAAATCATGAAACTCACCCTGATCGATACCCGTTTTTTTTCGAATCGACCTGAATTGGCAATCAAAATTATTGGTCGGGTAGTTGCTCTTTAGGGCGGTCCATTTATTCTGTCGCCTGAGCTTTTGGATGTGATCATAACGGACAGGTGGAATAGGCACAAATAAAGATAATGGAAAAAGAATTTTATGATTCCATGCAATGGTCTCAATTAGTCATTCAATCTTCGCAACAATATACTATAGCCTTATACGGCTAATGAAAAATGCCGATAGGTAGGATGGCGTAATGGGGCTTTGCATTGCTGAATAGGGTCCGGATAATGGTTGTTTAATAACTGCAAAATATGACAAAGCAAAGAGGTGAAACAAATGCCAATCGTAGTTCCAGTTAGTCAGCATTTCAGAAAATCAGCTAAATCGTACGGTCGGGAGTAGCGTTAACGGCCGATAACCTGGTTGCGTTTAATTCCAAAATAAAAGGGGTAATTATTATGACTTGGAATAAATGTATAGCGAATCGCACTTATGATATTTTGCAATACTTTCCTGTAGGGGTGTTCGTTCTGCGCAGGGATTATACAGTTATCTTCTGGAATAACTGCCTGGAAGAGTGGACAGGCATTACGTCGGATGAAATCAGTGGAACAAACTTATTTGAGCGTTTTTCCCATTTAGATACGCCTATGTATAAAGGCCGCCTGCAAGATATATTTGATGGCGGGCCCCCGATAGTTTTTTCGTCCCAATTGCACAAAAACATAATTCCCTGCCAATTGCCCGATGGGCAACCACGAATTCAACATTCCACAGTGATTTCGATATCTCCTGCCGGCAAAGATGAACTTGTGGCTCTTTTTGTGTTAGAAGATGTAACTGAGATAGTAAAACAGATTCAGGATTATCGTTCTTTGCGTGATAAGTTTACGGAAGAGATCAAAATGCGCGAATGGGCGGAAAAAGCATTATGTGAAGCTCAAGCGGAATCAGAAAAACAAGTTGAGCAGCGTACAAAAGAGTTGAGCAGACTGCACAAGGAAAACAAACAATTATTGGAGACGATAACATCCATTTTAATTAGTATTGACAATGAAAATCGAGTTACACAATGGAATAAAATAGCGGAATCGACATTTAATATTTCGAGAGCTAACGTAATGGGGCAATCGCTTCATGAATGTGGCATTCAATGGCAGTGGGACAAAATAGATGCAGGAATCAAAGAATGCAGGTCGCAAAGACAATCGGTGAGGCTGGATGATATACGGTTTACCAGGCCGAACGGTTCCGATGGTTTTGTGGGGCTTACGGTTACTCCAATTGAAAATGATATGGAACAAGATGGCGTTCTTTTATTTGGAGCGGACATTACCGGGCGTAAAACTCTTGAGATGCACTTAAGCCAGGCACAAAAATTGGAAGCGATCGGTCAACTCGCCTCCGGTATTGCCCATGAAATCAATACGCCAATTCAATATGTCAGAGATAACACCAGGTTCCTGGAAGACAGTACCGGCGATATTCTGAACATACTGGGAGAGTATGACAAAATACTTAAGGATGTTGGAAAAGGAATTATTGATAAAGATCAGATATTAAAAACAAAACAGGCTATTGAAGAAATAGATATTGATTATTTGACAGAAGAAATCCCTAATGCTATTCATCAGTCTTTAGAGGGCATTGAGCGTATAGCGGGTATTGTAGGTGCAATGAAGAATTTCGCACATCCTGAGACCAGGGAAAAAATACCTGTTGACCTTAACAAGGCTATAGAAAGCACCGTCACTGTGACGCGCAATGAATGGAAATATGTTGCGGTTTTGGATACGGATTTTGATCCTGATCTGCCTTTAGTTTCTTGTTTTCCAAATAAATTTAACCAGGTTATCCTGAACCTGATTATTAATGCCGCTCACGCTATCGAAGATGTTGTGAAGAAAGAGCCGGGAAGCAAAGGAACTATCACTATAGCCACCAGGAAAAACAATGGTTGGGTGGAAATACGAATAAGTGACACTGGCACAGGAATACCGGAAGAAATCAGACCAAAGATTTTTGATCTTTTCTTTACCACCAAGGAAATAGGCAAGGGAAGTGGCCAGGGTCTGGCTATATCTCGCACAATTATAGTGGACAAGCATGGCGGCGAATTAAATTTTGAGACTGAAACAGGCAAGGGGAGCACCTTCATTATACGCCTGCCTGTCAATCCTCAAAAAAAAAAAGAGGGGTAATTAAAGAATGAGCGTTTTGTCAAACGAAAACAGCACCACCGAAAAAAATAGCGGTATTTTGAGAGTTAGAACATTTCTAATTACATGCGCGGCGATTGTTTTGGTATTTCTGGCAATCGGGCCGATGGCGTTTTCCTCGGACTGGGTCAGCTCCAGCGATTTTCACGCCTGTATCGAGATTTCCAGTTCGTTTATCGCCATTATCGCCGCGATCGCCTGCCTGATATACTACTTTGGCCTGGGAAGCAGATACTTTCTGATCATCGGGCTGGGATTTTTCATCTGTGGCAGTGAAAGTATGATTCACGGCATCTTAAGCTTCGAGCGGCTCTTCGCCGGCAGCGGGGCCGATTTTTCCCGATCCCTTCCCGTCACCTATATAGCGGGCCGGTTGATGCTGGCGGTCATGATCATTGCCGCGGCCTTGCTGGAAACAAAACTGAAACGCACGAAGAACCTCAGACGACAGGCCGTTATCTTCTCGAGCATTGCACTGATATTGGGAGGTGGCGCTACCGCACTGGCATTTGCCCTGCCGCTGCCCAAGTGCATCTATCCTGAACTTACGATACCAAGACCGTTTGATTTCGCCTCGGCGCTATTGTTTGTGGTCGCCTTCGCGATGACCCTAAAGCGATTCCGTGGGCGTCAGGACATTTTCACCGGCTCGCTGCTGGTCTGCATCCTCCTGAATATCGGCGGGCAGGTCTATATGTCCTTTTCCAAACAGCTTTTCAATAGCTGTTTCGATATCGCCCACTTCGCCAATATTTTGAGCTATTGTGTGCCCGTGACCGGCATCGTCATCCAGGGGCTGCAGGAGATGAAAACTTCGCAACATGCCGAAAACAAACTGGCAAAACACCGAGACCTCCTTGAGGTAACTGTTGAAAAACGAACCGCAGATTTAACTAAAAGCAATGAGAATCTTAAAAATGAAATTGACGAGCGCAAACGAATGGAAAAGGAATTACGACAGTCAAACAGGCAACTCGAAGCCTCTATCGAGAGGTCTAATATGTTGGCTCAGGAAGTCACGATTTCCAATTCCACCCTAAACGAGAGAGTCAAAGAGTTAAACTGCCTTTATTCGATATCGAATATTACAGAAAATTCGGAAAATTCCCTGGAAGAGATATTACAAGGCATAGTCGATCTTATTCCAACTGGACTGCAATATCCCCAGATCACCGGGGCCAGGATAAATTTCGAAGGATGCGAATATAAAACAAAGTCATACCGGGATACTTTATGGAAAATGTCAAGTGACATTACCTTCCAGGGTAAGAAAATCGGTGTTGTAGAAGTCGTTTATCTTGAAGAAAGACCACCGATTGATGAAGGTCCTTTCCCGAAGGAAGAGAAAAGATTACTCAATGAAATTGCGGATCGCCTGTCGCTTATTATCACTCGCAGACAAACCGATAAAATGGTTCAGGCAACAAATGATTTCCTGGAAAGTATCATGGAAAGTATTACCAATGCTATCTTCGTAATCGATATGGAGGGAATTTCCACCCTGGTCAGTCAGGCAGGGTCAAAAATCACAGGTTATGAAATTAATGAGATGATTGACAAGCCTTTTAGTATGCTCTTTGACCCAGTGATAAATGAAGAGTTGAATAAGGAATTTGTAAAAGTAAAGGTTGTTGGTGATCAAATATCTCAGTACGAAGCTGAAATGATCCGCAAGGACGGCAAAAAAATATTTGTTATGCTGAATTTTGCTCCTCTTTACGAGAAGGATAAGATTGTCAGCATAGTCGGAACGGTCGAAGATATTACAAATCGTAAGGAACTGGAACAACAACTATTGCAGTCGCAGAAACTGGAATCTATAGGTCAGTTGGCATCCGGAATTGCCCATGAGATTAATACACCTGCCCAGTATGTGTGTGATAACACCCGTTTTCTCCAGGAATCCTTCAATGATATTACCAGTCTTATGAAAAAACATAATGGTTTATTAGAGGCCGCTAAGTCGGGAAATATACCTCGAAAAATGTTGGAAGATATGGAGAAAGCCTCTAAGGAGCTTGATATCGAGTATTTATTGGATGAAATTCCACAGGCATTTAAGCAAACAATAGAAGGTATCGAACGGGTTTCGGAACTTGTTCGAGCTATGAAGGAATTCTCTCGTCCGTGTGTCGAAGGTAAAATCGCAATCGATATTAACAAGGCTATTCAGAACACAATAACGGTAGCGCGTAACGAGTGGAAGTATGTAGCCGAAATAAAGACCGAGTTTGACCCCGAACTTCCAATGGTGCTATGTCTGCCGAGAGAGTTCAATCAGGTAATATTAAACATAATAGTCAATGCGGCACAGGCTATTGCCGTTGATGGAAAGGAAAATGCAGGAACCATAACTGTCAAAACCCTGGTCGATGACAAGTGGGCCCAGATTCGCGTTTCTGACACCGGGACAGGAATTCCCGAAAATATTCAGGATAAGATATATGATCCATTCTTTACCACTAAAGGTGTGGGTAACGGAACCGGCCAGGGGCTGGCCATCGCCCGTTCCATAATAGTGGATAAACACGATGGCACGATTACATTTGAGACCGAAAAAGGAAAGGGAACTACGTTTATAATTCGGTTGCCGATCGATTCAGTATCAAATTAAGGGAGCATGGAGACGACAGGATGAGCGATAAAAAGAAAATATTATTTGTGGATGACGAGCGAAACATATTGGAAGCCCTTCACCGTATGTTGCGATCTATGCGCCAGGAATGGGATATGACCTTTGCCGGCTCAGGACAGGAAGCATTGGATATCTTAGCGAAGAAACCCTTTGATCTGATCGTTTCTGACATACGTATGCCGGGAATTGATGGAGTTCAACTGCTTCAAGAGGCCAAGACCAAATATCCACACATGGCGCGTATCGCACTTTCAGGACAAACCTCGAAAGAATCGATTCTACGCTCCGTCGGCCCTATCCATCAATACTTGTCCAAACCATGTGATATGGAAACTCTCAAAACAACCATCACACGAGTTTGCGCTTTACAGAATTTACTTTCAAATGAAAAACTTCAGAGTTTTATATCTCAACTGGAATCTCTGCCCTGTATGTCGTCCCTTTATAACAAATTGATCGAGGAGCTCAAATCCGAAGACGCATCAATCAAGAGAGTAGGAGAAATAATTTCGCAGGATGTGGGGATGAGCGTCAAGATACTGCAATTGGTAAATTCAGCTTTTTTCGGAATAAGACAACACGTCTCAAATATTCCCCAGGCCGTTTCACTTCTCGGATTGGAAACCATTAAAGCCCTGGTACTATCAGTAAAGATTTTTTCGCAATTTACCGGAATTCCGTTGGAAAAGTTTTCACATAATACCTTTATGGAACATAGTTTTGCGGTGAGTGAATGGGCGAGGTTGATTGCCAGGGCTGAGAATATGGATAAAAAGCTTATTGATTATACCATGGTTGCGGGAATGTTGCATGATGTGGGCAAACTGATACTGGCTGCAAAAATCCCCCTGGAATATGCAAAAGTATTGTCGCTGACTGAAAGTAAAGAGATTACCCTCATCGAAGCGGAAAAAGAAGTGATTGGTTCGACCCATGCCGAAGTCGGCGCTTATCTGCTGGGATTATGGGGATTCTCGAACCCCATTATGGAGGCCCTGGCCTTCCATCACCAACCGGCAGAGGTGCTTAAAAAGGAATTTTCCGTATTAACAGCGGTTTACGCTGCAAATATTCTGACACATGAAATACGCCCGGTCGCATACAACAAAAAAAGAAATCTTCAGATAGATGAAAATTATTTGGAAGAGCTGGGCCTGTCGGATCGGCTTTCTGTCTGGAAGAAAGCCTGCCCGGAAAGATTGAAAGCTACATGTCAAATCTGAGGAGGTACACAAAATGCCGGCTAAAATACTACTGGTTGATGATGAACCCAATTTAACCAGCGCATTGAAGCATACGCTTTATAAAGAAAAACATAAGATATTTACCGCAGACTCCGCAAATGAAGCACTGGCAATACTTAGCAGGGAAAATATCGATGTTTTAGTAACGGACGAGCAAATGCCCGGAATGACCGGTTCGGAACTGATTACCATTGTACGCCGGAAATATCCGGAAACTATCAGAATCATCCTGACCGGCCAGGTAAGTTCCGACGGAGCACTTCGCGCTATAAATGAAGGTCATGCTTATCGCTTTCTTGTCAAGCCGTGTAATGGACTTGATCTGGTAATTACTATTCGTCGAGCTCTTCAGTATAAGGAACTCGTTACTAAAACCCGTCAAATGTTGAATTGGATTAAACGACAATCATCCATGCTGCAACTTTTGGAAAACACGCATCCGGAAATTGCCAAGACCATAGGCACTTCCAGCAGGGCAATTATATCAGACAAAGCGTATGAAAGTTATGACGAACTAATTAAAATGATTGATGTAGAAACAAAACAGTCAGAAACATTCTTGAAAAATTGCGAAGAAGGAATCACTTCAGCTCCCCCGCCCGATAACACGACTGATTTACATTCAGAAAATCACTCTGACAGCATCGATAATTCAATGGAGCAGTCTGCGATTGCAGGTTCGCAAGAGATCAGTGATCACAGCTCACCAGCAACCATAACCTCCGCCGAGCCAAATCCAAAAACCAGGCCGAGTGAAATCCCGAAAACACTATCTGCCAACGATTATGGTGAAGAAATAGAGGATATCAAAGATCTCAAACCAATAATGACCCGCTCCGAAATCCAGGAATTGCTGGACCAGTGCGATGAACTTAAAGGAATGTCCCCCACAGTCACCCAGATACTTAAATCGACGCAGTCTGAGCGATGCTCGATCGATGAGGTGGTTAAGGTAATAAAACAGGACCACGCCATCTCTCTTAAGGTCCTGAAAATGGCTAACTCCGTTGTATATACCCGTGGTGAACCTATAGATACGGTCCAGAAAGCGGTTATGCGGATCGGACTGTCTCAGATACGTCAGTTGGCGCTTAACATCAGCGTCATAGATCAGTTCGGAAACGGTGATCAAACCGACAGCCTCAGCATACCTCTGTTCTGGGAACACTCGATAGCTACCGGGATGATCGCCGCCGAGATCACACGCAGCCTCGGTGGTAAGGCCCCTCAGATCGACTCCGCCTTCACTATGGGACTGCTCCATGATATTGGACGGATAGTCTATCTGGAAATGCTCGGGGAAAAATACATCCGTATATTGAAAATAGCAAAGGAATTACGTCTGCCTCTGGAACGCGTGGAATCACGCATGTTACTCATAAACCATGCCGACGCCATGGATCGAATCCTCCATAAATGGAAATTCTGCAAGGAAATGATTAACCCTATTGCCTTTCATCATCTCTCACTGGGGAATATCCGCCGCATGGCTCCTCGGTCGTTAAACGAAGTCGCTACTTTAGCCCTGTCCAACCGCCTTGCTCATGCCCTCCTGTTAGGAACCAGCGACAATCTTACCCTCTACCCCACCGAAGAATTCGCCAACACTCTCAGGCTAAAGTCGGCCCTGTTCAGGAGCATAGAGGAAAACATCCCCCCACAAACCGATGACGTCAAATATTCGCTGCTTTCCCACTCCAATCAGCAAAGTTGGCCGCGACTTCGCGATGAGTTGGCCAAACAGTTTCACAAACCATTCAGGCCTTTGTATGCGAGTGCAGAACCGGATTTTGACAGCGTTCGTATCTTTTGTGATCGATTGCGCGACACCTCCGAAGAGCCTCCCAACATCGGTATCATTCACATCAAAAACGGCGGCCAACGTGTCCTCCTAACAACCAAATACAAAGAAGCCGAGACCAAAGCGGGTGACCTGCGCCTGCCCCTGATTATCCTTTCACCAAAAGGTGATATCAAGCTCGAAGACAGCTTCATGGAGGATCGTCAAGTTGAACTGCTCCCGCTTCCTGTTTCAATATCACGTTTTATTGACGCATCAAATAAATTACTAACATTATCTCCCATGGAAGCCGTCATCTGACCGCAAAATTGACAGTGTAATTGTAAACGCCAGGGTGAAAGTGCGGCAGTGCTTGTGATATAGCTGGAAAAACAAATTACCAGCGATAGACCGGCTTGGGGTCAGCCAATGGTGGATGGTATTACATTAACTCTATGAGAAAACAGGAGTTAAAAACAAACACAGTCCCTATTATTAAATTTATAGTTGTTTTCTATGACATACTGGAATATAATATATTATATAGGGGAACTTGGATCATGAGGAGGATCAGATATGGGTATAAAAATACTACTTGCCGATAACTATACTATGATTTGTGAGGGGCTTTGTGCTCTGTTCAAAAATCAACCGGATATAGAGGTTATTGGCCAAGCCAGAGATGGTCGCAAGGCGGTCGAACTTGCTGATGAATTACAGCCGGATTTGGTTGTCATGGAAGTTAAATTGCCTGTTATGGACGGCGTTGAGGCTACCAAAGAGATTACCAGCAAATTCCCTTATATCAAAGTGCTCGCTTTGTCCATACATTTCAACCGACCTACCGTGATGGCCATGTTCAAAGCCGGTGCATCCGGATATGTCCTCAAAAACTGCTCCTTTGACAATTTGGTTCACGCAATCAAAACCGTCATAGCGGATGAGTTTCCTTACCTGAGCCCACAGATAGCCGGCCTCATAGTCGATTCTTATGTGGATAGGCGTAATCTGAAAAATAATAAATTGGCTTATCCTGTTCTTTCCGAACGAGAATCCCAAGTGCTCCGATTCCTTGCCGAAGGGAAATCACTAAAAGAAATCGCTTTGGAAATCCGAATGAGCACCAAGACAGTCGATGCCCGTCGCCGACAACTAATGAACAAGCTGAAGATCGACAATTTGGCGGGATTAGTCAAATACGCAATTCGAGAGGGATTGGCTTCCCTCTGATTCCCTCATCATTTTTAATGATCTGCTCGCGGTTTGGCGAGGTGTCGTCCGGATTCATAACAGTCCAGGGGGACTGAACGCGGAAAGCCGCCTGAAAATAGGTTCCCGGACTGGATGAATTACGCAACATTGACGCTTGCGTCAAAAGTAGTTCGCCACTTAAAAACATCACAACTTATTGTAAATTCAGCTATTTACATTTGAAGGGGTCGCGGTCTTTACGGCTGATTTTGACGGTCAGGGGTTTGCGGCTTTGGCGGAGGGCTTTTGCCAGTTTCGGTAATATGATTCTCTCTGATATCGAATGGCCGAGGCAGACGGTACTAACCCCGGCGGTTTGCAGTTCCAGCGCATGGTGGTGTTTTAGCTCGCCGGTCAGATAAAAATCGCAATTGTGGGCAATGACGCTTCTCAGGATCGAACCGCAGGAGCCGGCACAAACAGCAGCGGTTTTGACTTTACCGCGTTGTGGGCCAATGAGGCCAACGGTATCTGTCTTGAAAGTTTTTTTTATTTTTGTAATCAATTCGGGGATGGCGGCGGGGGTTTTGAGACAGCCGAATCGGCCCAGGCCGGTCTCGGTCTGGCTATCGAGCAGCGGGATAATATCGTAAGCAACTTCTTCGTAAGGGTGAGCGGCGAGCATGGCCCTGGTTACGGCGGCGAGAATTTTTGTCGGGACGATGCTTTCCAGGCGATATTCATCAACCTGTTCGAAGCTACCGGGTTTGCCGATAGCAGGTTTGCTGCCAGGGCCGCACTGAAAGGTGCCGGTACCGCGGGTGCGGAAACTGCATCTGCTGTATTTGCTTTCCGGGCCGAGGTTGCCGGCGCCGGCAATGAAGATAGCTTCGCTGACCTTTGCCAGGTCCGATTCCGGTACGAACACCACCAGTTTGCACATACTTCCGGTAGCCGTGGTTGGTTGCCGGAGCGGTCGGGGCGATTCGATACCGATGATCTCGGCGAGCACATCATTGACCCCACCAGCGGCGCAGTCGAGAGCGGTGTGCAGGGCGTAGATGGCTATGTTGGAACGAATGGCCTGATATAACAAAGGCGATGTGCCGTGGCCGGCGACAACTTTTTTGAGCGGCTCCCATATAGGCGGATGATAGGCGACGATCAGGTCGATTTTATTGGCCTGGGCCTCGGCGAGCACCTGGTCGGTCAGGTCGATGGTTAGCATAACGTTCTTGATCGACTGTTCATAATCGCCAGCCAGCAGACCGACGTTATCCCATTCCTCGGCCAGTTCAAGCGGAGCGATTTGTTCGAGCGTTTTTGTTATGTCATTTAATTTCATGGTTCTTCGATTTCCTTGCTGCCGACTATGCCGTCAAGTCAATCATATTGATTTTGATACCCCTGCTCAACGGTCCTGTGATACAAGCCATGCAATTACAAAGTGTCCAGGTACGCCTTGGCAAACCGATTGCCCAATTCGAGAATGCCGACGGTGTCGAAATGGGTGTTATCCTCGAGAGTTGGAAGATCATCTGTATTGATCATAAACACATTGGGAACATCATCGGATACTTTTTTCATGGCCTGGCGTACCTTGTCAACCTCCGGGAAGTCCCAGGGGGTTTCTTTCTTTAGCGAAGTGGAGATACGGCCGAAAATAAACGGCGTATCAGGTTTGCCGATTTTTTTTCGCATTTCGGAAATCAAGTCTTTCAGATTGGATTCATAATGGATTGCGAAGTCTTCACGTCCAGCATCAGATTCACCCTGCATCCAGAATATACCGGCAATTTCATAGTTCTCATTATTTTGGGACATTTTATCCAAAACCATCTGCACCTTACGTACAAAACCGGCATATAGCGGACCGGGTTCGGGCAAAGGACGCCACTGTTCGTGCAGGTTCGTGCCGCCGGCGGCGTGCTTGATAAATACGATTTTCGCCCCGGGCATTGCTTTTTTCAGGGCGTGAGCCAAAGCCACCTCAACGCCAAAATAGTCGGTCCGATAGATTACCGGTTCCCAGCCTTTGGAATTATTGTTCCACAGCCGAACATCGGGTGAGATATCCTTCTGGGCCGGGGTGAGCTGCGAAACAGATCCTACCCCTTCCATGTTAGACTGGCCCGTCAGGAAGAACACCTGGACAGCCTTGGGCTGCGTGGCACAACCGGAAACGAGCACTATCACAGTCAGCGGTAACAATAGAACAGTCATAGAGAGTCTTGATTTTCGCACTGGCATCTTGTGTCCTTTCTTTTAAGAAAGAAATTATAGACCTTATAAGGCCACACATCTACTAAAAAAACGGAGAACTCCCGTCTAAACTGGAGTCCTCCGCAACAAGTTCTTACAAACTATGTTTATATGCTAACTTAGTTGTATCCATCCGGGCAATTATCATTGATAATTAGACAATTAAGCCAGTCATAGGCCAGCACGGCAAAATCGTCGAGATTGACTATGCAATCGTCTGTGAGGTCACCGGCCAGAGGGCCGCACTCAAGCTCCGGATCAACTGTGAAGCTCCAGACGTCGCCCTCGACCAATCCGATGGCGCCACCATAGTCTTCGTCAACAACCCAGTAGTACGTAACGCCCCATTCGAGATCCGGATTGTATGTTACGGTTGCTTGTGGCAACGTAACACATACATCTACAAGTCCGCAATTACGCTCGGTTACATAAGTCGCATTGGGATCCATGTATAGCTTGTGCGAAACTGGTAGTTCACCGCTATCGCCTTCACCGGAGGTCCAACTCAGTATAGCGTTTTTGGGTGCGCCCGGCTCACCATCGGCAGGATAAGGGCTGCTGGCAGGTGTTTTTGCTGTGACCAGAGGCCAAAGAACACCTGGAATTTCACCGCCGTCTGTATGAGAGGTGACAACCCAGTAATAAACGTTATTTGTTTCGAACGTACCCGGAGCAATCGGAACGCAGGTTTGGTCTGTGTCCGTGATTAAACTGCTCAATCCGTAAGGGTACTCCAGAACATAATTCGGATCGGTTCCGAAATAGACATTATAGGTAATATCGCCGGTAATCGGGCTGCCGTCAGGGTTAATCTCGGGAGGTGACCAGCAAAGCTGGGGCGTACTTGTAGCGATTATGCCGCCATAAGGAACCGGGTTCCCGGCCGCAAGCAAACCGAATCCAGCCAGCCTGGGATACGTTTGCCCTGGAATCATCGTCCAGGTCTGGCCGAAATCCCAATCAACATAAGTACCTTGTTTCATCATTTCAGTCGTCGGCAATCCGGGAGGGTTATTTGCTTTTGTGCCATCGGGAATGCCGGTAGTGTCCTCATCATAGTAACAACTGATCAGAGGGCCCACACCGTTACCCTGAAAAGGGCCACCGATATCTGTTGCCCTGGTGATTGTTCCTGCAAAATAACAATTAGTCGTGGTGCCGGCAATGTGACCGGAGAAGCCGCCCTGACACTCCTGTGTAGTCTCAGGAAATGTTATGTGTGCGTCAGAATAGCAATTTGTAGCATTGCCAGTAGGCCAAATCATACCTATTATTGTGCCATTGTTGCCGTAATTCCCTGCCCCAGGACTGGCCACGCTCCCATCGGAAACAAAGCAATTAGTCATTTCGCCACTCAAACTACCGACCAAAGCTGCGGTATACCATTCAGCAGTAATGTCGAAGTTTGTCATCCCAACATTCTTAATCGTACCACCTAGTAAAACGGTAGAAAACAGACTACCTCTGGTGGCATCGATTGTTAACCCACTAATTATGTGGTAGTCACCATCGAAAGTGCCCGTGAAAGAACCGACGCGTACCCAGGCGAAGCCGGTAAGATCAATATCTGCAGTCAACATGTAGTCACCGGCCGGATCTAAGTTCATGTCCTGTAGTTCCTGCGCGGTGTCGATATAGATGACGGCCTGCGATGATATGGCCACACTCAGAGTTAAAACCAGAAACAGAAATACAAATCTCTTTTTCATCATTTTTAACACTCCTCATAAATGCTATCCACACCGAAGACGCTACTTTAGTATCAGAACCAACCTCTCATAATACTAACGTATCTCCTCACAGGCCACCAGGATACAGTCCCTATCTATCAAAAAAAGCGGAGAACTCCCCTCTAAACAGGAGTTCTCCGCAACGAATTCTTATAATAAACCATCTCTATCTGCCAACTTAATTATATCCAGGCGGGCAATTATCATTGATAATTAGACAATTAAGCCAGTCATAAGCCAGCACGGCAAAATCGTCGAGATTGACTAGGCAATCCGCTGTGACGTCACCGGGGAGAATGCCGCACTCGAGTTCCGGATCAACCGTGAAGCTCCAGACATCGCCCTCCTCAATTCCGCCGGTACCATAGTCTTCATCAACAACCCAGTAATACGTAACGCCCCATTCGAGATCAGGATCGTACGTCGTGATTCCCGGGTCCAACGTAACACATACAGCTACCTTCTCGCAATCACGTTCGGTTACATAAGTCGCATTGGGATCCATGTATAGTTTGTGCGAATCCGGCAGTCCGCCGAGTTCGTCTTCACCGGAGGTCCAGCTCAACTGGGCGTTTCTGGGCGCGCCAGGCTCACCATCAGCGGGAGAGGGGCTGCTGGCATTTGTTTTTGCCGTGACCAGGGGCCAAAGAAGACCTGGAATATCACCGCCGTCTGTGTGAGAGGTGACAGCCCAGTAATAAACGTTATTTGTTTCAAACGTGCCTGAAGGAACAGCAACGCAGGTGTCGCTTGTTACCGTGCCCAGAGGGGCCAATCCGTAAGGGTACTCCTCAACAAAATTCGGGTCGGTTCCAAAATAGACATTATAGGTAATATCGCCGGTAATCGGGCTGCCGTCAGGGTTAATCTCCGGAGGTGACCAGCAAAGCTGTGACGTTGTTGTAGGGATTATGCCGCCATAAGGAACCGGGTTCCCGGCCGCAAGCAAACCGAATCCAGCAAGTTTGGGATACGTTTGCCCTGGAATCATTGTCCAGGTCTGGCCGAAATCCCAATCGACATAAGTACCTTGGTTCATCATTTCAGTCGTCGGCCGTCCGGGAGGCTGATTAGATATTGAGCCATCGGGAATTCCCGTAGTGGTCTCATCATAGTAACAACTGAGCATACACGAAAGCTCGCCGTTACCACGAAAAGGACCGCCGTTCCTCGGATCAGCGACGAAATTTTCGATTGTTCCTGCGAAATAACAATAGGATATGCTCTCAGGGTCATTGGAGTTATTCATGAAGCCGCCCTGAGATGAATTACTGCCCGCTAATAATATCATCGTTGCGTCAGACCAGCAATTTGTAATAGTACCATTCCCACGAACAAGACCTACAAATGAGCCGGCATTACTGGAGGTAGTCTCATGAGACACGGTCCCCCCGGAAACAAAGCAATTGCTGACTTCGCCGAAACGCAAATCACCGACAAAAGCTCCGCAATAATCACCAGCTCTGACGTTGGGGTTTATCAGCCCAACATTTTTGACCACGCCAGGGTTGGCCCCGCCCGGAGGCGAAGTACCACCGCCATCGTTGCCAATTACGCCAAACAAAGAAACAGTCTTAAACCCGTTACCACCCGCAGAAGTGCTAGTAGTGCCATTAAGGTCCTCTGCTGTCAAATTGCTGATTGTATGGTACTGGCCGTCAAAAGTGCCTGTGAAACCAGTATCTATACCCTCATCCTTATAACCTATAGCACGCCAGGGGAAGCCGGCAAGATCGATATCAGCAGTCAACACGTAGTCGCCGTCAAAATTATTGCGTACGTCGTATAGTTCCTGCGCGGTATCGATTTCGATGACATCAGCCTGCGCCGATGTGGCCATACCCAGACATAAAACCACAAACAAAAATACAAATTTATCTTTCATCATCTTTTCACCCTTTTTTATTCCTTATAAAAAGGTATCCATGCCTGAAAACGCCATTCAGCACCAGAATCAGTCTTTCATAATACTAACATATTTCCTCGCAGGCCAATAGGATACGGTGTCCATCTGCCAAAAAAAACGGAGAACCCCCGTCTAAACGGGAGCTCTCCGCAACAAATTCTTATAATAAACCATCTCTATATGCCAACTTAATTATATCCATCCGGGCAATTGTCATTGATAATTAGACAATTAAGCCAGTCATAAGCCAGCACGGCAAAATCGTCGAGATTGACTAGGCAATCCGCTGTGACGTCACCGGCCAGAAGGCCGCACTCGAGTTCCGGATCAACCGTGAAGCTCCAGACATCGCCCTCGACCAATCCGATGGTGCCACCATAGTCTTCGTCAACAACCCAGTAGTACGTAACGCCCCATTCGAGATCAGGATTGTATGTTACGGTTGCTTGTGGCAACGTAACACATACATCTACGAGTCCGCAATTACGCTCGGTTACATAAGTCGCATTGGGGTCCAAGTATAGCTTATGCGAAACTGGTAGTTGGCCCTCATCGCCTTCACCGGAGGTCCAGCTCAATATAGCGTTTTTGGGTGCGCCCGGCTCACCATCCTCAGGATAGGGGCTGCTGGCAGGTGTTTTTGCTGTGACCAGGGGCCAAAGAAGACCTGGAATATCACCGCCGTCTGTGTGAGAGGTGACAGCCCAGTAATAAACGTTATTTGTTTCAAACGTGCCTGAAGGAACAGCAACGCAGGTGTCGCTTGTTTCCGTCCCTAAAGGAGTCAATCCGTAAGGGTACTCCTCAACAAAATTCGGGTCGGTTCCAAAATAGACATTATAGGTGATCTCGCCGGTAATTGGGTCGCCGTCAGCCTCTATTTCAGGAGGTGACCAGCAAAGCTGTGACGTTGTTGTAGGGATTATGCCGCCATAAGGAACCGGGTTTCCTGCCGCGAGCAAACCAAACCCAGCCA
>Ga0315276_10002647_pt1 | contig 16405 bp, 15 predicted proteins | sample YL17G05_0_MG_FD_204542 | JGI IMG/M metagenome (GOLD analysis project Ga0315276, IMG submission 204542) | Sediment microbial communities from Yellowstone Lake, YNP, Wyoming, USA - YL17G05_0 | ecosystem: Environmental > Aquatic > Freshwater > Lake > Sediment | place: USA: Wyoming | collected... | reverse complement strand
TTTTAGTTTTTTACTCAATTATTCCTATGGTTTTTTTATCTGTTGCTTCGAGGAGTCGCATCTGTGTTTGCAATTCAAACATGTTTACATTTTCAGCAAAAGAATTCTTATTGATAGTGGTCTGATGGACCATAAAACTACAATTTGGTACACCGTAACGATTTTGAAATCCAAGAAAGAAAGGTACGCCGGCAGAAGCAATCAAGCCCATATTGTAAGCAGTAGTCTTAATGGGCAGAGATTTTAGAAAACTAAAAAGATTAACGCCGGCATAAGGATCGCCTCCTATAGTAGACATATAAACAACATATTCTGTTACTTGTTTACCACCTTGGAGCTGACTGATTATAAATTGGCAAAACGTATCTTCGAGTTTTTTACTAATTGCAGCACTACACCAAATATATTGGACCATCGGTTCTTCTAATTTTGAAGGAGTAGGCATGGGAGCGGACGTAGGAACAGATTCACTGGCACCATCAGCTTGTTGTCTTTGAGATGCAATTTCCCGAAGGGGAATAAATTGCTCTTTGCAATTAGGTCTTAAAATATCCATAAATTAAACATTTTACTATTGAATGGGTCTCGGTCTGCCTCGAAACTGCGCTGATGCGTGCTGCGGGACTTGGATTCGAACCAAGATAACATTCTCCAGAGGAATGCGTACTACCATTATACGATCCCGCAAAAACTAAACTTTAAGATATTTCCTAATAGCAAACACGCTTGAAATCATAGCTATGCTTATTCCGGAAACAATCTGGATTATAATCAAAATCCAGAAATTAGCAATGAAAATCTTAAACGGACTAATCTCCGGAGCAATCTGCTTTATCGAGCCGTTAAACCCGTAGCAAAGCCAAAATATGGCGAAAAATGAGACAATAAACGCTATCAGACCGGCAATAACGCCTTGAATCAGAAAGGGACCGCGTATAAACCAATTTGAGGCGCCTACCAGCCTCATAACTGATATCTCATCCTTTGAAGCGTAAATAGCCACTCTAATGGCATTAAATGCCACTAGGATCGACACTAACCCTAGTATTATGCTTAAAATCAGGCCTCCTTTATTAATACTGTCAGATATCAAGTATAGGCGGTCTATTACCGGCTTTCTCTGGAAATAGTCTACACGTTCTACTAAATTCTTGTAATTATCCCCGTTTAGGAAATCAACTATCTGCTGGTATTTTGAAGAATCAAAAACGCTGACATTTAAAGATGCCAGGAAAGGATTCTTTCCTATCTCGCTCAATGAATCTATCAATGCCTGCTCGTCATTATGCTTGGCAGTAAATTCATTTAATGCCTCTTCCTTTGTTATATAATTGACGTTTTTAACCTCAGGAATCTTTAGCAATTCAGCTTTTATGGCTAAAACTTCTTCTGTTTTTGCGCTTTCAATAAAATATACTGAAATATCTACCTTCTGCTTTATATTATCAATAAGAATATTTGCCGCTGAATTAAAAATAAAAAGGACGCTTATCAGAAATACCGACGCAGAAACTATAAAAACAGTGGCAATGCTAATACCGATGCTTCTGTAAAAATTCTTATACCCTAATAGAATTGCTCTTTTTAAAGGTGTAAGCATATGTTTATTATAATACGAATCTTCCCTCTTTATCGTCTCTTATTATTTTCCCTTCCTCTAATGTTATCACCCGCTTCTTGATCTTATTTATCACATCCTTATTATGGCTTGATAAGATAACAGTTGTGCCCGATTCATAAATCTTCATCAAAAGTCTTATGATTTCCGCAGCGTTATAAGGGTCTAAATTCCCGGTCGGCTCATCTGCTAAAATCACTTCCGGCCTGTTAATCAATGCCCGGGCGATGGCAACCCGCTGTTTTTCTCCGCCTGATAATTCCCTAGGGAAGTTATTCGCCCTGTTTGTAAGGCCGACTATCTCTAAAACCTTATCAACATCCCTTTTAATCTCTTCGTCTTTAGCTCCCATCACTTCCATGGCATATGCGATATTTTCATAAGCTGTTTTATTCTGGAATAACTTGTAATCCTGGAAAACAGTACCTATCCTTTTTCTAAGCCACGGAGTTTTATTCGGCTTTAATTTATTTAAGTCTTCTCCGTCAAAAAACACATTTCCGCTTGTCGGATTTTCCTCTTTCAATATCATTTTTAAAAGCGTAGTTTTGCCCGCTCCTGACCTTCCGCAAATAGATAAAAATTCATTGCCTTCTACCATTAAGGAAATATCGTCTAGCGCCTTTATCTCTTTCCTATCCCCGCGTCCAGGATAGATTTTTGTTACGTTCTCGAATCTAATCATTTTGTTTTAATTTTATTTCCGATTCTATAAATTCATCTAAATCACCGTCTAAAACTTTTACAGTATCCGATGTTTCCACGCCGGTCCTTAAGTCCTTTATCATCTTATACGGATGAAGCACATAGGAGCGGATCTGATTCCCCCAGCTTGCAGATATTCCCTCTCCCTTGATATCTTTCAATTCCTTTTCTCTTTCAGTTTCCTTCAGTTGGTTTAATTTTGAATAAAGGATTCCCATTGCTCTTTCTTTATTTAGGCCCTGAAGTCTTTCTATCTGAGAACTCACCACAATTCCTGTTTGAATATGCGTAATCCTCACTGCCGATTCTCTTTTATTCACATTTTGGCCTCCCGGTCCGGAAGACCTATACGTATCTATCTTTATATCCTCATCCTTTATTTTAATGTCTTCTCTGTCTTTTTTCGATAGCTCCGGCATGACTGAAATTAAAACAAACGACGTATGCCTTAATTTTTTGGCGGAAAACGAAGACTGCCTGACTAATCTGTGCACTCCGGTTTCTTTCTTTAAAAATCCGTAGGCATAATTCCCTTTAATTTCCACAGTCGCTGATTTCAGGCCTATCCTTCCTTCAGGGCCTCCTGCTTCTCCAAATGACTGCTCGATAATTTCTGTTTCAAATCCTTTTTTTGCGCAATACTTTTCATACATCCTTAGCATCATCGTCGCCCAGTCCTGGGCATCAACTCCTCCTGCTCCTGAAAATATTTCCATGATGGCGCTGTTCTTATCGTATTTTCCGGAAAGAAAAATCTTTATTTCTTCCCTATCTATCCTATTTTCCACTTCTTTCAGCTTTTTTTCAACCCCTTCTATTATTGTTTCGTCATTCACTGCTAAATTATTCAAATCCTTTAAATCATTGATTTCCTTTCCAAGGCCTTCGAACCAGCTTATTTTTTCTTTTATCTGAATTGATTCCTTATTTAATTCCGATGCCTTGCTATTGTCTTTCCAGAAATCTGGTTCCCCCATTTTCTTTTCAATTTCTTTGATTCTTTTTACGCTTTCATCCAATTCAAAGACGGTCCGCCAAATAGTGGAACCGTTTTCCCAATCCTTCAATTTGCGGCGTTAGATCTGACATATATTTTAATTTACCATAATTTTAAAGTATAAACAACACAATACTTGCATTATTTTCTATTCTATGGTATATTATATCTTAGTTAACAGCCCTTTATACCTCTAATTACTCAAACGCATCTTGGAGAAAAACAGAAAGGAAAGCAGATGACAGAGAGCCAGCATCTTGAAAGAGCCCCAGGATTGGTCAAGAAGTGCGACGTAGAGCTTTCGGTGGAAGCAAGGCGAATCCTAAGATGGGAGGCGCATTGCGCAAGCGATTGCATCGAACTCGCATGGAAGCCAACCCAGGAATTTTTAGAGCACCTGGCAAGCCAAAAACCCAAGTTTCTGCTTTGCTCAAGAAGCAAACCCTTTTATCCCAACCAAAACGATGAGGAGTGCGTGGATGTCGACCTGATCAGCCCGGACCTTAAAACAGCTTATCTGGGCATGGTGGTGAATATCAAACAGGCAATCGCAATCTGGAACAGATCTGTTGTAAACTGCTTTGACAAGATTGTAATATGTGCTGATGCGCTTCCTGAAAAGAAAGCGCGGGAGCTTTTCGACGGATACGCCAGTAAGCATAAAAAACTGCTTAGTGACGGACCTCTGATGATACTTCGCGAAAACAACGGCTGCTTTATCCCTGTCGAAACCGACCGCTTAAGCCGCCGAACAGTAGAGAAAGGAGTGCGAAAGATACTTTCAGTGCTGATACCCTGCCTTTCCGGCTTGCCCATACATTGGGCTCCGGCAGAAGAGCAGGACAAACTCGAAAGGTTTATTGAGAGAGAAGCGCGTGAACGCGCAATGTCTCAAACAGACCAGGAGCGCCAAGATATCTTCCGACGAGATGTTGAGTAAAATAATAAATCCCCTTTGACCATTGGTCATCGGGGATTTTTTTGTAATTAATTTGGCGCTATCTTTAGCGCCTTAAGCTTGCTGCCTTGGCAACCTGCTGCTGGAGGCGAAACCTCCGAATCCGAGATCTCACAATCCCGGCGTTCAGACGAAACCTTCGCTGCATTTCCACCAATACGGATTGCGAAGCTTTGCGCTCTTCCTCAAGGGAAGGCGGCAGTTGTGACGAAATGGATTGAGCCATCAGCAAACTCCTTCATGATGGCTGGCTAAGCAATGTTTTGCTGGGAGGGCGGAACACGCTAGCCAGTAATTGGGTCTAAAGAACCTGGAAAACCATTTCCCTTTATATATCTCTGAATCTTTCAGGAACATATAAAGGGAGGGGTTAAAGTTTTCTCAAAAGTTTCCGAAGAAACTTCTAAGATTGTTTAACCCCTTATCTCGCTCGAAGCGAGATTTCTCGTTGTAGTCATTGTGGCAAATAGCCACTACTTGCTCTTCTTGCCGCGCTTCTCGACGCCGGGATTGTGGCCCTTCATGGCCTTGCAGTCCTTAGTGCGCTCGAGCTGGCGGGCCCGACGCTGGTTCTCGATGGCTTCTGCGCCACCGCGATTAGCATGGTCCCGCTCAGTCTTGCCAGCCCGCATCGGTCCGACATGGAACGACGCAAGCCGACTCTCAACGCGATTCTTCATCGCATCAAGAAGGGCGACAGCCTTGCGACCATCAGCGACAGTGCCTACGCTGCCAGCCAAGTCCGGATCATTCCGGAGAGCCTCAACGACCGGGTTATTCGCCCCAGTCATCAATCGCTCAAGAGCGCTAAGCGCCCAACCCTGGAAACGAATTACGTTCGCTTCCTCAAGGTGCTGACGAGCCTGGCGAACCAAGCCTTCCTTGAAGCTCTCGGACCTCGCATTTTTCAGCGAATCCAATGCCCTCAAGGCCCGGCTGATCACAGCGGACAACCAAATAAACAATTTGGTTGCCGTGGCTTCAGCCATGGCGTCGAGCACCTTCTTGGCCTCGTTGCGGTGGATGTAAGCATAGTGCTTAGCCCACCCATACAGCTCGGCGGCCGGGATGGCGTCGTCCAAAACGTGGACAACCTCATTCAGGGTCTTGGCATCCTTACCATCGAGATCCATCTCGACGGCAACCGCGGCCTCGTCGAAGCCCTTGGCCTCGAAAATGCTCGCGATCTTGCTGCGCCGTTCGGCGTTGGCCTGGTCCTCGGTCTTGACCTTCTTGGCCTCCGAGTGAACCTCGACCTTTTCGGTCGCTTCCGCGACCTTCTTGTTATCGAGACGATCATAGGCCTCGGCAGCCTTTTCGGCAAGGTCAGAAACCTGGTCATCTTCCATGATGGCCCGGTTTTCCTCGACGAAAGCCACAAGGGCTTCGTCGCTTTCGGCCGCAATCCGCTCGAATTGGCTGCGTAGCACGGACACTTGGGTCTCATTGAGACTCATAATACAACTCCTGTTCGCGCTTTAATAAAGTACAGTTCTGCTCTTAATCCTGCGCGTGTCGGATTTATGCAGCAGTCTCCTTAACCTAAAGGAACACTAACATTGTAGCATATGTTTACATATTTGTCAATAGTTTACACAGTTTTTAGACCAACTAAAAACCGGCTTAAAATGAGCCGAAGGTGGGAATCGAACCCACGTTCCTACTTTACGAAAGTAGTGTTCTGCCACTGAACTATTTCGGCAAGCGGGTGATGAGAATCGAACTCACGCCCTAACCTTGGGAAGGTTATGTACTACCATTATACTACACCCGCAATATTACTTGCCTGTTATCCATCTCCACCAAGTGCGTGGATTCCAGGGACTGTCCTTAGAAGAAACATTATTGCTTGCTCCTGTGCCATTATCCTGATTCTGCTGGTCTTTTACAACCACTGCCACTTCCTCTCCCGGAGCTTTTAACCCAAACTGCTTTCGTGCTACTTCTTCTAAATATTCTTTGCTACCAACCTGGGAAAGCCCTTTTTCAAGAAGCGCTTTTTTATCCGCGGCATCTTTTATCTGTTTTTGCAAAGCATCGATTCTATCTAAATACTGAGTCCTAACATTTCCTATCTTTACGTTTGTAATTACGGAATATCCTAATATGCTGATAAATATGGCTGCTGCCAAAAGCCAAAAAGCCGCATTTTTAATGGCTTTGATTTTATTTTTTATATTCTTCTTTTCACTCTTTTTATTTTTATCCGGCATATGATATAATAATGTTATGAAAATTAAGCCTCAACAAATAATCAAAATAGTGTGGATCATATCTATCGCTTTGGTCGTATTAAGCATGGTTATTTTTATGGTCGCTCCTCTCTTCTAAACCCGATTCTAACACTTTTTAATTTCTTTTCAATATTTTTATCCTCTAAATACTTCTAAAAATACTTTTGTCGGAACCCGAACAACTCCTTTTTCTTTTAACAGTTTCTTGCCTTTTTTCTGCTTTTCAAGCAGTTTTCTTTTGCGCGAATAGTCTCCTCCGTATAAATATCCGGTGACATCTTTCATTCTTGACTTCATTGTCTCTCGAGCTATAATCTTTCCTCCAACTATTGCCTGTAGAGCCACGGAAAATTGCTGAGACGGCAGATTCTCTTTTAATTTTACAACAAGATTCTTTCCTTCCTGAAAAGATTTTTCATTGGGAACTATTTTAGAAAATGCTTCTTCTTTTACACCTGCTATCAATATCTCCATTTTCACCAAGTTGCTCTTTCTATACCCGATAACCTTGTAATTCATTGAAGCATAGCCTTTGCTCACTCCTTTTAATTTATCATAAAAATTAGTGATAATTTCCGCCAAGGGAGCTTCGTAAATTAAAATAGCCCGATTGAAAGAAATATATTTTGTATCGATATAATTGGTTCTTAAACTCTTTAAAATTTCTGAAATCGCTCCGATAAATTCTACCGGGGTTATGATCTCTAAATCAACCCATGGCTCCTGCGATTCCTTTATACTAGACTGGTCCGGCCAGTCAGTAGCGGAATATATCAGCTCTTCATTTCCTTTGCTGTCTATCACTTTATACACCACAGACGGCGTAGAAATCACTAATTCCAGATTAAACTCCCTAGATAATCTTTCTGAAATTATTTCAGTATGAAGTGTGCCTAAAAATCCGCACCTAAATCCCCTTCCCAAAGCTTCTTTTGTTTCCTGCTCATAGACCAAGGCCGGATCTGTTAGTTTTAATTTTCCCAAGGCATCTTTTAAAACAGCAAAATCATCCGGATTTTCAGGATAAAAGCTGGCGAACACCATCGGACTCACTTCTTTATACCCCGGCAAAGCTTCAACTTTTAAGCCATCATCTAAAGCAATCGTATCTCCTGTTCTTACCAATCCCGGCTCTTTGATGCCTGTGGCGATATATCCTATCTCTCCTGATGAAAGCGTATCAATCTTTACAAGCTGAGGCTTAAAATACCCTATCTCTCTTGCCTCTGACTTTGCTTTGGCTGCCAAAAGCCTGATCTTATCCCCGTTTTTTATTTTGCCGTCGATCACCCTTACAAAAGCTATGACTCCTTTGTATGAATCGTAAACTGAATCGAATATTAAAGCCCGAAGAGGCGCTTCTATATTAATTTTTGGCGAGGGAACCTTAGAAATCACTGCATCTAAAATCTTGTCCACGTTTATCCCTAGCTTGCCAGATATTTTAAATATTTTATCTTTATCAATTTCTAAAAGCACTGCCAACTCTTCGACTGTTTTTTCAACCTCCGCCTGAGGCATATCAATTTTATTTACAGCCGGAATAATCACAAGCTTCTGTTTTTTCACCAAATCAAGATTCGCTAGCGTCTGAGCTTGAATGCCTTTTGAAGCATCGACTAATAAAATTGCACCCTCGACTGCTTCTAGGGAACGGGACACTTCATAGGAAAAATCAACATGGCCTGGAGTGTCTATCAAATTAAGAATATATTTCTGCCCTTTATGCTCGTACTCCATCCTTACGGGCTGCATCTTGATTGTAATCCCCTTTTCCCTTTCCAATTCCATCATATCCAAATACTGGGGCTTCATTTTCCCAGGTGCAATAGTTCCGGTAATCTCTAAAAGCCTGTCCGCCAAAGTGGATTTCCCGTGATCAATGTGCGAAAAAATTACGAAGTTTTTAATTGGCCGGTGTTCCATAATCTGATTTTTTAAAATCTATTTTAAAAGAGTCTCTAGGTCGGCATACCTAGAGACTCTTTTTTAATTTGTTTTTTAATTGAATCCCAAAAAGTTCCAATTTCATGAGATTTCAAAAGCAATGTTGAAACAATATACACTCCCAACCCGATAATTCCCGTTAAAGCTACCTGCAAAAGCACTCCTAAAAATGTCTGCATAAACTCAGGCACCCCGCTAAATTGCCTGACAAAATATGCAACTACAAACATTAAAATACTGGCAATGACAATCTTTTCAAATGATTTCAGTATTTCTTTAATATGAAAATCCCCTACTCTTTTGTAAAGGAAAATTAACAATAGGGCCATTTGAATTATTGACGACAAAGCAATCGCCAGGGGCAAGGCTATGACCTCAATATTTCTAATATCTCGTAATATTAAAAAGTCAGCCATAAAGTTGCTGAATATATTTGAAAACCCCATCAAAAATACAAAGAAAAATCCGAAAAATACGCTTGAAGCAACCGTAAATACGCTAACAATTAAAGGAGTCTTAGTATCGTGAAAAGCATAAAAAGCTTTCGTTATCAAAGACACCAAGCTTATTGCCACAATGCCTAAGCAAAAAACTCCTAACGAAGCTGCAGTTAATCTCGTATCTCTCCAATCAAACTGACCAGATCCTAAAACTAAACGAACCGTCTGGGCGCGCAAAATAAATAACAGTATTGCAACAGGGGTTATTAAATAAAGCACCTGCCTAAAAGTTAAGGAAAAGTTTTCAAGAAACTCTTTTTTCTGGCCGTTTGCCAAATACTTTGAAAATACCGGAAATGAAGATACGGCAAAAGAAATGCCTATTAATCCTATCGGAAAGTAAAAAAGATTGTTTGAAAAAGTGAAAATAGCAATGCTTCCTGAGGTAAGCAAAGACGCAATAGCAGTTAAGATAATCCAGTTAATCTGCTCTGTGGCTGTACCAATTATTCTTGGAATCGTCAATTTAAATATGCTTATTATCCCCGGATGTGTAAAGTCAAAAAACCATCTGTATTTAAACCCCGAATGAATAGTCGGCGGAATCTGAATTACAAAATAAAGGAACGCTCCTAAAATTACTCCGTAGGCCAATCCGTAAACACCGAAATACGGCACGAAGAATAATATGCCGATAATAATTCCTAAATTGTATAAAATCGGACAAAGTGAATAAATTAGGAATTTATCAAAATACTGAAGTATCCCGGAAAACACCGCAGACATTCCGAATAAAATAGGGCTTAAAAACATTATTCGGGTAATAATTATCGTAATTTCCCTTTGGCTTCCGGAAAAACCAGGTACAGTAAGTCTTACAATCCAAGGAGTAAAAACAGCTAATACAAAACAAACTAAAGATACAATGACTAAAATGGAATTCAGCAAATTATTTACAAATTCCGTGGTCTCTTCATCCCACTCGCCGTCTTTCCCATTAAAATACTTCGACAATACAGGCAGAAACGCAGCTGTCACTCCGCCGATAATTAAAACAGTATATACAAAATCCGGAATCCTAAATGCGGCAAAATACATATCTAGTTCAGCTCCGGCCCCGAATTTAGAAGCTAAAAGCCGGTCTCGCAAAAGGCCTAATATTCTGCTGAAAAGTGATGAAACCGCCAATAAAAAGGCGGAAAAAGCAACTGTCTTGCTTTTTGAATTAAGAATTCGCTTCCACATATTTAGCCATCATAGTACTTTTTCTCGTATTATTCAATCAAATAAAAAAGCCCTGATACTGTCTCAGAGCTTATAACTCCCATCACTGGTTCCTATATACATCCTTCGCATATCCATTTGAACTGCCTTGTTTTAAACCTTCCGGCTCACCGATAAACAATTCAACAAGCCACGTAAGGCTAAAAAAACAAAGGCTAATGCATATAAATAGCATTGATTTCAGGAAAACACCGGCAAACAAACCAAAAATACCAATGATTAAAAGAGCTGCCAAAATAGCAGTAAGGACAGACTTTTTCGTCATTTTTGTTTTCATATCCTGCTCCTTTCTAAAAAGAACAATTCCTTAAAAGGTACTTTATCTAAAAATACAATATAATATTTAATTTGTAAACAAAAAGCCCCGCTTTTAAAGCAAGGCCATTTATTGTCTCAGCAAGACCGTAAGCCGAATTCTGTTTTATGCGACTATCTGTCTAATGCGAACTACTTTTAACAGAAGTCTGAGATGTATTTAACCCAATCTTCTGCTTTGTTCTTGCACTCGATAAGGATTTAGCCGTTTCACTTCTGCATTACTGCAGAATTTTTCCCTTAGGGAAATGCAGATTTTTTCAAATCCGCACGTCACTGTTCGCACCTCTTTTCGACTTTCATCGAAATGGCGGCCTTAACAGCCGCTACCTTTTTGTCCCGCCCCTTACGCCCGTTGAATATATATCATTACTTTTCGAAATAGTCATTAAATACTTTTCAATAAATCATTCCACGAGCTTAAGGGACGGGAGAGTGTTCGGACTTTCCTCTCTTTTTGCAAAGAGCAGTCGCTCATCTTGCTAAGACACCTATATCTTAACAAATACAAACCTCTTTGTCAAGTTAAAATAAAGGAAGCGTCCACGATATACAAAAATACTAGCTAATAGACGACGCTTCTTCAAGACGGAGAATTCTTTTTTCGAGCGACTCAATCTGGCTTTCGTGATGCCTTAATATAATATTTTCTATCTTTACAAGCCGAGCATCTATTTTATCAAGTCTTTTTTCTAAACCTCCGACCTGCGATTTTGTCGCTGTATCATCAAACCCTTTTTTTATCATCATTGCCAAGTTCTCTATTGTGACTTTTTTGCCTGCCATAGTCATATTTTAATTATTTTATAAGCATTTTAATTATACTATAACAAGAACCCGAGTCAAATACACATTAAACTCGCTTTAAAAAAGTTTTCTTGCGCCTGCCTGGCTGTCTAATTCCATATTTACCAGCCTATCCGCTTCTTTATTTTTCTCCCTCGGTATGCTTTTATATCTTAAGGTTTTGAAATCAAACTTAAGATTCCAAATTTCAATGAAAAATTGCTGTATCTTCGGATCTTGCAATTTATACTCCCCGCTCAATTGCTTTACCATCAATTCCGAATCCGAACGAATTTCTATTTCCGAATTTTTAGCCAATTCTTTCCCGAATAATGCCTTAAATTTCTTTAATCCTAAAATAACTGCCTTGTATTCCGCTTCATTATTTGTCAGCTCGTCTCCTAGGTATTCTGAATAATTCCTAATCATCTGACCTTTTTCGTTGCAATAAACAACGCCTATAGCCGCTTTACCGGGATTTCCCCTTGAACCTCCATCGGTATACATTATTATTTTTTTCATATTTTATGATAACTATTGACAACTATTATATAAATGATAAACTTAAAATATCATTAGAAAGCGCCGGCCTGTACGGCGTTTTCCTTTTTTTTATTTTCCAATTTTTAATTTAAGATCATTAATTTCAATTAAATTCACCTTTTCACGATATTCGCCGCAAAGCTTGCGCAGCTTGGTAGATAACCGAGAGGTAAAATACCGAGGACTAGATTTTATTTTTTTAGCACTTGAAATAATGTAAAATTCAACACCTTTTAAAATAGCGTTTTTTATTAAAAATTCAAAATCACCGTCGCCTGAAAAAAGAAAATACTTATTGCCCGGCACAGCTAAATCCATCGCGTCCACCGTTAAATCAACATCACAGTTAGATTTTCGATTATATCCTGCATCAATTCTTTCAACAAATTTATTGCCACAGAATGGACAGACAATATTAATTTCTTTATCCGGGTTTTTATAGGCAAAAACTGTTTTTGACCTCACAACGCAACCTTTTTTCTCCAAGCAATCGAGCATTACCGTCATATCTAAATCACCTGCATCGACGCCGATATAAAAAAATACTTTACCACATTTCCATTTATTAATTAAAAAATCGTACAATTTTATCCAATCTATAGTGAAACCATGAAGTTTTTTAGTTGTTCCATCCGTATTATGAAAATCAATAAAAGCGTAATTCATGAAATTATTATCTAATATCCTCAAAATAATTTATTAGTGAATCCTTAAATTCCTCTATATATATATTCTTCACTCTAAATCCCGATGCCATAGGATGTCCGCCGTATGTGATTAATTTCTTGGCAAAATTCTTCATTGCTTCTACTGAATTTACTCCTTCCGGCACTCGCACTGACCCATGGCTTTCATCAGCCATTTTTTTATACAAAAATACCGGCTTTTTATATTCTTTTACCAATAAGGACGCTGCAATTCCCAATAATACCAGCTCCCAATTGGAATTGCCTTCAAAGATTAACGGCTCATGCACTGCTTTTACCCTTACCATTGATTTTACTTCATCAACTATATCTCTTACCTTCCTTTTTTTCTCATCAGCCTTGCTGATTAATCTTTTGGCTAATTCTTTCGCTTCGTCATCGTCAGACGCCGTTAAAAGCCTAAATGAACCTGGCATTCCATTTTCAACATCCCGGATATTCAAATATGAATTCATTTTATACACCTTATCCATCAAATTAGAGGAAGTATCAATCAACCCTAAAAGCGCTTTTATACCCGGCCTCCAGCTTGATTCAAGATAAGTGATGCCTTCGGTGATTATTAATTCATTATCATCTTTTTTTGGCATCATATCCGCTATTGTCGCCATTGCCGTTAAAAGCATAAAATCCTGCCTCAAATTATCATTGATTTTATTCTTAAGCAAAGCTTCAGCCAGTTTAAAAACTAATCCTACATTCGCCAACTGCTTAAAAGGATATTTATCCCCTTTCTGCTTCGGATCAACAATGATATTCGCTTTTGGCAATTTGTCTAAAATCTCATGATGATCGATTATCACCACCTCAAAGCCCATTTTCCTGGCCAAAGCGGTTTCTTCCACGCTTCCTATCCCGCAATCCAAAGATACCAAAATAGCCGGAGCAATATTCTTAAGAACTTTTAAGCTGTCTTTGGTAATTCCATAGCCTTCTGATTCCCTGTCCGGAAAATAAATTTCGGCGACATTGCCGCCGATATTCTTAATAATATCTTTGAATATTATCGCTGAAGCCACCCCGTCTAGATCAGAATCAGAATAGATTATTATCTTTTCCTTTTTCTTGGCTGCCTTTAAAAAACGGGCTGCTGCTTTTTTCAAATTCTTTATCTCTGCCATAGTTATTTTAAAGCTTCTATTCCAGGAAGCTTCTCTTTTCCTAAAAATGCGAGCATTGCCCCTCCTCCTGAAGACACGAAGTCGAAATTATCCGCCAGATTGAATTTTTCAATCGCTGAAACCGTGTCTCCTCCTCCGGCAATTTTGTACGCTCCGCCATTTTTAGTTATTACTTCAGCAATTCTTTTTGTTCCGTTTGCAAATTTATCATTTTCAAACATCCCCATCGGACCTGCCCAGACAATAGTCTTTGCTTCCGAAAGGATTGTGGAAAAGATATTTACCGTTTCAGGCCCAATATCTAGCATCAGTTCGTCTCTTCTTGCTTTTCCTAAGGCAGATTCTTTTACGTACACATCCCCTGCTAAATTAGCGGATATTACGGCATCTATGGGCAGATGGATTTTAGGCGAGGTTAATTCAATCTTTGAAACTTCGTCCATGACGCTCTTATCCGGCATTTCCCGACCAACGCAGATTCCTTTGACAATTAAAATTGTCTCGGCAATCTTTCCGCCTATCAAGACATTATCTGCAATTTTTGCAAACTCCTTTATCATGCCCAATTTTGATTCAATCTTTACCCCTCCGATAACAACTGCTAACGGCCGTTCCGGATTATCCAATACTTTAGATAATACCTTTACTTCATTTTCCAAAAGCAATCCTGCTCCTGACGGAAGTATTCTAGCAACACCGACAACAGAAGCATGCCTACGATGGCAAACTCCGAAAGCATCGTTAATATATATATCTCCTAGCTCAGCCAATTGCTTGCTAAATTCCTCATTATTTTCAGTTTCTTCTTTATGAAATCTTAAATTCTCAAGCATTACAATTTCCTTTTCATTTAGAGAATCCACTATTTTCTTAACGCCGCCCCCAACGCAATCAGAGGCCATTTTAATTTCAATGCCCAAAAGCTCGGATAATTTCTTAGCCACAGGCACTAAGCTTAATTTCTTATCAGCTTTTCCCTTAGGCTCCCCCAAATGGCTCATCAGAATTATCTTTGCGCTATTCTCAATTAAATATTTAATAGTCGGCAAGGTTTGCTTAATCCGAAAATCATCAGTAATATTTCCGCTACTATCTAACGGGACGTTAAAATCGCAACGGACTAAAACCTTCTTGCCTTTTACATCGAAATCTTTTAAAAACTTCATAAGCTATTCTTTTTTAATATTTCTTAGCGCTGATTTCAAAGTTTCTTTTAATTCCTCCAAGTTTACCTGCTTTCTAGCTTTTTTTAAAGGCGACTGCAATGAGTCCGTAGGCCTGTTAAACGGCACAGTTCCTGCCCTAGCCATATCGCTTAAGGAAATCTCAACCGGCTCTCTGGCTGGATTTTCTTCAATATTTTGCCTTTGCTCAGAACCTGCTTTTGCTCTTTTTAAGCAATTTTTGCAATAGATAGGCCTTTTCCCATCAGGCTCAAAAACAACTTTTGTATCTTTTCCGCAGACCGAGCATTTAGCGTCAAACAGCATAGGCGCCTCTCTCTGCAACTGACGGACAAACGGCCTTTGTTCAGGCCTGCCAGATGAAGCTGACGTAGCAGGCAAGGCAGACGCCTCGTCAAACCCGGACCATTTAGAAATTGCATCCTCAACTTTAGAGCGCGGAGTAGCGTATTTCTCGCGCGACACCTTTATTATCTTATCCCTGTTTGATTCAGCTAACACCGGAAGTGGCGCCAAGGTTCTTGCTGAAAACGGCCTTCCGGCTAACCCGTCTATCATAAGCTTGAGATAAACATTGTATTTTCCCAAATTAACGAAATCCGTTGCCATGAATTCCGGAGAGAATTCCTTTTCCATATAGTCGGCATCTTCTGCGCCGACTCTAAATGATACCATTGTTCCGACGTTGCCAAAAACCGCATCCCTCACTTCTTCTTCCATCTGAGTAATATATTGATGGGCTAAAGTAAGATTCAAGCGGAATTTCCTTGCCTCAGACAATATATTTGTAAATGACTCCGTTGCAAAATTCTGAAATTCATCGACATAAAGATAAAAATCTTCTCTCTGTTCTTCTTTCACGTCAATTCTCGACATTGTTGCCAATTGTATTTTTGTGATCATCAAAGCGCCAAGCAATGTCGAATTATCTTCTCCTATTCTTCCTTTTGAAAGATTAAGAATAATTATCTTTTTCTTATCCATCAGATCCCTCATATCGATAGACGATCTCACTTGGCCGACAATGTTTCTTATTAAAGGATTGGATATGAATTGCCCAACTTTATTCTGGATAGCAGCCGTTGCCTCAACTTCATATTTCTGGGAATATCTTGCAAACTCAGTGACCCAGAATGATTTGACCACCGGATCAGTAACCTTGTCGATTATTTTCTTTCTGAAGTCAACGTCTGAAAGCATTCGGTTTATTCCAAGTAGCGTTGACCCGGGATATTCTAGAAGCGCTAAGATAGTATTATTTAAAATATATTCCATTCTGGCAGACCAGACATCAGGCCATATTTTCTTAAACACTCCCATAAGCCCCGATGAAACCAAATGCCTGTACTCCATATTCACCTTTTCCATCACGTTAAAAGCAATGGGGAAATCAATGTCTCCCGGATTAAAATACACGACATCGTTTATTCTTTCAGAAGGCACATAGTCAAGGAGCTTTTCCGCTGTCTCTCCGTGCGGATCAATATATGCAACGCCTTTGCCGTTCTGAATATCCTGAACAACCATTGTTTCTAAAAGATTAGTTTTCCCCATGCCAGTCTTTCC
>Ga0315276_10002643_pt1 | contig 16416 bp, 29 predicted proteins | sample YL17G05_0_MG_FD_204542 | JGI IMG/M metagenome (GOLD analysis project Ga0315276, IMG submission 204542) | Sediment microbial communities from Yellowstone Lake, YNP, Wyoming, USA - YL17G05_0 | ecosystem: Environmental > Aquatic > Freshwater > Lake > Sediment | place: USA: Wyoming | collected... | reverse complement strand
TTAAATTTGTATAGAAGAACATTTAGCAATATATATTTAGATTTACATAAGCTAAATGTCTTAAGAAGCGGGGGTATAATCCCCTACTTCTCAAGCTCAATAAAATTGAGAGGAGATAAATAAGATGGAAACACAAATGGATTTATTTAATAAAACAACTGAAACAACAGAGTTTCAGATAGAGAATAAAGCTATTATTGAATTTAACAATATATTCAATAAAAATGAGAATGAAGACCTTAAGCTATATCTGGAATCTAAAAGTCTAAGTGAGAAACAGTTAAAGTACATTAAGTACTTAACTTATAAAAATAAAATGTATGGAAGACTTAACTTACAAGCAGTAAAGAGTTTGAATCAATGGGAAGCAAAAGAGATTATAGAAAGGTTTATAGGGATAAATAAAAGATGAAAACTGAAAAAGATATAATTAAATTTGGAATAATGATAAAGTAATTATGGATTTATGTAAAGAGTTAAACAAAGTTAATAAAAAACATAAAAATTATAATCTTTCCCTTAAGGGAAAAGACTTAAAGGGGTTCTAGGATTCCACCTAAAGTGAATCCAATTATAATTAAGAGGTAATAAAATGGAAATAAATACAGAAATGATAAAGTGGAAAAAGTGGTATGTGCAAATTGGAGGTTTATTTATACTTAGGTATGTTATTAATATGTTTAACTTTGGACTAAAGCCAATAGTTAAAATGGCTGTGTTTTTTCTGCTGGTGTTTATTATTGGTTATCACCTCTTTAGGTTTGCAAGCTGGGTTAATAGTAAAATGTTGAACAGGGAGTTTAAGTAAAATGGAAAATAGAAAGGTTTATAAAGGTGGGTATAGTGAGTATAGTATGGAGAGTATAAGATTTACAGCACAGCTTTTTTTAGCAGGGTCAGACACCTTAGTTATTTCTTTAAAAAAAGATATTAGAAAATTATATCCTAATTTAGTTAAAGGTAATTTTGTTGATGTAGAAATACATAAGATTTTAATGCCACCTTCAAAAACAAAAGAGATTAAAAAAGAAAAAGTAAAAAAGATTATTGAAGAAAAAGAGGAAAGACCTAAGAAATTAGAATCACAAAATAAACCGAAAGAAAATAAGAAGTTTGTTTTGGAATAAAGAATTGAAATAAATAAATGGGAGGATAAAAAATGAAAATAAGAAAATTTACAACAAAAGCTGGAGAAGAAAGCGAAGAAAGGGAAGAATATACACCAGAAGCAGGAGATACTATAATAGCTTTAGCGAGCAGTGTTTACAAAAGTGAACCAAAACCAGTAATTGCATATAAAGGAACTAATAAAGAAAAAGCGGTAAACATAACAAAAAGGGGTATAAAAGCGTTATGGAACAAAAAAGAAGTTTTTGTAAAATTAACAGAAGGACAAACAAAAGTGTTAGATAAGGTAGAGGATTTAACAAACCGAAAGATTGTTTTTAACAACTACGAAAGCGAGAAATGGGGAACTTTGGTTGGGGCAAGGGTTTTAAAAGAAGCAACAACTGAAAAAGCTAAGTAACCCGAAACAAAACAAATTTAGTTTTTTTATGTTTTGTCTTACGCTTAAAACGTAACTGATGAGGGTTAAAAATGGAAGAAAAAGAAATTAAAACAATAAAAGGAGAATTAATAAATATAAGTGAGAAACTTGATAATTTACATATGGGTTTCGATTTAATTCTTATACGACTAGAAAAAGAAAATATAAATATTAATTCGGGAAAAATGAAAATTAGTAAAAAGGAGGTTGAACAACTATGATAAAAAGTTTTAGGGTTTGGTTTGGTGAAGGAACAGACGCTAAAAAGATTACTAAGAGAGATTTAGCTGATATTATAGTAGAAGGACTAAAGAAATTTAAACATAGTAATCTTGGGTTTAATGTAATTGATTTAAAAGAGGTGAAAAATGGAAAATCCAGAGGAAAAGCAAAGAAAAATTGATAAAATCTTGAATGTAATTAATTGGTTGGGATTAATTTTGTTAGTTGGGATTTTAGCTTACGTATTAGGTGTTAAATATGGGGGTTCAGCAGAGTCTTGTAAAAGTATGATTAAAATGTTTGGATGTGATTTAAACGGGTACTCACAAACCGAGTTAAATAGGTTATATAGTAATGGAACAAACTTAATACCATTGCCTTAAAGGAGAAAAATGAAAATTGAAAAAGAAAATAATGAAGAAAAACAAAAACTATCTTTTTTACAAAGGTGGAAAGTTAGAAAACTAATAAAAGGAATAAAGAAATCTATAACAGAGCAAAAGAAATATATAAATAAATTAATAGAAGAACAGAAAAACTTAACAGAAAAACAAGAAAAAGAATTAGAAGAATATAAAGAAAAGCTTATTGAAAGTATATTAGGTAATCCAAAAAAGGGGACTTCAGGATTTATGGAATTATTCGATATAACAGAAAATCAGGGGAAGCCAATAACTGAAGAAGAACTTAGAAAATCAAGTGTAAAAGAAATTATGAATCTTACTGAAGAATTAATAAATAATATGGAAGGGGAAATCTAAAATGGAAATAAGTGCATTTTGGTGGGTAATTACAACAATAATTGTTTTTTTTGTTGGATGGAAACTGGGATATGGAGATAAGAAGAAAAGAGAAAAATCAGAAAATAATGCAGAAAATGGAAACGAAACTAAAAAATAGGCAATCACAAGCAAGAAGAGTAAAAATACTATTCAAAAAACAGAAAAGTTTATTTAGTAGTTACCAAAATATGTCTAGTTTTAATGAACCTGTATTATTTTTAATAAGAAATACAGGAAAAATTGAGTTTTACGAGAAATGTACTGCTGGAAAATTCACCTTTACACACTCAGACGGAAAGGAAAGAGCAATAGAATTGGCACCAGAATATTTAAAAACATTTGATTACGGTAAGAAAATGTTTAAAGGTTATATTTGTGATGAGAATAGAAGTGTACCATTGCCAGAAAGCCCGTTATGTACAATAGATGCATACGAAACAGGGATTACAAAGACCTTAAATGATTTAAGCAAGTGGAAAGCAAAAGAATATGAAGGACTTGGAAAAATGTGGATAAATATAGCTATTGCCATCGCTATAGTTATTGGAATAATTGTAGTAGCAAAGATAATGGTACCAAACCTTAGTTTAAATCCGTTTGCGAAAAAGGCAGTACAAACTGTAATTGAAAATGTGAGCGCTGAAGGATAAAGATGATAAAAACAAAGTGCATAAATATATAAATAAATGCAACGTATAAAAACAATGAAAAAACAAACAAAAAAGATAAAGTATAATAAAAATAAGAAAGGGAATAAGATTAAGAAAAAGATTATCAAGACAAAAAGAAAAAGGTTTTTATTAAAACATAGATTAACAAGATTAAAAAATAAAAGCAGAAAAGGGATTTATATAGGAATCAGAGATAAAGAGTTAAAAAAAGAGAGATTATATAAATGGTATCCAGAATATGGAATACAATATTATAAAGAACAATACAAAGCAGGAACTATCAAAAAAAGGAAAAAAGGTGTTAAAGCAAAAGGATGGCAACAAAAAGAACAATATTTAAGGAAAATTAAGAAAAGAGGAAGGATGGATGAGTGGCTTAAAAAAGGGATGGGAACGGCGGAAATAACTAATATTTCTAAAATTGATAGATATAAAATTAAGGGAGTTTACAAAGAAATGATAAAACCTTTGTTAAGCGAGAGATATAAAAGTGATAATTTAATTTTAAATGTATTTTCAACAGAGGAAAATATAAAGAAATTAAAAGAAAGGATTGAAATTGAAATAACTATTTCTGGAGAAGAAAATGAAGAAATTAAGTTAAATGCAATCGGAAAAACCTTAGAAGAAATTACACCCTTACTAAGAATAAACTTAGGACACGGGAATTTACAAAAAAATGATGTAGGTGATTTCATGAAAATAGGTTTTACAGTTGTATCAAGCAGAAATGTAGATTTAAGTAAGTATGATAAACCTTATATAAAAGTTATAAAAAACAGTAAATTAAAAATCTATTTTAGGAAGGCAAAATGAAAGAAGAAATAAGGAATATTACAAGAATGATAATATGTTCAATCCTTGCTACAAACTTCGCGTTAATAATTCTGAGTGCAAGTAGACTAAATATAAATTACCCTATAGTAATGGGTTTTATAATATTATCTTACATTTTAACAGTTTTAGTTTATAAGAAAAGCTTTGAGGTAATTAAGAAAAATGGTAAGTTTAACAGCAGATAAAAAAATAGATGGTGAGAAAGAGAGTTTTTCAGATGTTTTAGATGTTTATAAACATTTGTCAGATGTAAAATTAAGAATAGAAAATGATGTTACTTCTGCTTTTATTATGGCTAAATTAGGTGAAAAAGATAAAGAATGTGTTATGGAAATGACATGTAATGCCTATTATTCAAAAGATTTAATAGAAAGTATAGTATACAAAGCAAGAAAATTAAATTATCCAATGAATAAAGAAGAGGAAAAGTGGTTAATAAACAGGGGAAAAATAGTGTTTGATAAATATATGAGAAGAATATATATGATAGTAACTCTTAATAGAAATATTGATGGAAATTATTTAGTAAATGTATTAAGCAACTACAAAAAAGAAGAAACTGTGGAAACAAAGGAACTAAACAAAGAAGGAATTATTAAAACAGCATTAGCTGAAAAGAAACCAGAGGATAATAAAAAATGAAAATTAGATTAACAAGAGCAGAATTAAGCTGGATTGAAAGAACAGCAGATATAGAAACCTCAAGAGTTTTTTCTAATTTTAATAATCTTTTAAGTTTATCTGGAAGAGAAGGTTTTGCTTTTGATAAAACTTTATTAGACAAACAAACAAGCGAATTAATTGAACTATATGATTTTTTAAGAACATTAAGAAGTAAATTAGAATTATGGGATTGTAGATATGATATTGATACTGAAATAGAAATTAAAAATGCTAATAAAGCTTTAAAGGAAAAATGAAAATTGAAAAAGAATTAATAAAAGAAATTGAAGAACAAAGAGTAATGCTTCAAACTTACTTAGCAAGTGATATGGATATTGACAAAATGGATTACGATGAAGTTATTGATTATGCTATTGATGGTGTAAATGACCAGAATATATTTTTAGGACATTGGAAAGATTATGCTTTTTTAAGAGGACAATTGGAAGGTATCCAATCAGAAAGAGCAAGAATAAAAGAGATTATTAAAGCAAATAAAGAAATTGGATTATCCGAGAAGCATAATTTAATGGTTGAAATAAATAAGGTTTTAGAGGAAAAATGAATAAAGAAGATTTAAGAGATAATTTAGTTACTGGTTTAGTTGCTGGTTTAGCTGCTGGTTTAGCTGCTGGTTTAGTTATTGGTTTAGTTGTTGGTTTAGTTGTTGGTTTAGTTGTTGGTTTAGTTGTTGGTTTAGCTGCTGGTTTAGTTGCTGGTTTAGTTGCTGATTTAGTTGCTGGTTTAGCTGCTGGTTTAGTTGCTGGTTTAGTTATTGGTTTAGTTGCTGGTTTAGTTACCCAAATTATTGCTTTAATAACTGATAATCCTTTATTTTCTGTTTTTGATTTTTTGATGCAATTAATTTTATTGATTGTAATTCAAGTAATTGGATGGTATTTAGTTTGGAAGTTTAAGGAGAAGGAAAAATGAAAACTAAAACAGGAATGTATTGGCATTGTCACCATGATAAACTTTGCGAATATGTTTATGATTATGATGAAAGAGTGGAGTATATTAAAAACAATAAACCAAAGCATGAAATTGAGATAAGATTAAAATTATTTCAAAAAATAAAAGGGAAACTTCCAAGAGAGTTAGAAGATAAAGAAATAAGGCAGAAGTGTGAAGAAGCAAGGCAGAAGTATGAAAAAGCAGGGCAGAAGTGTAAAGAAGCATGGCAGAAGTGTAAAGAAGCAAGGCAGAAGTATGAAGAAGCATGGCAGAAGTATGAAGAAGCAAGGCAGAAGTATGAAGAAGCATGGCAGAAGTATGAAGAAGCATGGCAGAAGTGTAAAGAAGCATGGCAGAAGTATGAAGAAGCATGGCAGAAGTATGAAGAAGCAAGGCAGAAGTATGAAGAAGCATGGCAGAAGTGTGTTACTAAATTAGAGAAACTTCATGCTAAAGAATGTGGATGCAAAGAATGGAATGGAAAAGAATTAATATTCACAGAGGAAAAATGAAAACTGAAAAAGAATTAAAGAATTATTATTGTGATGTCCTTGAAGAAATGGGTAGAAATTATAGGGAAAGAGAAAAAGAGATTTTGAAAATAATTGATAAATGGTGGGAAAAAACTATGCAAATCTCAATTACTTCAACAAGATTAGAAGAACTAAAATCCAAAATCAAAGGAGAAAAATGAATAAAGAAGAAAAACTAAGGAAACAAGAACAACCACTATTTAAAACTAATAGATTTTTTAGTTTAGCAGAAGAGTATAGAATCTATGGAACGAGTGATGTTGAAATAGCTTTAATAGATATGACAGATGAATTTTGGAAAGAGATTGAAATAGAAATAAGGGACGAAGAACTTGTAGATATACAGCTTAACGCGAAGGTAAGAATGAGCAAGTCAAGTACAGGAATATATATAGGAAAAAGATTATTTGAGTTAATGATTAAACATAAAAAAAGGGAAGGAGGAAAGTTTGGAATTAATAACATAGCAAGAGACCAGCAAGAATATTCAAGAATAATGAGGAACCCACTTTCAAGGAACACGGTAATTGTAACTGATGAAATGAACGAATTAGAACAAACTGGGGAAAATGTAACTATTGAAAAGGCATTAAATAATGTTTTTAGCAATGTTCAAGCAGGGAGGTATGTACATAGGGTTTGTTGCTCTCCAAGAGAAACAATAGATGTTAATGCAGACGTGTTTTTAGAGGTAATTAGTGTTGATAGAAGAAAGAAAATTACACATTGTTATCTTTATTATAATGTATTTAAAGGAGGACAAACATATAAACAATTATTAGGACATGTTAATTTTTATTTAGGGGACTTAATAAAAAACTGGCTAAAAATAAAGAACTTATTTAACAAAGAGAATAAAACTGAAAGTGATAAAAACAAGATAGAAGAAATGAGAAAAAAGGATTTTTATGTTGAGTATATGATAAGAAAATATGAAAAAATGGAATTGATAACGAAAGAGGGTATATTAAGACCGAGATTATTAGAATATGCAAATGTTATCCTTAACGTAGAAGAGAAACTGAGAGAATTGGCGAAGTTAAATGTGCTTGTAAAAGATACTGTAAAGAATTATATAAAAATGTACTGCAGAAAAGGTGGGATTCCTACATCAATTATTGGAGAGGAACTGATGACGCAGGAGGTTATAGGAATATTAAGTCTATGGAAAAATCTTAACAAAATAAACAAAGACATTAAAAGATTAATAGAGAAAGAGAATTTTGGGAAGGAAGATAAAGAAAAAGTACAAATTATGAAGGATATATCAATTGAATTGCTTAATACAATACACGCTCAATTAGAAGAATTAAGAAGGTATAGGGAAATAAACGAGAAATACCAAATAGTAAAAAGTGAGGTAACAAATTGATAATAACGGGGGATATAGAAACAAGAGGTTTAGACGCAAGAGAATTTATATTGGGGTGTTTATATATAAATTCCAAAAAACAAGAATATTTCACAAGAAAAGAGGATATGTGGAATAGAATAATAGAATTGGGGATAATAGAGGCAAAAAAGAAAAGAGTGCTTACAATATACTTTCATAACTGCCAATTTGATTTTTATGGAATCGCTAACTTAGAAGATAAGAATATTTGGTATCACAGCTTAAAACCGTTTATAGCAACATACAGAATAAATGAGAAAATAATAATAAAGTTTTTAGATAGTTTGGGAATATTTAAGATGAATTTAAAAGAGCTGGGAGATATAATTGGCAAGCCAAAATTAGAAACACCAGATAAATTTATTAAAGGATTAAGAGAACAGAAGATAATCGAAGAAGATAAAATGTATATAAAAAGAGATAGTGAAATAGTATATAATGCAATATATATGTTAAAAGGATTATTAAAGGAAAAGGGAATAAAAATAAGAGGATTATACACAACTTCACAAATAGCTATAAATTGGTTTATGAATAAGTTAAGAGAAGATAAAGAGAACGATAAATTATTTATGGACAAAAATAAAAGGATATTATGGAAAACAAAATATAGCAATCAGATACATGAAACATACAGGGGGGGTAGAGTAGATTGTTTTAAAACTGGGAAGTTTAAAAATGCTAGTTATATAGACGCTAATAACCTTTATGGATATGCAAGTATGAATATACCTTTTCCAGATTTAAGAACAGAACATTTTGAGTATAATCCATTAAGAAACAAAAATTTGGGGGAAATTTTAGGTAAAATAGGAATATGTAAAGTATTAATAAAGAACGAAAATAATAAATTGGGGTTGTTGCCAATAAGAACTGATACAGGAAATTATTATCCAAGAAAAGGGTGTTATTTAATAGGAATCTGGACTACCTTAGAATTAAAAGAAGCTGTAAAAGAAGGATATATAATTAAATCGATGGAGTGGGGAATTTTTTGGGAAAAGAGGGAAAATCCATATAAAAAAATAACAAAAGAACTTTACGAACTAAGATTAAACAGTAAAAATAGTTTTGAAAAAACGTTTTATAAAGATATGATGAATTACAGCTACGGAAAATTAGCCCAAAATAGAGAGACTTGGGAGATGATAATAGAGAGTGTAGAATTAGCTGAGGAATATATGAAACGGAATTGGAAAGCGATAAAAGGAATTGGAAAAGAAAACTACCTATACGTAAGAAAGAATAAAGAAAAAGAGAGGAATTATTATTGTCCAATTATTCCTACACTGATTAATGCGTTTGCGCGGATTTATATGTACCAACAAATGAAGGAATTTAAATATGAAGACTTATTGTATCACGATACAGACTCAATAATGTTTCAAGGAAGTATACCTCAGAAGGTTAAAATAAGCAACCAAATCGGAGAGTTTAAAGAAGTGAATAAAAATAACCAAGCGATTATATATGGGAGAAAAACATACGCAATAGGTGACGAAATAAAAATAGCAGGGTTTAAGAAAAGGGATATTAACATAAATATCTTTGAGAAAGGAGAAGTAACGAATATGCGAATGGAAACTTTAAAAACGACAAAAGACTTAAAAAAGGTTGGGGGGTTTAGAGAAGAAAAAAGAGATTTAAAGGAAGATAATAAGAAGTATATTAGAGTGAGAGGTATACTTGACAAAGGAAAAGTATTTAAAGACAGTACACTTAAGAATATTAACTATTTTATAGAAGAGTTAAAAGGGGTTTAGAGGTGTACCTATGGTAAATAAGTTTCAAGGAACGATATTAGGAATGTTTGTATTTTTGTTTGGGTTAGTTATGACTTACTATACTTGGAATATGATTGTAGGATTTTATGAATTAATAGATTCAACACTTCTAAAAGTGATTTGGACATTCGGATTTTTATGTATGTGGATTCTAAATATTATTGTAATACCTTATTTGTTAATAATTGGAAGTGGAGTAAAATACGGAAATGCGGCAAAAGGTGTCATTATATTTTTAGTAGCTTCATTTTGTACTCTTTTATCTTATTATATTATACCACCAATAATAGAAGCACTTGATGACATAACTGAATTTGGAGATTTAACTATTGTAGGGGAATTAATTTGGTTCGGATTAATTTTGTTTTGGGTATTATCTTTAATAGTATACCCAATATTTATAATATTAAAGGGGGGGATAAAAGAAAAAGAAACAGATGAGTAATTATATATATATAAAAAAAAGGAGGTATTACTATTATGGCAAGTATTCCACTTGGGATGACGCTTACAGAATGACAAAAATATATAAAAAGAAGAATAAAAAGAACAAGTATTTTATACTAAAAACAGAAGTTGGATATTTATTTCCATACGTAATATATAAATTATACTTTACCCACATAATAAATTTGGGAATAATAAACTAAAATGGATAAAATAGAGATAATTTTGATTGGAATAATTATAGTATGCTTAATTGGAATTGGTTGGATGGGAAATAGGGTATATGAAAAACTTAATCATGAAAGAAAGTTTGATGGACTTTGGTTAAGTGATATCCAAAACAAAAGTACAGCTTTGGAAAAGGTAAGAGGATACGATGAATATGGAAATTGGGTGTGTGTAAATATTAAGGGTATGGAATATACAAAAGCAATAGAAGTCTGCCAACACGAAGTTGGGCATGAAATGTTTGCAAAAGAGTGCGGAAAAAATATGAGTAAATGTTTAGAGGTAATAAAATGAAAAACAAAACAAAAAGTAAGATAAGAATGAAAGTATTAATTAGCTTGGTAGCGTTTATATGTTTAATAAATTTAACAGCAGCAATAAATTGGGACGATGTGCAAAGTTATTGGACTTTAAATGAAACTTCGGGGACTAATATATTAGAATTAGTGACAGGAAAACATAACGCAACAGCATATAATACTCCTACATTAGGAAACGCAGGAGTAATAGGAACGGGAATACTTTTTGATAAAAATACCTTTGAATACTTAAACGTAACACAGAGTTCTGATTTTCACTGCTTAACAAATTGTTCTATAAACTTTTGGACTAAACCAGAAGATTATAGTGCAGGCGCACCAGCTAATTTTATTAATTTTTGGGATACTCCAAACAAAGGATTTAGTGTATATGGAAAACTCGGCTTTATAGCTGCAACGATTGGGGATAGTTCGATAACACATAATGAACACATAACAGGAAGATATGTTATGATATCGTTAATAAATAATGGAACAGACGCTTTACTATATATAAATGGAAGTAAGGTTAACTCAACTATAATTAACTCAATAGCACCACAATCATTATATGGTTTAGGTTTTGCGTATGGTGGGGCGGGTGGAGAATATTACGCTGGTTCTTTAGATGAAGTAAGTTTTTGGGGAAAAGCATTAAGTAATGAAGATATATTAGGCTTATATAATAACGGAAATGGGTTAGAATATGGAATATCAACAGCAGAAGAATTACTAGCTATAAACCAACCAACAAATAACTCTATATTTTCTTCTGCTGGGAAGAACTTTTCAATAAGCTATTTAAACTTAACAGAAAATGATTATACTTGGATAAACAGTACAATATCAATATGGAAAAGTGGAATAGTTTACGATATCTCTAATTATACTTATCTTTCAAATCTTAGCGGGACATCAAACGAAACAGAAGAATACATAGACGCCTTCGTATTTGGAGTTTATGAATGGAATGTAGAAGCGTGGTATGGAAACGCTACATTTGTTAATTTTACAGATTTGAGAAGTAATTATACATTTACAACAAGACAAATACAATTAGGATTTGTAAATGTTTTAGGAGAAAATATATACCCTTCATGCTCAGTATTATACGGAACACTTACAGAAGATTATTTATATACTGAAAGTGAAGGACACACAACAGATACTATAAATTGTAGTTTATCAGGATACCTCTTTTTCTCAACAGAATACGATACTTCTGACGGAGACAAAACCTTTACTATGGAAACAATAAACTACTATTTCAGGTTTATAAATGATGTTTCAACTTTAATTAATACAAACTTTACAATAATTGATATAAACACTACACAATCGTTTGAAACAAATGAATTAATAATAGCACAAACGAACTTTTCATATGGATTAGTTCAAATAAACTTTAATTATAATCCAACTACTCCTGAAGAGAATTTAAGCCAAAGTTACGAGTTTATAAATGCAATAGGAACAACAATAAATGAGAGTTTATATGTTTTAGATGATGTAGATGGAACTTTAAATGTTTATATAAAAGATGTAGATAATAAGCTAATACCTAACGCGGTGGTTCGTATGAGTTGTGCAGTAGCTACCACCTCAAGAACAAATATGTTATTGATCAACCAAAAAATAACAAATGGAGATGGACACGCTGTCTTAAATTTTCAAAGATATAAAACTAATTCGGAATATAATTGTAAAGTAGAAGTGGTTGCAGAAGGCTATGATTCAGACTATAAATTAATAACTTCAATAAATCAAAATCAAGATATAGTATTCAAACTAAAAACTACAACATCAGACATTTATAAGAATATTTGGCTAGTATTGAGTCCAAAGAATTATGATGCAAATACAACAAAAATATACGGGGCTTATTATTGGACTTTAGGGCAAGAGGTTCAAGTTACAACTTCATATAGGACGGCAACAGGATTAAGCAGAAAGGCACCGATAGCAAACACAAAAGTGAGTGATACATACAGTTTTAGATTAGACGCTGGAATAGATTGGGATAATACATTAACAAATGATATAGTTATAGAAACTTGGCTAAAAGAGGGTGAAACATGGAACAACGTAAGAAACGATACAATAACATACTTAGAGGAAATAAGAGTAATGGAAATACAAAAATGGGCTACGAGCCAATGGGCAATAACAATTTATTTTATATTTTTAATATTAATTAGTGGGGCAATAAGCTGGGCAACTAATTCATCAACAGCGGGAGTACAAATATTTATGATGGGATTAGTAGTAAATACGCTTATATTAAGCGGATGGAAGGCAAATGTTATAACTGGAGTAGGAATATATTACTTTATGCTTTTATTATTAAAGAGGTTAAATAAAGAATAATAAGAAGGTTAAAAATGGTACAAGATATAATAAGGTATTTTATAATATTGTTTACAATAAGCATCTTAATGGGAACTATACATGGGGTAATAAATATAAGTAGTATATCAGCAACAGAAACAACAGGAACACAATTAGCAGAAGAAGTGAAAGCGAATTTTAATGCACAGGCAGATTCTGAAGCAAATATGCCAGAGAACTTTCAAACACAAACATCAGCGTACAGTGAACAAGGAGTAGGACTAGGAACAATGATAAAATTATTAGGATTAGGGTTTATTCCAATATTTACAAGCCCTGAAAATGGAAATGAAACCCAGTTAGAAGTAGTAGGGTATTATATTTTAGGAATAATTCAAACTACAATCTATCTTATGACGGGGGCATTAGGATTTTTGATATTTATAAGCAAAAAAACATAAAATGGCAGATTTATACATACCTAATTTAGATGTTTTTACAAATGTATTTACAAGAATGAGCATGTTCGGAAGCTTAGGAATAACAGCAATAATTCTAACTGTTCTAAGTATGGTAATTATAACGAGAGATGTAGAAAAATGGAAAATATTATGTATGCCAACAATGTTGGTTATTTGGATAATGGGAGTGCCATTAGGGGGATTAGGAATATTAGCTTTGTTTATATCAATATTCTCATTTGCAATAGAAACACAGTCTATTGGAGTAATAGGAAATGTAGTACACGGAATTAATGAAGGTACTAAAGGAACCAGAAGAGGAATCGGGAGAGTAATACATGGGTTAAGTGGGGGATTAGCAGGAATGACAAGTACTGGGAGAGCAGCGATAGAAAGACAAAGAATAAGGGGAAAGGAAAAGACAGAGAAAACAAACCAAAAACAAAGGAGTGAAATTAATAAAATATTCACAAAATTAACAATAGCAAAACAGCAAGGTACAAACCCTACGCTTACAAAAAAGGAATATGTTACAGCAAAGGAGGTGGGGTATGTTCCAAGGGAAGAATTAGAAACGGAAAAGTTTTATAGAACATTCAAAGAAAGTAGAATACCAAAGAAAAAAGGGAAATCAAAAAAGTTAAATGAATATGAAACGATAATAAATAAGATAAAAGATGATACTTATTTAAGGAGTTACGAAGAATGAAAATACCAAGTGAATTAATAGAAGGAATAATACAAAATGGAATTAAAGAGAAATGGGAATACTTTAAGAATTTAGATGAGTATAATGGATACAAAAAAGATTTAGAACTCGTAAAAAACGGAATAAAAATAGTGTTTGATATTAGATATTTATTTGTAGAAACGAGTAGAATTAAGGTTAAAGATAAAGAAGGAAAAGTAGCAGTTAATGGAAGGTTATATAAACGAGAAGATTATTGGGATGAATTAGATGAAAGAGAAAAAATAATGGTGGAAGCAATATACAAGTCAATAGAAAATAAATCAATATTAACTCCGAGGGAATGAAGAATAAATATATAATTTGGTTAATTGTGATGATTATGTTGCCTTTAATAAGCGCAAGTATAAGTAATTTAGGGACATTTGGACAAGGAGATTGTGTATCATTAAGGCAAACTTGTGAAGATTGTACGTATGTGAATATAACCTCAGTAGTTCAACCAGATGGAAATAAAGCTTTGAGCGTTACTGAGATGACAAAAACAGGAACAGAATATAATTATACCTTCTGTTCAACAAATCTTCTTGGGAAATATATTGTAAGTGGAATTGGAGATTTAGGCGGAGAATTACAGTTATGGCAATATGAATTTAACGTAACATCGGATGGAGAAGAAATAGAATTGTGGCTGATTGTTTTGCTTATATTTACAGGGATAGTAATATATACTTTAATATACAGGAAAAATAGGTTTGTTGGAAGTTTAATGTTTATGGGATTGGGCTTAGGAATTTGGGCTAAATTAGGCAATGAAGGAAATAATTGGATTGGGGCAATAGTTTTTATAGTAGCATTAATCAGTATGATATACGAAATGATAAATGTATTAGGAGAAATAAAGAAAAACAGGAGTTCAACATAAAATGAAATTCAGCACATTTTTAATAGTAGCAATATTTATAACTCCTTTAACAATAGCAGGATTTGGATACAATATTGAAACAGGAACAACAATTACATACAGAAACTTTACGAGTTTAAACAATACTAATTTTTGGGATAATTTAGACACGCCAGCAGATATATTAGGTTCATTAATTAATAACGATTTGGGCTGGGTAAGTACAAGTGGGGAAGAACCGAATTGGGACGGGAACTATACAATATTCACAGGTTTAATTCAAAATACGAGTTATTTAGATACTTATAATGCAACTTATGATAGCTTGATAGAATCTAATGGAAGCTTTGTTCCATACACAAACGCTACTTTAAATGTAGACTTAGGAACAAAAACAATTACTGCCTTAAACTTTCTAACTTCTAACTCACAATTTGTAAATAGTGAGTTATACTCTACATCTATCATAATAATCGTTCCCCAGTCTAACGATGACTATTCTGTTATATTTGATAGTAGTGGAATACACCCTTATAATTCTCCGTTAGATTTAGGGAAAAGTGCTGCCAAATTTGGAAATCTTTATCTTTCTGGCAATCTTTCAGACGGCACAAATGATATAACTGTCGCAGACATAGTAACGTGGGCTTATAATATGACAGCAATGACTTACACTAATTTAGCATTTACAAATGAAACAAATATATTTACTAAAAATCAAAATATGTCGGTAAACAATGTAACTGATGTTGACTGTATAGAATTTTCTTCTGGGGGGAAAATTTGTAGTTTATAATGAGATGGAAAACATATTTATTTGTAGGATTAATTTTAATTGTTTTAGGGATAATTATATTCTCCAATACTTTTTTAATTAATAGTAATAAATTGTATCTTATCAATCCTACAAAAGGGTTAGGAAAATTATTTCATATTACAATCAATCCATATCAATCTAATCCAAGATTAGATAACTATAGGGTAGAAATAGATAATGGATTAAAGATTTCTTATAAAGAACAGTATTCAGTAACCTTCATACCAATATTTATACTAACAAATAATAATACTTTAACTTGGAATGAAATACCTTCAAATATAGAAAAGGATTTATGGAAAATTCGGGTGGATGATAATCATTATAAATATGGAGTTAATTTTAATAAATTAACAACTGCACAAAAAAACTCTATTCAATTTGTTGTTTTGCATTTAGTTGATTCAACTGGCTTAACTTGGGATGATATTAGATTAGAAGGAAATACAATTATAATTAAAGATAAAATATCTATTTCACATGATGATATCCTTTCAACTTATACAATTCCAATTATAAACAAAACAGATATAGTTATAGGAAACTTATCAGATAATTTTATAGATAATGGCGACGGAACTTTTAACATTTCTTTTGACCCAACCATAACTATCTCAGAAGATACAATTATAACAACTTCAATTCTAACAAACATCACGGCAGAAACAGGAAATAGTAATTTTACTCATTTATCAATAGATAATTTAACAACACCTTATGATTCTTTAGTTGGATATTGGAACTTTGATGGAGATGCAGTTAATATGTTAGAAACGACTTCTTATGATTTTAGTGAAAATCATTACAATGGATTATTATATGGGAATGCAACAGTTAATAATACAGGATGTATATA
>Ga0315276_10002642_pt1 | contig 16418 bp, 14 predicted proteins | sample YL17G05_0_MG_FD_204542 | JGI IMG/M metagenome (GOLD analysis project Ga0315276, IMG submission 204542) | Sediment microbial communities from Yellowstone Lake, YNP, Wyoming, USA - YL17G05_0 | ecosystem: Environmental > Aquatic > Freshwater > Lake > Sediment | place: USA: Wyoming | collected... | reverse complement strand
AGACAGCCGCAAAATACCAGATAAAAGAAATCGAAGGCTCAAAATATATGTTCCTCGAATGGAAGAGTTACGATTACGCAACCACGAAAAGGCCGCCTTATTATTATGTCCTGAAGAAAGTTCAGAATAGTTCTGATAACAATACAAAATAAAAATTATTTAAAAGGGGATTTACTATGATTACCGAATTCAAAACCAGTTTTTATCGAAGGTTTTTACCGGCGGTGATTATGCTTTTGGCCTGTGCAGCTTTTGTCAGGGCCGAAGGTGAACAAACCATCACGCCGGATCCCTGCGACCCAAATGCCACAAGCAGGATTGACGAAACCGGACGTCTTGTCGACAAGATTGACTACCCGTTTGTTGATGACCCGAATGTAATTGGAAGCTGGAAGACGGTCGACCTTATTGAGAAGATTGAACAATTCAATCCGAAACAGCGATACTGGAAGGACGAACTGTCAATGAATTTTCTAATCTTTGACGCAAACGGACACTTTGTCGGCAGCGGCGGATTGAAATGGACAAAGGGGCTGGTGATTAACCCGCAGGAGAAGACGGCCAGTGCATATACAATCAAGGAAATAGGCGATGCGACATATATGTTTTTCGAATGGAAAAGCGGTGATTACACGATAGGGCATCGGCCACCGGTATATTACGTGCTGAAAAAAGTGCCTGACGAAGATATAGGGGAAACTGAGCCTATGTTCGGCAAAAAGACCCAGATACCGGAGACGAGCATTATCGATACTAACGGGCTTATTGTCGACAAAACAAATTATCCCTTCGAGAACGACCCTAATGTAATAGGGATGTGGAAGAGCGTTGACTTTGTAGATGAGCCGAATATGTTTCGGCCTGACCGTCCCAGATGGAAAGGCGAGCTGTTCTTGAAAGGGTGGGCTATTTTGCCGGAAGGCAAAACAACTGTGTCGACTATAACTTGGACCAAAGGGTTGATTCTTCACCAGATGGACCAAACAGCCTCAAAATACTTTATAAGGGAAATTGACGGCTCAAAATATATGTTTCTCGAACACAAAAGCGGCGATTATAAATACAGTTATACGAAACCCAACTATTACGTGTTGAAATACGAGGGTGCGCCTCCTTCCGGGCCCGCCGAGCAGTTTTCGCAGGCCGACGACGGACAATTTCGGCTGATGTTTGGCGAAAAGATAAAACAACTGGACGTCAATTCGGCAACGCCGGAGCAGGTAATACAGATTTTCGGAGAGCCGTTGAAATATACCGATACCAACAGGGATTTCACCAAGGACAACCTGCCGGACAGCTACTCTATGATTTATCCTGACAGGTTCAGGGTATGCGTCCAGGGGAATATGGTCAGGGAATTGCGGTATAAAAGTCCGGGCTATCCTGTTTATTCCGTTGAGGTGGGGATGTGGCTTAAGGATGTATTAAAGACGGTGGGTCAGCCGACGGAAACGCTCGTAGGCTGGTCGGATGAGGGCAAAAGCGGCGTTCTATATTGGGACATAGTAAGCATAGTCGGCTACTGTTGCTACAGGCCGGCGGACAAAAACGTGGTGTTTATCTTCAGGGATTATCAAGTGGAGGAAATCCGCCAGTTGTGTGGTAGGTAAACAAAGGCCCGCAAAATTTTTGAAGCGGTGAAAAACTTAAAATGGGACTGATAACGGAACAAAAATGAACTTAGAAAGGGGAAATATATGATTACCGGATTCAAAACCAGTTTTTATCGAAGATTTTTAGTAGCGGCGGTTGTGCTCTTGACTGGCACAGCTTTCGTCAGAGCCGAAGGTGAACAGGCTGCCGCCTCAGACCCTTACGACCTGACGGTTGTCAGCAGAATAGATGCAAATGGCCGTCTCGTTGACAGGGTTGATTACCCGTTTGTCAATGACCCGGAAGTAATCGGAAGCTGGAGGAGCGTGGACTATGTTCGCGAGCCGAACAAGTTTGACCCCGCTCAACGAGTCCATAAGGGGAGATTGTGGCTGAACTTTATGATATTCGACGAAGGCGGAAATATTATCGGCAACCCATTGTTAAAATGGACCAGAGGGCTGGTGATTAGTCCCAAAGACAAAACAGCGAGCGCATACCAGATTGAGGAAATAGGCGGTTCGACTTATATGTTTTACGAATGGAAGAACGAAAAGTATGGCCTCAAACATTTACGACCATACTATTACGTTCTGAAAAAGGTGCCTCCTGAGAGCATAGGTGTGCTTGAGGCGATGTATGGCGAACAGGCCCAGATACCGGAGACAAGCACTATCGACGCAAACGGAATTGTTGCCGACAAGATAGATTACCCCTTCGAAGATGACCCTGATGTTACAGGGTTTTGGAAGAGCGTTGATTTCGTAAGCGAGCCGAATCAATTTGAGCCGAACCAGCCGCGATTCAAGGGCGAGCTGTTTTTCAAAGAGATGACTATTCTGCCGAATGGAGAGGCAACGAAAGGTTACACCTGGACCAAAGGATTACTTATAAACGAGAGAATGAAAACGGCTGCAAAATATCTGATAAATGAAATCAGCGGCTCGAAATATATGTTCTTTGAATGGAAGAGCGGAGATTACACGCACAGACGTACGAAACCGAAGTATTATGTGATGAGATACGAAGGAGATGCGTCATCAGCGCCCGTTGAGCAGCCTCCATTGACTCCTGAGCAGCAATTTCGACAGACGTTCCCTGAAAAGATTAAGCAGTTGAATATCGATACGACAACGCCGGAACAGGTAATACGGATATTCGGAGAGCCGCTGCGGTACAAATCTAATAATAAGGACTACACAAAGGACAATCTGCCGGATAATTACTCTATGGTTTATCCCGACAAATTTAAGGTGTGCGTAAGGAACAAATTAGTGAAAGAGCTGCGATATAGAAATCCGGGTTATCCGGTTTATTCGGTTGAGGTTGGCGCATTGCTTGAGCAGGTGTTTAATGCAGTGGGCCGGCCAACGGAAACAATCAGGGGCGAGTCAATCGAAGACAAGAGCGGCGTCCTGTATATGGATATAGTCGATGCGACCGGCTATTGTTACTACAAACCCGTAGGCAAAAACGTGGAATACATCTTCCAGAACTACCGCGTGGAAGAAATACGCCAGATTTCCAGCAGGTAAAGTAATTAGATAAAAATTTATGAAGGGAAATAGAAAATGAAAACGGTTTTAACAATTGCTCTTTTGAGTGTGCTTTTAGCCGGCTGCATTTATGTCGGCAAGTCGGCTAACATCAGTCTGCAGCGGGAACCGGACCTTAGCATAACGGTTTATACAATGAGAAACGGGGAACGCGAATGCGTGCCGAACACCGAGATTTATCTTGATGGTAAACTTATAGGCAACACCATTGTTGCACCTGTGGCACCCACTAAGATTTATAGCGTAACGGGCGGTGAACGGGTCGTCCGAGTAACTGCTTCCGGCTATAAACCTTATGAAAAGACCATAACTATTCTTGGTTCGCCTAACGCCCAACACTTGGACGTATGTCTGGAAAAGCAATGAGGATAGATAAACAGACCCGCAAGGCATTTGTTTTTTTAGTCGGATTATCTAAAGATGGTATAAACTGTATGCACAAGACAGGTTAAGAACTGGTAGTTACGCATATTCCCCGGAAATTCTTACGCAACCTTCAGGTCGATTACCATCATAAAACAGCACTTGTAAACCGGCAGAAAAGAAATTAATATGATTTCTGGTTCGGCAGGACAAATAATTGCAAAAAATGCGGCAAGACAGGCCGCAGGACAGAAGAGAATTATTATGCACAAGAAGGATTTTTGCCGCGGTTCGGTAATTGCTGTTGTTTTGCTGGGTTGTGCAATCTTAACGAAAGCGGAAACAGAAACAGTCGTCTCCGATATCAATGCGAAGATAGCACAGCTTAATTTTGAAACTGCCGGTCTCGATGATATTGTGCGGATTTTCGGCGAGCCGGCAGAATATGTCTGGGGCGGCGAAACTTTCAGAAAAGATAATCTGCCTATGAACTATATTGTGCGGTATCCGAAAGGATTCAGCATATTTCTAAGACGGGGCAGAATTGTGGAGCTGCGCCACGAAGGCCGTGAGGGGTATCTTTTCAGAGGCAAACTGCAAATAGGTTCATCGCTGAATGAAGTCCTTTATGCAATTGGCAAACCGTCAGGGATAATCGTAAGAGGGCCGAATGGATACAAGGATGGTATTCTGTATAAGGATATTGACGACATAAAAGGACGCTGTTATTACAGCAGGAAAGACCAGGGCGTCCGATTCTTCTTCGATGATTACAAGATAAGTGGACTGTATACGACGCGCAGCGACTCTTATGTCGGCGGGGACGTCCAACCGGGTTTTGCGGCGGATGCCAATGCCGTTGCTCAAGCAGCGGACCAAAACGAATCTGCTGCTTTGAATATCAATGCCCAAATGGCTCAGCTTGACATAAACACGGCTACTATTGATGACGTTATCGGAATTTTCGGCGAGCCGACAAAGTATGCAGAGTTCGACCAGACCTTCACAAAAAATAATCTTCCGCCAGACTATACGGCTGTTTATCCGAACGAATTTAAGGTGGTTATTAGCGACGGAGAAATAGAAGAAATCCGCCACGAAGGTCCTGATGGCTATCTTTTCAGAGACAAAATCCGGATAGGGTCTTCCCTTGAGGATGTTCTTAAAGTGGTGGGGCAGCCAAAGGAAATAATTACGGGAAAACAGAACGAAGCAGGGGACGGCATACTCTACAAAGATATTGCCGGCAGGAAAGGCTTCTGCTACTACGGTCGTTCTGACCAGAATGTCCGTTTCTTCTTCACGGATTATAAGGTGAACGCACTATATATCACCAACCCCAGCTACGGAAAAAGTAAAAACATCGGCAAAGAAGAAGAGGATTTATTCAAAACCATTCAACCGATAACATCAGTCAAAGAGTTTAATGATGTCCGATGGAAAAATATAAGCGAACTTGATTTGCCTAAACGGAGAAGTTTTATTGCCACGCTGACATTTAACCAGAAGACAATTTGGCCCGTCTCTGCTGGTGATAAGCCGCAAAAGGTGCTGACTGAGGCTATGAATCCGGGCCTGGGTGTCAGGAAGCTGCACAAAGAAGGCATTACCGGCAAAGGCGTCAATGTGGCCATTATCGACCAGCCGCTTTATCAGGACCATCCGGAATTTGCCGGCAAAATTACGGCCTATTATGATACTGGATGTGAATCGGAAAGCAGTATGCACGGGCCTGCGGTTGCGAGTCTGCTCGTGGGGACAAATTGCGGAACGGCCCCTGATGCGAAAGTTTATTATGCCGCTGTTCCATCGTGGAAAAAGGATTCGGCATATTATGCAGGAGCTTTGGACTGGATAATTAAGCAGAATAAGACACTGCCGGCCCCTGAAAAGATTCGCGTCGTTTCTGTCTCGGCGGCGCCGAGCGGTCCTGATTCACCTTTCACAAAGAACCAGCAGATGTGGGACAAAGCCTGTGCACGGGCGGAGGCGGCGGGAATTATGGTGCTTGACTGCACCACCCATCATGGATTTATCGGGGCGTGCTGGTACGATTCAAGACAACCTGAAAGTGTTGCATTATGCACCCCCGGCTATCCGGGGATGAATAAAGGAAAATATCCCCGCCGTATTCTTGTCCCTGCGTCCCCGCGCACAACTGCTGAGGAACAGGACAAGGGTGATTTTGGCTATCAATACAATGGTCGCGGCGGATTAAGCTGGTCAATACCGTATTGCGCGGGCGTGTTGGCGCTCGGCTGGGAGGTTCGACCGGAACTTACGCCGCAGCAGATGCACAATTTGCTGTTCCAGTCAGCATACGCCACAGACAGCGGCGAGAAAATCATAAACCCGCGAAAATTCATCAACCTTGTCAAATACGGCAGGTAAGCGGTTTTGCCTTGCACCCCGCATAGTTAAACCCAATATTGGAATAACCAAAGCAGTCAGATAAAAGGAGACTTTTTGTTGAAAAAAACAGCAGATGCAGGTAACATAATCACCGTCGGCGTTTGAAATATTGCGGCAAAAAATAAATTCAGGGGACTGGATATGGTCAGCAAATTTTTTCGCCTCGAAGAAAAGCGGACAAATATCAGAGTAGAAATTGTGGCCGGGCTGACAACGTTTCTTACGATGGCTTACGTTATATTTGTCAACCCTGCCGTGTTAAGCTCCACCGGGATGGACAAGACCGCCCTCATAGCCGTTACCTGCATAGTAAGCGCCGCCGCAACGATTGTTACAGGCCTGTTTGCAAATGCGCCGATAGCAATGGCGCCGGGAATGGGGCTTAATGCGTTTTTCGCATATACGCTTGTGCTGGGAGGCAAGGTCAACTGGCAGACCGCTCTGGGTGTGGTTTTTCTATCAGGCCTTTTTTTCCTGCTTTTGACGCTTCTGGGCCTGCGGAAAAAACTCGTCGAGGCAATACCTGTCAGCCTGATTTCGGCAATCTCAGTCGGCATAGGTTTGTTTATCACCTTTATCGGGCTGGTAAATCTGGGCGTGGTCGTAAAAAGCGAGGCGACGCTCGTTTCAGCGGGGAAACTGACGCCGAAAGTCCTGATAGGTCTGTGCGGCCTGCTGGTTATAGTTGCCCTTGAAATGAAAAAGATAAAGGGGTCTTTGCTGATAGGGATTATGTTATCAACCGTTCTGGCGATGCTTTCAGGATATGTCCCCAGGCCGACGGGCTGGGTTTCGCTGAATCTCGACATAAAAGCGGTGGCGTTTCAGCTTGATATTGCCAGTGCGCTTAAATGGAGTCTGTTCGGCAGCATATTCAGCCTGATGTTTATGAATATGTTTGACGGCATAGGGACACTGGTGGCCTGCTGCCATCAGGCGAATATGGTCGATGAACAAAATAAAATAAAAGGTCTCGACCGCTTGCTGGCGATAGATGCCCTGGCGGCGATGTTCGGCGCTGTGCTGGGGACATCCACCACTACCGCATACATTGAATCCGCTGCTGGTATTGAGCAGGGCGGTCGGTCGGGACTGACCGCGGTGGTTACAGGGGTTCTTCTTCTGCTGGCGCTTGTTTTTGCGCCGATAGTGGGAATAGTGCCGGAATACGCAACGGCGCCGGCGCTTGTTATGGTCGGCTTATTTATGATAAGAGAGGTCAAAAACATAAACTTTACGAATATGGAAGAGGCGTTTCCGTCGTTCATTATAATGGTGATGATTGCGCTCAGTTACAGTATCAGCACGGGACTTGCCTTCGGTTTCGTATCTTTCGTAATTACAAAAACGGTATCGGGCAAGGCAAGGGATGTCAGGCCGGTGATGTGGATTATTGCCGTTTTATCGCTGATGTTTCTGATGCTTGACAAACTGCCCGCCGTAATAGAGTATTTGAAAGGAGGGAAAACATTATGATAAAAAAAGTTGTTGTTTTGATGGCAGTGTCGACATTGCTTATTTGCTCCTGCAAAAGCAGGGCAGGTAATGAGCAGAAAGAGGGAGGTTCAAAAATGGATATTAAGGTTACCAGTTCGGTTTTTAAGAACGACGGCCTGATTCCGTCGAAATACACCTGCGACGGCGAGGACATTTCTCCGCCTTTGCAATGGGAGTCGGTGCCGCAGGGCGCCAAAAGCATCGCACTTATCTGCGACGACCCCGATGTTCCGATGGGGACGTTTGTCCACTGGGTCTTATTCAATCTGCCGGCTGATACCAAAGAGCTGGCTGAAAAAGTCCCTGTCGACAAGATTTTGCCTGATGGCGCCAGCCAGGGAATTACTGATTTCGGCAGAGTCGGCTACGGAGGCCCCTGCCCGCCGAGCGGAACGCACAGATACTTTTTCAAGATTTATGTGCTTGATACGAAGCTCGACCTGCCCGCCGGCGCCCGCAAAAGCCAGTTGCTCAAGGCTATGGATGGACACATTCTTGCACAGGGACAATTGGTCGGCAAATACAAAAGACAATAAGCGATAGAATCAGAAGTTCTTTATTATAGTGGCGGTGTGAATTGCCAGCAGCATCAGGTAATCGAGGTCGCTGAGATTATAGTGTTCGTGGTCCATAGCATTGTCGATGTATATCACGCCGAAACAGCCGTCGGAGCCTATAACAGGGGCTATCATTGCGGATTGTATGCCTTGTTCCCTCTGCTCAGGCAGTCTCGGCAAAAGCAGGAACTGTCCCTTTTCAATTGCCTGTGCGATTCGGTCGCTTAGCTTTATTTGGTTAAACAGGACTGCTTCGCCGTCCCTGCGTCTGCCTCCCTGAGTTGTCATAGGGCCGCTCGTCTGATTTCGCAATCCGCACCAGTTGTGAAATGCCGAGAACTGTCTCAATATGATACTTATCAGAGTTTTAAGCACTTCATCGAGATTGTCCGTCTCACAAATTGCTTCGGTTGCCTGTGCAAAGTCTTTGACCCTGCGCGCAGGCAGTCTCATATCCGGAGCATTGAGGATGTTTATCTCTCTGATTATAATCTGCGGCCCCGTGGCAGGCGCTACGAGAGTGTCCTCCAGATGAATTTGCCCGGTATCAACGCCGTTTTCCAGATTGATCTCAATTGTAAAATCTGTTACACGGATATTGTCGCCGCTCTTGATTTCGGTTTTGCGGATTGCTTCGCCGTTAAGATATGTCTTATTGGCTGAATCCAGGTCTTCGAGCACCCATTTTCCTTCCTGCGTATAATAAATTACTGCATGCTGTCTTGAAACCGATTTACCGGGCAGGAAGACCTGGCTGTTTGTATGTCTGCCGATGTAGATGGGCCCCCGCGTAAATCGCAGCTCGTTTATCTTTTTGTCACTTTGTTTTATGGTCAGACGCATCAGACTTTCCTTTGCAATCGAAAATCTGTTATATTGAAATTATCGGCTATTTGGCGTAGATTGTTAAGCGTGTAATTTTCAAATTTTGGGAAAAATTATGGCAGACAGGAAGGCAGCAAAGGTTATTATCGGCACAGTAGTCATCAGTTTGGCGGTTGCATATCTGTTGTATGAAGCCGCTAAATCGTCGTGGGCATACTATTATTCGGTGGATGAGTTCGCCGAAAATCAGCCGGCAAAAATAAACGGCGATTATGTCGTGCGCCTTGCCGGCACCGTTAAAGCTGGCAGCATAAAAGTAGACGCTGACAAATTGCAGATTGATTTCGAATTGGCAGGACAGAAAAACTCAATATCCGTCAGATACTATGGCGCCCTGCCTAAAAATTTCGCCGACGGCAAAGAAGTGCTTGTCGAAGGCAGGGCCGATGCAAATGGCGTATTCAATGCAGGTCAGATTCTGACACGCTGCGAATCAAAATATAAGGCAAAACTCAAATACGGACAATGATAGAGAAATTGCCGAAACAGGTCTCTGAAATACCGGCTGTCGATGTTGTCGGCGTGTGCAGGTCTTTTGACGGCAAAACCGTGCTGGAAAAAATAAACCTGCGGCTGACGGGCGGCAGCGCAATTTGTATATGCGGCGCAAATGCCGCCGGCAAAACCACGATTGTCAGGATAATCGCAGGCCTTATGCAGCCCGATGCCGGCACCGTAAAAATATGCGGCTTCAACGTAAAGACGGATGCCTCGCGGGTAAAGCCGATAATCGGAGCAATACTTCATAAGAGTATGGTCTATCCCCAACTGACCGTCGAAGAAAATCTGCGGTTTTTCGCTGATGTATATAACGTCGGCGACGGCAAAACCCGCACACAGGAAATTCTAAATGAAACAGGTTTGTCTGCACACCGCTTTAAAACTGCCGGCGTGCTTTCGCGGGGAATAATGCAGAGGCTCGCAATCGCAAGGGCGCTGATTCACAGGCCCGCTGTCCTGCTGGCTGATGAACCGTTTACAGGCCTCGATGGCGATGCTGCAAAATATTTGATTGAAACGCTCCATAATTTCAAAAATCAGGGAGGCAGTATCGTGATGACGACCCACAATATCGATTTTGCGCTGCGGTGCTGTGAGCAGGTGGCTGTGCTGGATAATAAAAAAATAATCTTCAACGCAGAAGTTTCCAAAATAAATGTCGGAGAATTTGCCGCAGATTATCTTTCGTATGCGAGGAAAAATCGTTGAATAGTTTCTTAAACAATGTAAAGGCGATATTCGTCAAAGACCTTGTCAGTGAGTTTCGGGGCAGGCAGACCCTGCCCGTTATGATTATGCTCGGCGTGCTTATCGCGTGGGTTTTTCGTATAACTGCCTCGGAGGGGACATCTGATACATCGGCCATAGCGGCAGCGAGTTTACTCGTATCGCTGCTTTTTTCAGCAGTCCTGGCCGCCGAAAGAGGCTTTGCCGTAGAGCAGGAAAATGACTGCATAAATGCACTATTGCTTGCGCCGGTAGAAGCAGGGGACATCTATATTGCAAAATTGTTTGTCGGTGTTGCTATGTTGTGCATTTCTCAGGTTATTGCCGTTCCGGCGACGATAGTTCTTTTCGGCGTGGATGTAAACAATAACTGGTTTTATCTTATAGTTACTTTAATGCTCATAAACATCGGCACGTCGGGCGTAGCGGCCTTGCTGGGCTGTGCAACGGAAGGAACGAAGGCGCAGAATTCGCTTTTGAGTGTGCTTGTAATGGCGGTGCTGTTACCTGTTATGATACCCTCGGTTTTTGCCCTGCAGGCGATTTTCGGCGATATAAACGCCAAAGTAATCGGCAGCGGCGCATTGGCTATGGTCGGCGATTTTAAACGGGCAATCGGTTTTCTGGCGGCATTCGACGCAATATTTGTTACACTCTGCTGGCTGCTGTTTGATTTCGTAATCGCAGGACACGATAAATAAATGCGAACTTCTCTTATAAGTTTCGGTTTGTATCTGACACTGTTTTCAGGATGGCTTGCCTTTACAGTCGCAGCCGTTGAGCCGATTGAGAAAAATATAATTTACGTCCATATACCCGCCGCAATCACCGCTCTTGCGTGCTTTTGCGTGCTGTTTGTCTGCTCAATTCAGTATCTGAGAACGGGACAAAAAGACTGGGATTATATAGCGGCAGCGTCCGCCGAGGTCGGCCTGGTATTCGCAACGGTCCTGAATGTAACGGGTATGATTTTCGCACGTGCCGAGTGGGGGACATTCTGGACGCCAAGCCCGCGATTGGTCAGTTCTGCGGTCCTGTGGTTTTTATATGCGGCATACCTTATATTGCGGTCAAGCTTTAATGCCGGCTGCAAACAGGAAAAGGTCAGCGCTGTATTCGGCATTATTGCCTTTGCAGACATACCGCTGGTAATTATCAGCGCACGTTTTATTCGCGACGTTCACAGGCCAGCTTTTAGTTTCGATACAGGCTGGCAGATAACAGCCTTGCTGCTGGCCATACTTGGAACAATTTTTCTCGCAGCAGTTCTGATTTGGATTAAAACCGATATATTGAAAGTCGCAGGACATAACCTCGAAAACACTGAAAATACTGTCTGATTTATACGCCTATGGCATATGGAGATTATATATGAGTTATCTGTGTATTGCATTCACGGCGGCGTGGGTGATTTATTTTGTTTATCTGGTTTATCTGAGCAACCAGTTGCGGCATATCCGCAGACGCTTGGATGCCGGCGAAAAACAAACCGCAGTCTGATTCCGTTAGCTTTTTTCATAGCAATATGCCTGTTTTTGCTTATAATCTTGGCGAAATTAGGCATTTTTTGTAAGGAGATTCCCGTGAGCAGGAGCAAAATCACAATAGTAGGGGCGGGCAACGTCGGGGCTGCGACGGCTTATATGACGGCGGCGCAAAATCTCGGCGACGTTGTCCTCATAGATATTGTCAAAGGACTTGCTGAAGGAAAAGCCCTCGATATAGCTGAAACTGCCGGCATTCAACATTACAACCATAACGTTACCGGCACAACCGACTGGGCGGAAACCTCCGGCAGCAATCTGGTCATTATAACAAGCGGAATAGCGCGAAAACCCGGTATGAGCAGAGATGACCTGCTGGCAAAAAATGTCGAAATCGTAAAAAATGTCAGTGAAAAAACGGCCAAATACTGCCCCGGCAGCATAGTTATCGTCGTCAGCAATCCGCTCGATGCGATGGTTTATACCGTTGCGAAAGTTACGGGCTTTGACAAAAATAAAATTATGGGAATGGCAGGCGCTCTCGACTGCGCGAGATTTAATTATTTTCTTGCCTGCGAGCTTGGCGTAAATATTGAAGATATAAAAGGCGTTCTGATGGGCGGACACGGGGACGATATGGTGCCGCTGCCGAGGTTTACCACCGTCAGCGGAATACCCCTGACAGAACTTCTCGATGAAAAGAAAATTGCCGAGCTGATTAACAGGACCAGAAACGGCGGTATGGAAATAATAAATTATCTCGGAACCAGCGCTTATTATGCTCCCGCTGCCGGCGCCGTCAAAATGGCTGATGCTGTCCTCAACGATAAAAAGACACTATTGTGCTGCTGTGCATATTGCGATAGCGAATACAGCGCCAGCGGCTGTTTCGTCGGCGTCCCTGCAATTCTCGGCGAAAAAGGCGTCGAAAAAATTATAGAACTTGATTTAAATCAGGCGGAACGGGCTGAATTTGAAAAATCGCTCGGCCATGTAAAGGAGCTTTCGGCGAAAGTTGATAAGCTCCTGTCCGTCTAATTTGACTCCGAAAGATGTAGCGGCTTTAGAAGAAAATCAAAGGACCTGAAACGCCGCTGTACCGGCTGCTCTGTTTGTTTATTCATCTCAACGACGGGCAAGGCAAATTCCACTAATTGTGCGAAAAGACGGTCAGCCACAGGATTTTTACCAAGCAATTTCGCCAGATTTAAACTGCAAAAAATTATTTTGCCTTTGCCGCAGTTTATTATGCCGACCGTAGTCGCCATAGCCGGCGGGGCATTGCAAAGCCCGGCAATCGTCTGCCCCGGAAAGTTCTTTATCCCCCACGGTGCGTAAACCTCGCCATACTCCCAGTTAAATATCGCAGGGTTCGGCAGCCCATCGAAAATCGGATGCTTTTTACAAAATTCCCAGCTTCCGAGCCACGCCTGCTTCGGATATGCAAGCGGCTCGGCATTCGCAGGAAGAACTCCCTGCTCCTTGAGTATGCCGAGGACTTTCTCGGCGGATTTCATATCGTATTCAAGCCATACAATATTTGCCTGGCCGTTGCGGACCATATTCAAAAATTCCGGCAGTCTTTCGCCGTTGTATCTGCCAAAAACATAAACTATGTCTTTGCTGTAAAAGTGCGAAAACTTCCTCTCCCGCCTGAACCAATAGGTCTGTTTCTCATCGAGATAATACGGAATCAGATTTTCTTCATCAGACCAGTAGATATTGCCTTTCGGCAGTTTCAGCTCCTCTATATTCTGGACAAAGACGTCTCTTTGCTGTTGTGCGATTATTTTATTCTGCTTTTTCAGTTCAGCCGTTATGTGATAATAGCCGCTTTTGCCGTCGAATTTCCTGCGATACTCTGCCGCAGGCCATACGAATTTTTCGTTGTCTTTGGTTATACCGATTTTTTTCTTGTCGGAAAAGATGGTTTTATTGTCCGGGTCGGTTATGCGGACGGTCAGTTTGGAGGTTCCGGAAAAACTCGTCTCGTTCAGCAGTGAAATTTTAATGGCAACTTCCTCGTTGCCGTAGGCAACGCAGGGCAGGGGACATATTGCCAGACGCAGAGGCTTCATCGCATCGGCAAGAATTTCCGGCGAAAACTTCGGGTCGCGAAATATATCAACCATTCCGGATGTTCCCAGAATATGATGACAGTGCCACCCGTTAAGGGCGAAACCGTCTATATCGGGATTCAGCCGCATAGCCTCCGCCATCCGTGCAAATCCCGTCCCCTGAACAATACCGGTAAGCCGGCAGAAATTGCCGCTGTCCCCAAAATCCTCTTTTAATCCGAGCTGCTCAAAATCCCGATTGAGCGCATCAAGCCAGTCCTTTACTGCGGCGCCGTCCGACTTTGGAATAATAGGCTCATATTCGCTGACAACCTTCGGCAAGTCGGAAAGGGCTGTAAAACATCTGCTTTCACCGTTATAAACAGCCAGATTCGGACGGGGCGGGAAAAAGGCCAGATGTTCAAGATATAATCTGTCCCGCCACACAATCGGAGTATTCAAAACGGTATGCAGCTCGCACAGTTGTCCGTAATCCTTGTCGTAAGGCCGAAACATCGGCACCAGCCCGCTTTCGGATGTGTAAGTTACAAGCCGCGAAGGGTCTTCTTTATGGACCATTCTCATCATTCGGTCGATATATGGTTTCAGGTTCGGCGGCTCAGCAGGCAGGTCTTTCGCCGCCTCATTCGCACAGTTCCACCAGACCAATGAAGGATGATTGCGGTCCTGCCGAATCAATCGCTGAAATTTCTGAAGGAACAATTCCCTTTCAAAAACCTCAGCGGAATTTTTAGGCTGCGGCTCTCTGTCCCGCGGCGCACCGCCCGGCTCCTGATAAATCATTATCCCCAGCCGGTCTGCCGCTTCGAGTAGAGCGGGAGTCGCACAGCTTCGGTGGGCGCCAAACACATTAAATCCGAAAGATTTGGCTGTCCTGATTTCCTTTTCAGCCATCTGGTTTGTGGGATATGCGATTGTTTTCGGATAATATCCCCAGCTTATAGCGCATTTTACGAAAATTCTCCTGCCGTTAAGATACAGATTGCCGTTTTTCTCAGTAAAAAATCGCATCCCGAACTGCACAGTATAGGCGTCAATAACTTTGTCTGCGGATTTTACCGTAACTTTTAAATCATAAAGAAAAGGATTTTCAGGACTCCACAATTGCGGCTGCGGAATGGTGATTTGACTTTCTGCGATTGTTTGCTGATTGGCGGCACAGGATAAATTTTGCCGATTTTCAACAACCGCCTCTTCATCCGGGTTCTGGCCGCAGGGGACAACCTCAAAGACAAGCTCAACGCTGGAATCCGCCGCCTTGTTCCGCAATGTAGTTTGAATGAGGATGGTTTTTAAATCTTCCTGTGGCTGAACGTAGATGTCCTCGATATAAAGCGGATTGGTTATCAGCAGTTCCACCCCCTGCCATATTCCGCCGAAATTATGGCTGTCAGGCAGATTAACGTCGCCGAAAGGTATCGGATTGTAATCTCGCCAGTTGTCGCCGCCGCCGGGGTCGGTTACGCGCACGGCAAGGAGATTTTTTTCGCCGTATTTGACCGCATCGGTTATGTCCGCCTCGAATGGCGTAAATCCTTCCAGATTGTAACCGACAAGTTTCCGATTGACGTAAACCTCAGCTCGATGCCGGACAGCCTGAAATTTCAACCTGAGGACTTTACCCTTATATTCTGCCGGTATCTCCAGTTCTTTCCAGTACCACGTCACTCCGTCGTATTCGGGATATTTTTCTTCCCAGACGGACGGAACTGAAATTGATTCGCCTTTTTTAAGTATCTCATCCCAGCCTTCGCTCGGCGGATACAGCGGGATACTGTTTAAATCATTCGGCTCTAAAATTAGTTTTTCTTTTTGCCATTGCGCAGCAGAATCGAACCAGATTTGCCACTGTCCGTTTAGGCTAACAGACCGGCTGTTACAGAAACCGGCTCGGGCATATAAAAAGAACATAGCGATACACAAAATAAATTTTGAATATTTCGCCATTTTTATAAACCTCCTGTTCAGCCTCGTCTTTATAGCAGCCTATTTTTTACACAGGCTGTTGATATATTCTTCGATATTCGCATACCCATCACCGTCCCTGTCTGCTGTGCTGTCGTCGAATCTCGGATTCAATCCTTTCGCAGTCTCCCAGTCATCGGGTATACCGTCATTATCGGTATCAGCCGGCGGCGCAGCCGAAACCGGCACAGGCCAGCCCCCGACATCATCTTCATTATTGATAATCCTTCCCGTTCTGTTTATCACCTCGCTTAGCCCGACAAATAACATCCGCTTTCCAATAACAGGCAGACCGTAAAAATCAAACAGGTATATCGCATCTTAACATTCTCGCTTTATGCTTATGCTTTTGCACCAACCGCAGCGTCAATAAAAAAACCCCGCGGCGCATCCTTTCACCGCAGGGCTTATATAGGACTTATCAACAATTTATTTCGGCTTGGATTTTTCAGATTGTTCTATAATTTTATCTATCTTCGCCGTATTTGTTTCAACCTTTCGTGGTATTTTCACTGCAACGCCGAGCCGTCCGAGTTCACCCGCCACTTCAGGCTGATTTTGGTTAAGCTGAAAACTGCGGGTAAGATAATCCTTTGCCCGGGGCTTGTCGTTCTTGCTGAGGTAATAATATCCGATTTGTCTGTTGATTTTGGCCGAGTTGGGCGCAAGATTAAGCGCCTGTTGATAGCAGCTCAGGGCGTAATCATCAAGTCCCTGTTTTTGGAAAGCCAGGCCAAGTCGCAGCGATTCTTCCGGCGAAGCAGCGACCTGATTCATATAAATTTCCGTTGTTAGTTTGGC
>Ga0315276_10002641_pt1 | contig 16420 bp, 17 predicted proteins | sample YL17G05_0_MG_FD_204542 | JGI IMG/M metagenome (GOLD analysis project Ga0315276, IMG submission 204542) | Sediment microbial communities from Yellowstone Lake, YNP, Wyoming, USA - YL17G05_0 | ecosystem: Environmental > Aquatic > Freshwater > Lake > Sediment | place: USA: Wyoming | collected... | reverse complement strand
CTTATCCACTTAGCGCGTAGCTGCTCGGCGTACCTTGTCAGATAACCGATGAACCAGAGGCGCCGAAACCTCGTTCCTCTCGTACTAAAGGTTCCTTCCTCTCAGACCTCTATGCATCTCCAGTAGATATCAAACCAACTGTCTCACAACGTTGTGAACCCAGCTCACGAGCCCTTTTAATGGGTGAACACCCCCACCATTGGCCGCATACAGTTGCGGTAGTGGAGTATAGGCCGTGATCGGGCCTTTGATGATAAGACGAAGACCGCGATCAGCCTCTAGCCTCTCACTAACCGCGCATTTCTGCACGGCCAGGATAGGACGAGCCGACATCGATGTAGCAAGCCTCGCCGTCGATATGCTCTAAGTCTTAATCATTTTTTAATTTGGAATAATATTTTTTTAATCTTTACCGCTCAATCGCCGCGGGGGCTTTGTCTTGCTGCTTTTTACAGCAATAGGCTCCACGCCGAATGAGTGGCTAAATTATATTTTCCACACTGTTAAGACGAAGACTTATACGAGCTCTCGGGCGAGACGACTCTGTTATCCCCGGAGTAACTTTTCGGTCATCCCAGACCCCCATCAATGGGGTACTGAGGTTCGCTAAGCCCGACTTTCGTCTCTGTCTTGATCCTTAAGTTCAAGTCAGTCAGGCTGGCTTATGCCTTTGCACTCCACGGCGGATTTCTGACCCGCCTGAGCCAACCTTTGGGCGCTGTTGATATATTTTCAACGGCGTGCCACCCCAGCCAAACTGTCCACATATAGTTGTCCCCCTCTTGCGAGCGGTTAGCAACGTAAGTCCCATAGACTAGTGTTTCATTGGCGACTACACCTAATCTAGCGACTAGGCTTTGGCGTCTACTAGCTACCCTACACAACAGAACTCACATTGCAGCTACAAGCTACAGTAAAGTTTCACGGGGTCTTCGCTTCCCACTGGAGATCCCTGGCCTCTGCACCAGGATAGCGTGTTCGGAGGACTCCATTCGGGGACAGTGGGAATCTCGTTACACCATTCATGCACGTCGTCAATCAAACGACAAGGTATTTCGCTCACATCTGTTACTTCGCTCGTTAGAGTTACTGACCTCAAAGAGGCGAGCCAGCATTTCTGCTGACTTCCCAATATCGCTACTGGGGTCGGACTATATCTTCGCACATAGTGCGTTTTGGCGTATAGTCTCTGAGGATTCCAAGTATGCAGATATCGTTTGCCGATTCATTTGGGATGCGAGGTTTGCAATTAATTGCATACCTTCCTCGCTCAGATGTTTTTTCTCTTGCATGAGAGAAATTATCTTTGCAAAGATTTCGAAGTTGCGTTTTTTGCTCGTTTGTAAAGGATGTTGTTGAAAAAATTTCACAATTTTTGTGAGGTTTTCCATTCCTCTTACGCGAAGCTCAAGCCGATCGCCATGATTGATGACGATTCGACCGCAACCCAAAGTATCCCTAATTCGATGAAGTATTTGCTCATCACGTTTGTGCTGAACAATTCTGAATTCAGGTAGCACCTGCCAGCCCAAACTCATGTTTGGTTGCTTGTTTAATGCTACATGGAAACAGCCTTCACCGTCAACAAATCCTGATATCCACTCGACACTTGGTCTTTCCTGCTGATTGTCCGCATCTGACACTTTATCACCACGACTATATTTTGCGCATGACTAATTAATAAGCCTTGCGCGCATATGGCCAGTGGTAGTGCAGAATACCCGGATTTTCCAGCAAATAGCCAAATTTTGATAAGGCAATGCGATTGTTTACCTTAAGAGAGTTATAGTTACTCCCGCCATTGACCAGCTCTTAGCTCCGTTGAACCGGAGTTTCAAGTACTGGCATTGGGCAGGTGTCGCCTACCATACTAAGCCTTGCGGCTTTGCGATAAGCTAAGTTTTTGTTAAACAGTCGGATTCCCTTAGTCACTGAGCCCTGCAAATGCACATTGCTGCACAAGAGCAGGGATCCCTTATACCGAAGATACGGGACTAATTTGCCGAGTTCCCTCGAACGGATTGTTCCTTCACACCTTAGGCTACTTACCTAGGGGCACCAGTGTTGGTTCTTGGTACGAATGCCTGTGATTTTTCCTGATTCGCTTTTCATGGCCTCCTGGCCTCGGCTGAATCCCTCTTGCGAGAGACTATTCTCAGCTTTCAACTCGTTCTCATCATTACGATACTTCCGAGATGTATGCTGATTAACACACCAGACGAGATGTGTCAGCTTAGCCGGAAGGGTCACAAATCAAGCCTAACGTTGCCGTACATACACAAGCAGCATCGGAATATTAACCGATTTCCCTTTCCCTGTAAACCAATTGTGTCACAGGTTAGGATCGGCTGACCCTTGGCTGAATTACATTGCCAAGGAACCCTTGCCCTTTCGGTGGCATCAAATCTCATGATGCTATGATCCTACTACCGCCAGGATTTTCATTGCTATCAGGTCCACCAATCCTCTCGGAAAGGCTTCTGCCCCGACAGCACGCCTGCCTACCACTGCATTTCTGCGTCTGCAGTATCGGTAATTGACTTAACCCCGTCCATTTTAGAGGCCTAAAACCTTGACAAGTAAGCTGTTACGCACTTTTTAAAGGATGGCTGCTTCTGAGCCAACCTCCTCGCTGTCTCTGGCTTTAGACGCTCTTTACCCGTTAGTACTTAGCCAATATTTAGGGACCTTAACTGCAGTCTGGGCTGTTCCCCTCTTGGGCGCCAAGTTTACCCCGGACGCCCCGTTTCCCCGCTTCTACGACGCTGAGATATTCGGAGTTGAACAAAGGACCGACTCCTTTCGGAGCCTAAATCCAAAATCCGTATCTCTACCCTCTCAGCAATCTCTGCGGAGACTAGACTGCGGCCTATTTCGGCAGGAACCAGCTATCACCGAGTTCGATAGGCTTTTTACCCCTAGCCTCAAGTTAGAAGAACGCTTGCACACAGAACCTCTGCAGGCCTCCACGCAGTTTTACCCGCGCTTCACCTTACTCAAGGCTAGCTCACCCGGTTTCGGGTCGCATCCAAGTTATTCCAGGCACTTTCATACCTCGCTCCTCGCAGTGCTGCGAGCTTTTTGCTTTCGCTGTGGATACCCTTTCGGTTATCCTCACAACTCAGATGCACTCCCTGGCACGTTATTCGAAACGTATGCTACAACTCCGAAGAGCCGTAGCCGACTATAGCTACTAGGTTTCAGACGCTTTTCACTCTCTGTTATGAGTTCTTTTCAACTTTCCCTCGCGGTACTTGTGCACTATCGGTCTCAACACGTGTTTAAGGTTGGAAGTTGATAACTCCCGTATTCCTGTTTCATATCCGAGAAACAGTACTCTGGGACTCGCCACGCCATGCATCGCTTCCCTCACGAGGCTATAACTCTCTATGGCACTCCTTTTCAGGAGACTTAAGGTCGCAATGCGAAAGCTAAAAGGCGGCCCGAACACCACATCTCCTGCACATTTCTATGCAGGATTCGGTTTGCCTTGTACGGTTTTCACTCGCTGTTACTCGCCGCATCTCGATTGATTTCTCTTCCTGCAGGTACTAAGATGTTTCAGTTTCCTGCGTTCCCAATCCTTACGGATTATCCCTTGCGGGATCAGAAGTCTGATTGAGGTATCCGCGGTTCAATGGTTACATGCACCTCGCCACGGCATTTCGAAGCTTGTCTCGCCCTTCATCAGCGGTTGAGCCAAGTCATCCCCCTAGCAGCGCTGGATCTCCATTCTTCCTACGCGGTTTCATAAACATAAGTTTCTACCACCATCCCGAAGTTGGCCATTCCGGAACGGCTCACCAATAAAATAGTGATTATGAGTTTGTGAATTTTTTTCAGTGTAAATTATTTTTTTCCCAGCTCTCAATCGGCGAGGCCTATTGCGGCAATTTCTTGCAGCATATTCATGGCCCCCGCGGCCAAGAGCGGTTATTATTTTTTTATTTCTTTCCTCTTAATTCTTTTTTTCTTCTCTTGTGTTATAATGGACCCGTCGGGATTTGAACCCGAGGCCCCCGCCTTGCAAGGGCGATGCTCTATTGCCCAATGAGCCCGATAGCTTTGGACCCATCACCAGGCTGAGCTACGGGCCCGATTATAATTATGCAACTTTTTTCATTGTCCTTGCCAAGTTTGCTGCGGCAAGCTCAACCCATCTTGCAGGATTCTCGTGCTGGTTCAAAGCAGCGGCATTGACAATATGATTCCAAATTTCTTCATTCTTTATAGCTGCCGAAATCGGTACGCCTGCAGTTAACTCGGGAATTATTTCACGAACTTTTTTGATGGCGTTATCTGCATTCTTAAATGGACTATTCACTATTTTGGTTTCTATTTGCTGATATAACGGTTCATCTTTTGAAAGCATTACCATTTTTCATTCCTCGAATTTTTCTTCAAAAAATAAAAAAAGCCTTGTCCAGGTAAAATAAAAAAGGAGGTGATCCAGCCGCAGGTTCCCCTACGGCTACCTTGTGACGACTTAACCCTTCTCACTGAGCTGAGATTCGGAAGCATCAAGAAGATGCAGCCTCATCTCAACCCTGCTCGAGTGGTTTGACGGGCGGTGTGTGCAAGGAGCAGGGACGTATTCACCAGAGGATGATGACCTCTGATTACTAGGGATTCCAGTGTCATGAGGGCGAGTTACAGCCCTCAATTTAGACTAGGGCAGGATTTCGAGGTTTGGCTTCTCCTTTCGGAGTTGCATCCCATTGTTCCTGCCATTGTTGCGCGCGTGTAGCCCAAGAGATTCGGGGCATACAGACCTACCGTTGCCTGCACCTTCCTCCCAGTTTCCCGGGCAGTCCTCATAATGTGCTCTGTCATTCTCTCGAACCAGTTTGCAATTATGAGCGCAGGTCTCGCTCGTTGCCTGACTTAACAGGACATCCTACGACACGAGCTGACGGCGGCCATGCACCACCTCTCGGCTCGTCAGGTAAGCCCTTCAGACTGACCTTCATTCTGCCGTCGCTCCTGGTGAGTTTCTCTGCGTTGAATTAAATTAAACCGCACGCCGCACCCCTTGTAGTGCTCCCCCGCCAATTCCTTTAAGTTTCAGTCTTGCGACCGTACTCCCCAGGTGGCGAGCTTAACATCTTCATTTCGACACTGCATATCCACTAAGAATATGCAACACCTTGCTCGCAGCGTTTACAGCTAGGACTACTCGGGTAGTTAGCAAGAAATTTTCATCATCTCTGTTCTCAGCTCATAACGTAGTTTTTCTGAACAAAATTACGAGCCTAACTCCAGAAATTTCTCTCGAAAATTTCTCGTATCTAATCCGGATTGCTCCCCTAGCTTTCGTCCCTCACCGTCGGATCTGTTCTAGTCAGACGCCTTCGCCACCGGTGGTCTACAAAGGATTATAGCATTTTACTGCTCCCCTATGCATACCCCTGACCCATCCCAGTCCCTAGTTGAGTAGTGTCTCCTGCACGCTGTTGGGTTCAGCCCAACAATTTCACAAGAGATTTTCTCAACCGGCTACGAACGCTTTAGACCCAATAATTGTGACCCCCACTCGTGGCGCTGGTGTTACCGCGGCGGCTGGCACCAGTCTTGCCCACCACTTATTCTCCGAGATATTTACTCTCGGCAAAAGCCCAGGTAATACCTGAGCACTTGGGATTCCCCCATCACACTTGCGTGTATTGTGGAGTTTTCGCGCCTGCTGCACCCCGTGGGGCTAGGGCCAGTGTCTCAGTGCCCTTCTCGGGGCTACCTCTCTCAAGGCCCCTACCGATCTAAGGCTTGGTGGGCCATTACCCCGCCAACAACCTAATCGGCCGCCGACTCATGCTACGGCCCGTAGTTTGAGGAAAGGCGCGTTCCAGCGCTCTTTCCCTATCCAGGTTTAGCCTCAGTTTCCCAAGGTTATCCTGAACCATAGCTTAGATTATCGACGTGTTACTGAGCATTCCGCCAGTGCCTCTTGCGAGGCCCTCTGACTTGCATGGCTAAGTCGAATCCCAATAGCAGCGGTCCCCCGCAGGATCAACGGGAATTATTCGGAGTCATCCTGTTTTGGTCGCTCTGTTAGGAATTGCTCAAGGTTCACACTCCTATATCGTCGAGTTTGAACATCGACGAACAAGAGATTTCCTTAAACAAGGCTTAAATCGTACTTGACTTGAAAGTCAAGTATTCATGGTCATTTTTAGAAGTAAATTGGATTGTTGTCCAATTGCATAACGGTAGATAAGCACCGGATATATAAAGATTGTGGTGATAAACTGCATTAATCTGAAAAATAAGCCCAAAAAAGGGTAAGTTAATGAATCAAATTAATGAATTTGATTTAGATTTTAAAAACCGAAACATTTATATATTAGTTACTACTAATAGGTTACAATATATCAAGGGGTGGATAAAAATGGATGGTCTAGAAAATATTTTACAAAGTAGAGCAGGCAGAAGGGCAGTCACCATTATGGTGCCGGCTGTTATCGCAGTCGCCAGTGTACTTCCTTTCAGATATAATGCTACTGCAACAGATTATGATGTTTCCTTAACATCAACTCCCACAGCAGAAGCTACTATTAATCCTACAGCTACAGCATCGCCTGAAATAACATATACACCCGAGGCAACTCGCAGTCATAAAAGACATGCTACACCTGAAGCAACACAAACAGCTGCTCCAGAAGCAACACCAGCACCTACTTCAACTCGTGTTAGCCAGACAAGCTCAATTGGCCCAATTTTTGTTAGTGCTCCTTATACAGGAACAGGCCCTGCAGATGTTCAATCTGACATTAATGATCTGGCTCGTAATTTAGCAAAGGGCATGGCAATTGGTGGAAGTGTGCTATTCCTTGCAGGTCCCATGGGCGCTGCTGCCATGTACGGATTAAAACGTAATAAATAGTATTTTAATATTATTTATTATATAGAACTTATCTCAATGCCTGCTGTTTTCGCATTCTCTTCCTTTTCTTCATTCTCTTGCGCTGCCACTTCCAGCGCATTTGCCGTTTTTTCTTCCATCGACGAGAACTTCTTTTCATATGGAATGAAAAAATTGAGGTATTTATAAATATAATTGTTGGGAAGGATGCTCTCAGCAGCTATTGGCGAGAAATAAAAAGAAATGGAGCGAAGGCCTTCAAACTTTTCCTACAACTAACAATACATTCTCATCAAACCAGGTTATATTCTTTAAATCCTCAAAATGGTGTTTAATATTTTGTTCAAATCTTTCTAAAGCTTGCTTAAACTCTTTATTTGTATAAAGAAAAAATGTGGAATAATGTTGGTTCTTTGCCAGGCTAATGAGTCTGCTCAGGGTAGATATTCTCTTGTATTTAAAAAATTGCATCGATTCTATTTTCAATTGGGAAGAATTTTTTAATATTTCTTTTAATTCGTTTAACTCATAAAGCCGCGTTTCTTTTTGATTAAAAAATGGAAAATATTTCCCCCAGATATTTCTTTTATTCTGACTCCTTAATCTTGTGTAGATAAACAAGTAACCACCTTTTTTAAGAATTCGTGAAACCTCATTAAAAAATCCTGACATTTTAAAATGATGGACGGCATTAAAAGTAAATATAGAATCAAGTGAATTATCTGAAAGGGGAAGTTTTCGTGCAAATGCTTTCATCGTTTGGAATTTTTTAATATCATGAGACTTCAAATAAGAGCTTAATTGCTTTAACATATTTTCATTAGTATCAATGCAATAGAGGTATAATCTTTTACCTAAATGTTCAAAAAGTTCGAGGTTATATCTCCCGGCACCACAACCAACATCAGCTGCCATAATTTCTGATAAGTTTTTAAGTTTCTTCTTTACATACACAATTGGTTCTATATCAGTTGTTCTTAAATCTCTATATTGATGAGCAATTTTGGTAAAGTGGTGATATATTTTTCTCATAATATTTCATTTTGTTTAATGTTTTATAAAGTTTTTTTAATTAGCCGGCCCGAAGCACTTTCGCACAACATATGCGATTTAACGAAGTCCGAGCGTAGCATGTGATTTGGATGAAGCGGAGCATTGCGGGCACCTCGTTTATGCATTGGGCTCCGCTATTGAAACTGAAAGGTTAATAGAAAACTTATTAAATCAAAATATTAAAATCAATCTTTATGCCAAAACTTCTAAAAAAGAGGTCGCAGAAGGCTGGGCTTCCTCCGGGATCATTGGTATATATAGGAAGCGAGCAGAGCGAAAAGGTAAAGATACGGCTGATTGATTACAGCGACAAGAAAATAAGGGAAAAGGAATTAAAAACAGTAGAGGAATGCTTTCCATTCAAGGAAACTCCCACAGTTACGTGGATAGACATCGATGGCATAAAGCACACTGAAATCATAGAAAAGATAGGCAAGTGCTTTGGCCTCCACCCGCTTGTTCTGGAGGATATTGTAAACACAGAGCAGAGGCCCAAGATTGAGGATTTCAAGAACTATGTTTTCATTGTTCTTAAAATGCTATCATATGATGAGAAACACGCAGACATCAAGGTGGAGCAGGTAAGCCTTATTCTCGGCAGGAATTTTGTAATTTCCTTCCAGGATAATGTGGAGGGTGATGTTTTTGATAATGTCCGCCAGCGGCTTAGAACCAATAGAGGACGCTTGAGAAAAATGGGCGCGGATTACCTTGTATATTCCCTCATGGACGCTATTGTTGACAATTATTTCATCATACTTGAAAAAATCGGCGAAAGGATAGAGGACATGGAGGATGAGTTGTTGCTTAAGCCTCACGCAGAAATCATAAAGGAGATTAACAAGCTAAAGAGAAGCACAATATTCCTGCGCAAGTCCGTGTGGCCCCTGAGAGAGGTAGTCAGCATAATGGAAAGAGGGGAAATTCCCCTTATCAAAAAGGAAACAACAGTATATTTCAGGGACATTTATGACCATTCAATACAGATAATAGACAATATCGAGACTTTGAGAGATATCCTCGCGGGCATGCTTGAAATTTACCTTTCCAGTTTAAGCTACAAAATGAACGAGATAATGAAGGTTTTGACGATAATAGCCACGATATTCATCCCGCTTACCTTCGTGGTGGGAATTTATGGAATGAATTTCCATTACATGCCCGAGCTGGAATGGCATTGGGGCTATCCTCTGGTCTGGCTGGCAATGCTCTTTATTGCAGGCATGATGCTTTATTATTTCAGAAGAAAACAGTGGATGTAATTCTCAGAAAAAATTTAAAAGAGCCAATTACATTCCCAAATAATATGCCAACTGTTTTTTATTCAGAAAAATTGGATGAGAAATTCCTGAATAAAATCAGGGAAGAATTAAGAACAGCTTTCAAGGGCTGTAAGAAGATAGCCATAAAAATTCATTTTGGCGAGCCTGGAAATAAATACGCTTTTGTGCCAGAAGATATAAAACCGATAACAAATATTTTGAAAGATGTTGGGCTTGATTTTTTCTTGTTTGATTCCTCTGTCAGATATAACAGCATAAGGGCAAATCCGTTAACGCATAAAAAATATGCCATAAAAAAAGGGTGGGGCGAATTAGGGGAAATAGTCACAAACGATGAGTTCATTACCGTTAAGGCAAAGATGATGGATTATGAAGTATGCAAAACTTTGGCTGACGCAGACGGCGTTTTAGTTATAAGCCATGTTAAGGGACACTTATGCTCTGGTTTTGGCGGAGCGATAAAAAATCTTGGAATGGGCGCCCTAACTCCTAAATCAAAAGGAGACATTCATTCCGGCGCAAGCCCTGTTTTTTCCGGAGAGTGCAAGCAATGCAGAGCATGCGAGCTCGCCTGCCCTATGGGCACATTAAAAGTAACCGCCGATGGACCTGAATTTGGGCTTTGCTTCAGCTGTTCTGACTGCATCTATGCCTGCCCAGAGGGATTAATTAAGCCGAGGGTTGCGCCATTTGATTATCTTCTGGCAGAGGGCGCAAGCTGCGCGCAGAAAAAATTCAAAAAAGAATATTATATTTCTTATTTGACAAATATAGTGAAATTATGCGACTGCAATTCTGATCCAGGAAAATTAATTGCCAAAGATTCGGGTTTTCTTGCAAGCTCCGACATTGTCGCCATAGATGCCGCATCTCACGATATAATAACAAAAAAAGCAGGCGAGGATGTTTTTCTCAAATTCAACAAAAAAGGAGGCATGGAGCAGGTTCAAGAGGCAGAAAAACTTGGGATGGGAAGTTCTAAATATAATTTAGTTAAAACCTAAAACAATAAAACATAAAAATCAGGATATCTGCCATTAGATTATGTTTGATGCATTTATCAAAATCTTCATTTCTTTTCTTGTCATAATAGATCCCCTTGCAAGCGCGGTTTATTTTCTTGGGATTTCTAAGAAATTCACTAATCAGGAAAAAATCGGAGCAATAAATTTTGCCACGTTTATCGCAGGAGTTGTATTAGTCTTCTTTTTGATAACAGGACCGCTGCTTCTTTCAGTTCTGGGTATAAGCATTCCGAGCTTTCAGATTGCAGGAGGACTTGTTTTGCTATTGATTTCATTGCAATTTGCACTTGGCACATTTTTAAGAAAGGAAGAGGTTGTCAGCAAGCAGACTTCAATAATGATTATCGGCGTTCCTTTGATTACAGGACCTGGCGTATTAACCACAACAATGATAATGGTGAGCGAATATGGGCATCTCGTCACTTTTTTTGCGGCGATGGCTGCCCTTGCAGTTACATGGCTAATCCTCAAGTTCGCAGACGTAATTTACAAATTTGTAGGAGAGAAATGGATGGAAATTGTATCGAGGCTTATGGGATTATTGCTGGCTGCGATTGCTGTTGAGTTCATTACAAAGGGAGTATTGAGTGTGCTGAAATAAAGGTTCGATAGATTTTTAAAACCCATCATCATTCAGGGCATAAATGAAAAAACCTCAAAACATTGTCAAATATATAATAGGGTTCATTGTTTGTATCTTGATTAGGCTTGTGCCTTTCAGGCCCCCAAATGTGGAGCCGATTACAGCCACAATAATGCCTTTTGGGAAGAAATGGGGCTGGCTGGCGGGGGCTTTCTTCGGGGCAGCATCCATTGTTTTATATGACACAATCCATCCAACGCCAGGATTTCCCAGGCTTGGCACCTGGACACTGGTTACTGCGTTAATGTTCGGCTTGATTGGCGTGGCATCTGGATTATATTTGAAAAGCAAGAAGAATCAGATAAAATATTATCTCGGCTTCTCCATAGTTGCAACATTAGCATATGATTTTATTACCGGCCCTGTTATGAGCAGCATAATTTGGAAGATGCCTTTTTCAGCAGCCCTGATTGGACAGATTCCATTTACATTGTGGCACTTGGGCGGAAACATAGCTTTCTCAATATTAATCAGTCCTGCATTATATGCATGGGTGGTTGATAATAGACAATTAGAGTTGGACACACTTTTAAAAAGGATAGCCCTTCGCACAAAAAATTAAAGAAAAAAAATAAGTAAACCTATTTCTTCGCGTGTTCGGAAATCTTGCCTATCCAAATTGTTGCTATCACTGCGACTATCGTTACAATAATTGCATATGCCCAAGGTCCTGCTGTGACAAGATATGCCTGGCTCGCGAACCATGCCTGAATCGCCTGGTTCCATGCAAGCGCCGCAACCAGACCGAATGCTGCTGTGATTAATGCTGCTAACTTTTCTACTACTTCAGATTTCATGAAAGCCACCTCCCAAATTTAAATTGACTTATTGCAGTTTAGTTTATAAATTTTTGTCTACGTCGTGTTACTTGGACTTCTTCTGTGCAGGAATTAAATCCTGCCCCGCAGGATAGCTCCCTAGTATTTTCAAAAATAATGAAGAAGCTTCCATGTCGCTAAGGGCTGTCTTTACATTTTCATCATCAACACTTCCCTCAAAATCAGCATAGAAAACATACTCCCATGGATTTTCAGGCACAGGCCTTGATTCAAGTTTTGTGAGATTTATATTGTGTTTCGAGAGCCTTTGCAGGCAGTTAATTAAAGCACCGGGATAATGCTTCGTCTTGAAGGCTATGCTTGTTTTTTCTTTTTTAAGCTCTGGTGGAACATTCTCCTTTCTCACAAAAATAAAAAATTTGGTGATGTTGAACTTGCTTGAGTCTATGTCTTTTTTTAATATATCCAAACCGTATATCTTGGCGCATAGCTCCGACGCTATAGCAGCCTCGTCCATCCTGCCTCTTTCCTTAACAATTTTGGCGGCTCCTGCTGTATCGTACTCCAATGCAATTTTAAGCTTGTGCTCCCTAATGAATGCCTTGCACTGCTCAATAGCGTGCGAATGGGAATAGACAGTTTTGATGTTCTTTAAGGTATTTCCTTTTTGCGATAACAGGTAATGGTTGATTTTCAGAAAAACCTCTCCGATTATGACAACATCGTACTTAAGAAGCAAATCATAATTCAGAGCCACGCTACCTGCAATCGTGTTCTCAAAAGGCAGCAGCCCAAAATCTATTTTTTTGTTTTCAAGGGCCTCAAAGACATCCTCAAATGTCTCAAAGCTAATAGCATCAGCTTTGCTGCCAAAATGCTTGTAAATAGCAGACTCACTGTAAGCCCCTTTTATTCCTTGATAGCCGATTTTCATTTTAAATCAGCCTTTTACCGACTGCCTCGCATATTGGCTTTAATTCCTTCAATAATGTTTTTAACTGCTCCGGATCAAGGGACTGCGCGCCATCGCTCAATGCCTTTTCGGGGTTCGGATGAACCTCCACCAGCAATCCATCAGCTCCCACAGCAGCAGCCGCCTTGCTGAATGGAATTACATATTCCCTGTTGCCTGCCGCATGGCTTGGGTCCACAATAACAGGAAGATGTGTGATGCTTTTTAACACGGCAACCCCTCCTATGTCTAGGGTGTTCCTGTAAGCGGTTTCAAATGTCCTTATTCCTCTTTCGCACAGAATGACGTTCTTATTTCCGTGATACATTATGTATTCCGCTGCCATGAGGAATTCGTTGATTGTTGCGGACATGCCTCTCTTCAATATGATGGGTTTTTTTATTCTGCCTACTTCCTTGAGCAAATCATAGTTTTGCATGTTCCTTGCGCCAATTCTCAATGCATCAACATATTCTGCCGCAAGGCTAACATCCCTTACATCCATGACCTCTGTCTCCACAAAAATGCCGGTCTTGTCCCTTGCTTTTTTTAGAATCTTAAGCCCCTTAACTCCCAAGCCCTGAAAATCATATGGCGACGTTCTCGGCTTAAATGCCGAACCCCTCATTATTTTTATGCCTGCTTTTTTCAGGAGTTCTGCAGATTTCATAATCTGCTCCTCGCTTTCGACAGAGCATGGCCCTGCAATCACCACAAAATCCTTGTTGCCAATAGAGACATCACCTATTTTCACAACGCTAGTTTGGAGATGATGCTCCTTGCTGGCCAGCTTGTAGGGCTTAAGTATTCTTACTACTTTTTCGACGCACTTCAGAGAGCCAAAGTAGCTTACAGAATCCTCTCTTACATCACCAATCACGTGGATGACTGTTCTCTCGTCACCTTCGAACTCGACTGGCTTAAGCCCTTTTTCTTTGATTAGTTGCATGATGGCAGCAATTTCTTTTTTATTCGTATGCGGTTTTAGCACAATTATCATTTTGACCTCCGAGTATCATTGTATTATGAAAATATATGCCATTTGGCTGCGTTTTTAAGAATTATGGTTTTTTCTGGCTCAGCCAGAAAAATAAAAATATCTATAGAAACTTGGAGAAAAATCAAAGGCCACAAGTATTTGTCTCATATAAACTACTAATAGCACCTGTTTTTAAAATCTTTCGGTAAGTTGTTACAGCAGACTTTGCAAACTCCAATATTTTGTTACTGGACAGTAGCGAAAGATTTATATACTACTTCAATCCCGAATAGAGCAAAGGATGGTAAAATGAGTGCAGAACACGTGGATGGAAAAGCAGGCAATCTTGAAGATATTATTATCTATTCTGTAGGCATAGGTGCATCATTTGAAGAGGCTGCTAAAGCTCTCCAAGAAGCAAAGAAAGGGGATAAATTGAGTTTAGCCAACGCTGCAGTATATAGAGGTGAGCCTGTTCCAGAGACGGATTCTGTGCTAAGCTCTAACGCGGAAAACTATCTCAAAGTCTCAAGATTTTTAGAGAAAAATAATGCAGATGTGGATACCCTGAATGCACATGCATTGCTGGGTATGGATTCAAAAACTGGACTAATTAATGGATTAGGCTACAGCGTTGCGAGAGAGCTATTGAGAGCAAGGGGAGTTAATCAGGGATATTTTATTCTTCTTGACGGCAATGACATGCACGGGCATAATGAGGCAAAGGGATATTCTAATGTAGATGATTATCTCACTGCAACCGGACAGGCAATTGTTGAATCAACCAGAAGCGGATTGGAGAGAAGGGATGATGAAAGAAAAGCTCCTGGAAGGAGAAAATCCGATGTGCAGGAGGATATTATTGCTCACAGGGTGCATGATTCTGCTGGAGACGAGTTTTTGGTCTATATTACTCTTCAGCACAGCCCTGAAAATCTGGAGATAGTAAAAGGGACGGCAAACCGAATGCTAAATAGAATTTATGAGCTGGAGATGGAAGTGGCTCAGAGGCACATTGAAGCTGGTAAAAGTTATACGCTTGTGACTTGAATAAAGTAAAAACAATATTAGTTTTTTATTCTCAAAAACTTTAAATATATAGCTTCATTTATGCGCCGCGGGGTGAGAGTATGAAAAAATTTGAAAAGGTTATGGGAATTTTCTTTATTTGTGTTCTGATATTGGCATTGGCAGGTTGCAGTAATCAAACGCCGCCGGCAACTCCGCCGACTAATAATCCACCGGCAACTAATCCGCCAGCAGTTCAGCCATCTGTCCCGCAAACATACGATGTTGAGATAAAGAATTTTGCATTTTCGCAATCAACGCTAACGATTAAGAAAGGCGACACAGTCAAATGGACGAACAACGATGGCACTAGCCACACCGTGGTTTTTGATTCGAGCGCGATAGACTCAGGCACACTAACACAGGGGCAGAGTTATTCGCACACATTCAATGATGCTGGGACATTTGCTTATCACTGCGGGATTCATCAGGCAATGAAAGGAACAATTATTGTGGAATAAGCAAACCATGAAAAGCGATGCCGAACTAATGAAAATATTGGATGTAGATGCCAAAACATTAAATATTTTTAAAAAAATTAGAGAAGACACAATCAAAGAAGCAAAAAAACTTTCCAAGGGAAATAAAAAAATCAAGGTTTTGGGAATATCCGGCTCAGCCCGTGATGAGTTCGATATGGCGCAGGAAAGCTCCAATTCTGAAGAACTGCTCAAGAGATGCCTCGGGCATTGCAAAAAGCTTGGTGCTGAAATTGAGCTTATTCCCTTAAGAAAATATGACATAAGGCACTGCAAGGCATGCTATTCCACAACAAATACACAGTGCCATTTCTATTGCTCATGCTATCCGCGAGGAACGCCGCAGGGAGATGACATGTCCAACATACTCTATGACAAAGTCCTGGGAGCTGATGCAATAATCTTCGCCACGCCTGTGAATAACTTCAAGATGTCAACACTGATGGCAGCTTTTATAGACAGGTGCATAAGCCTGGATGGGAGCTTGAAGCCCGCAAATCCAAAATCGCCAAAAGACAAGAAATTGAATATCAAGCACATGAAATTTATTGAGCTGACTGCCGATAATACAATACCTGGAAGCGGGATGTTGAAGCGATTCGCTGGGAAGGTTGCTGGAATTATCGTAACAGGGCATGAAGAAGGGGCTTCAATGGTTATTACCAATTTATTCATGGCGCTTAACCATTTTGGAATGATTTTTCCCCCTTACAGCAACATGTATGCTATGGCGTCTGTATGCAATTCAACTTATGAAGACAAAAAGATTGTTTTAGGTGAGTGTTATGAAAAAGAAGCAGAATTGCTTGCAAAAAATATAATAACTGCCTCAAATAGTATAAAGAAAAATAATCGATTCGAGTGGGTGTATGATAATGGCGCAAATTGAGAAACCGGGTGAATAAAATGATACTAAAAATACCTTTGGCAATATGGTTTGGAATTTTGACTGCGATTAGTTTAGTTATTACGCTCTCACTGGGAATAGCCACACTCCATTCTCGTAAGCCGCTTCTTAAATATCATAAATTTTCTGCATTTATTACAATAATTATAGGCACAGTGCACATTATCCTCGCGATTTTACTTTGGTTCTACGGGATCGTTATCTAGAGCCAGGATAACTGAACATGATTGCTACACTTTACTTTAGAATTTTATTTATTGCGTTCTCGACTTCATTTGCAAGCAAAGGCTTTCTTAGAAATAAATCCTTGCCTCCTGCATTGATAAAAGCCATCTGGAATTTCTCTATTTCTCGAGGGTATCCTGAGAGCAAGAGGACTTCAGTTTTAGAAGA
>Ga0315276_10002640_pt1 | contig 16421 bp, 17 predicted proteins | sample YL17G05_0_MG_FD_204542 | JGI IMG/M metagenome (GOLD analysis project Ga0315276, IMG submission 204542) | Sediment microbial communities from Yellowstone Lake, YNP, Wyoming, USA - YL17G05_0 | ecosystem: Environmental > Aquatic > Freshwater > Lake > Sediment | place: USA: Wyoming | collected... | reverse complement strand
AGGCACTCAGCTCTATTGTAACCAAATATCACCCCAAACCAGAAGCCATGAATGATTTCGGTCCGACCATTCATGCCTTTCTACCCGCAAATCCCCGCATCGAATTCGGCGGGGTGACTCCCAAAGGCAACCACCTGACTATCAACATTGCCGGAATTAAGGTGGACGCGGACTTAATGGTGACTTTCCTAGGCCAACCTGAAGTTCAGGCTGTTTTACCCAGCTTGGACGATAAAAATGGACTCAACCTTCAGGATTTGCAGTTTTATAAGGGTAGATTCCCACGTTCCCTGGCTCGGGGGTATTATGGGGACCGTTTTGTTTTGGTGGGCGACGCGGCCGGATTGGTACGCGCGTTCAAGGGAAAAGGAATCACATCTGCAGTATTAACAGGTATCCGCGCTGCTGAAACAATCTTACAACATGGCATTTCTGAGCAGGCGTTTTATGACCATTATTGCTCCCTTAACAAGGATATCACCCAAGACCTGCCTTATGGCCAGGTTATGCGTCATTTCACCATCTTCCTCGCTCATTACCGATTACTGGATCCCGTCCTTCGGGCAGCCAAACATAATCCCCAGCTGCAATCCGCTCTCTTTGATGCAGTCTCCGCCCATGCACCCTATCGCCAGGTCATCCAACAGAGTCTTCACCCTGATATTATTTTAGCTGTCCTGCGCGCCTGGATTAACAATAAATAATAAAATCACTTGCTTTGCTGAGTTAATTTCGTCTATAATAATAATTGCAAGATCACAATATATGAAACATATACAACAAAAATGAGTCCTGAAAGATTTTTATGCAAGGTTAAAAGCCATGTGGTTGGGGAGAAGCCATGCAAGGCAATCAATCCAGCACCAATGGACTTCCCTCCTCACAGAAGCAGCTCACGTGATAAAGGAGGTATTATATAAGGTCTACTTGGAGGACTATCCAATATAGTATCAAACGATTAATGCTTAGATAACCATCAATTCTTCGAGGAGAAACTTATGAAAAAGCTCTACATTGTTGTAACCCTGCTTATGGTTTTCAGTTTTCTTCTATCTGGCTGTGCAAAAACTGCTGCTCCCTCAGATAAGTTAGCTGAGATCCTTGCCCGCGGCACACTCGTCATCTCCACCGATCCAGCCTACCCACCTCAATCAGAATTGGTTGAAAGTGCTGAACGCCTGGCCAACACAAAATGCGCTTCCGACCAGCAAACATCGAACCAGATGCAGGGCTTTGATATTGACGTCGCCAAGGCTATCGCTGAGAAGCTGGGTGTGGAAGCATGCTTCCTGACTATCGCCTGGGACCTTATCACGGCTGGTAACTGGGCTAACCGCTGGGATATCTCCATCGGTTCTATGACCATCACCCCCGAGCGCATGTCTAAGCTGTATTTCACTCAGCCATACTACACCACCCCGGCGGCATTCTTTGTCCATAACACCAATACTACTTTTTCCCAGCCCAGCGACCTTTCGGGCAAGAAAGTCGGCGCCGCCACTGGCACCACCTACGATTCCTACATCGCAGGCACTCTTCAAATCCCCGGCGAAACAATCAATTATGTTGTTACAGGCGCTGACTTCATGGGGTACGACACCGACCTATATGCCCTTCAAGATCTGGCACTGGGTGATGGTGTCCGTTCGGACGCAGTCCTGACTGCCCAACCCCTTGGTGCGGACCAAATCAATAATGGCCAACCGTTCAAGCAGTTGGGAGACCCGGTGTACTTTGAATACCTGGCTGGGGCAATTGATAAAGCCAGCACTCCCGACCCGGTTCCCTTCGTCAAGAAGGTAACTGAAATTATCAATGGCTTGAACTCAGATGGTACACTACTCCAATTTTCTCAAAAATATTACGGTTTGGACTTGACCACAGCCGCCACTTCGTTCGATCTGGCTGCATTGAACCAATGGCCGTAAACTCTTAAGCAAAATTGTTCGTGTAGGGGCGGAAGAGAATTGTCTCAGAGATAGAATTTTGGGGCTGATTGAGGTTACTTGGTTTTGCTATTCAGTCAGCCCCTTCTTGTTTATATCCTAGGATTGTGAGGTACCCATGGCTGTAGAAACGATGAAGATGCCGATGCAACCAGGTCTTGACCCTGATCTGGATATGGGTCAATCCTTGATGGCTCAAAAACGCAGGGAGCAAATTATCCAGACTGTAAAAATTGGGGTTGTTTGGGTTGTGTTAATTATTTTCTTGACCATTATCCTACTCCAATTTAATTTTGATCCCGCCTACATGTTTGCGCACTACAATTTTGTACTTAAAGGTCTGGGGATCACGATTGCGCTTTCATTTATCTCAATATTCTGCGCAACTATTCTGGCTTTGTTGGGGGCAATTGCCCGGCTTTCAAATAACGCCATTGCACTGGGTATTTCTGGGCTTTATGTATCAATCTTCCGTGGCACTCCCTTGCTTGTCCAAATTTTTATTATTTACAGCGGATTACCAATGATGGGCGCGGCTTTGGCAGCCAAAGGCTACCCTCAACTCCAACAGACGCTAACCCTCACCGCTTTTCAAACCGGTATCCTGGCATTAAGCCTTAACTATGGTGCCTATATGACTGAAATTTTCCGGGCAGGCATCCAGTCCATCAGCGGTGGTCAACGTGAAGCGGCAGAATCAATCGGTATGAATCGCATGCAGGTTATGCGCCGCATCATCCTGCCCCAGGCGGTGCGTGTGATCATACCAGATATCGGCAACCAGTTCATCGCTATGCAGAAGGATTCAGCCCAGGTATCTGTCATGGGCGTCTGGGAGATGACCTTCCGTGCCAGCCGTTTTGCCCGTGTGGATAGTAAGTTCATGGAAATGTTCATTGTCGCCGCTTTCTTCTATTGGGTCCTGACCATCGTCTCATCCTGGGCGGTGGGAATTGTTGAGAAACGTATGAGGCACGCCTATGAGCGATAATGAGATCATCCGCGTTGAGAATTTGCATAAGTGGTTCGACCTGCTGCATGTCCTGAAAGGTGTATCATTTTCTGTCACTCAAAAGGAAGTGGTAGTCATCATCGGTCGCAGCGGTTCAGGTAAAAGCACCCTGCTGCGTTGTTTGAATTTCCTTGAAGAGCCATCTGCGGGCACAATCACGATTGCTGGTCAATCGATGACCATGGGTCCAGGCCTCCGTTTCGACCAAAACAAGGCTATCTCCATGCGCCTGAACACAGGCATGGTTTTTCAGGAGTTTAATTTATTTCCCCATATGACTGCCCTGGATAACGTCATCGAGGGATTGGTGACAGTTAAGAAGATGCATAAGGATCAAGCTATCCCCATTGGGATGAAATATCTGCAAAAGGTGGGGGTGGAGGAAAAAAGTTTCGAACACCCCATTCGCCTTTCGGGTGGGCAGAAGCAGCGCGTCGCCATCGCTCGCGCTCTGGCGATGGAACCCAAGGTCATGCTCTTCGATGAGCCCACCTCCGCTCTCGACCCTGAGCTGATCGGTGAGGTTCTGGACGTGATGAAGCAATTGGCGGTTGAGGGCACCACCATGGTCATAGTCACTCATGAAATGGGCTTTGCCTGTGATGTTGCTGATAGAATACTTTTTGTCGATAAGGGACTGATCGTTGAATCCGGCCCCCCCGACCAGATCTTTAGTCACCCACTGGATGAGCGAACTAAACTTTTCCTGGAACCCATCCGCCAGGTCCAGCAGATATTCATGGATTAATCATCGTTTTGTTGTCAACGTTTATCCAAATAAATAATTACCACACTTCCGACCGGGATCCTAGATCCCGGTTTTCTGTCATCAAGGAGCGGCCTTTGCGACGTAGCCTCGCGAGGGTTCTGCCCGAGCGAGACAAGGAGCGGTTAAACAGTGTCTTCGTGCTTTCACTGCTTTGCGACCTAGCCTCGCGAGCGTTATTCGCGAGCGAGGGCAGCCTCGCGAGGGTTCTGCCCGAGCGAGACAAGGAGCGGTTAAACAGTGTCTTCGTGCTTTCACTGCTTTGCGACCTAGCCTCGCGAGCGTTATTCGCGAGCGAGGGCAACATCGCGAGGGTTCTGCCCGAGCGAGACAAGGAGCGGTTAAACAGTGTCTTCGTGCTTTCACTGCTTTGCGACCTAGCCTCGCGAGCGTTATTCGCGAGCGAGGGCAACATCGCGAGTTTTCTTCACGAGCGATGAAGAGCGAGCGGTCATACAGTGTCTTCATGGTTTCACTGTTACGCAGGTAGAGGCAAACTTACCGATTATCTTGCTTAGATCGCTACTCCCACAATTCAAAAAATGTCATTGCGAGGGAGCGTCTTTCGCGACCGAAGCAATCTTCAATATGATTTTGCCATAACCGATACTTTCGAAATATATCTAATCATGATGTTGGTAAGCAATAAAGAATGCATGTAAAGCATATACCTACACCTTAATGTACTTATATACTAAAATAATGCTATTCACATAACGGAACTAACACTAACACGAAAACCAAGGTATTTCCGATGTCCTCCTACAAGCTGACCAAACTGATCCTCATCATCTTTGCCATCCTCACCATTTACAACCTCGTCAGTATGTACGCCGGCGTTCCCTACCAGCCCTTCTTCACCCCCCTGCTCACCCTGCTTGCCTTTACCTTTGCCATCCAACATGGCTCACAAAACCTGGGCTGGAAGCATACGCTGTTATTACTCGGCCTTACCTTTGCCATCAGCTTATTGTTCGAATGCGTAGGCGTTGCAACGGGCAAGGTGTATGGTCCCTACTATTACACCGACAAGCTGGGTTACAAATTCCTGGGACTGGTTCCGTTGCTCATCCCGGTCGCCTGGTTCATGATGACCTACCCCTCCTATGTGATCGCCAACCGCCTGGTACCGTCATTTAAATCCACCCAAACCTGGAGGCTTGCCGTGGCCTCTGTTGGAGCAGTCGTCATGACCGCCTGGGATTTGGTGATGGACCCCATGATGGTGGCCGGCGGACATTGGGTGTGGGAAGAGCCTGGCGCTTATTTTGGCATACCATTACAGAACTATTTAGGCTGGTTCCTCACCACATTTGTCACTTTCTGGTTATTCCTGTCTTTGGCACGCATTCATCCCAGACAGGATTCTTCTAACGATTCATTCAATCAGCTCCCAATCCTGAGTTATGCCATCCTTGGGATAAGCACCATCCTGACCGACTTCCTCTTTGGCTTGGGAGGTCCTGCCCTGGTGGGCATCTTCGCCATGCTGCCCTGGGTGCTGCTGGGCTGGTGGAAAAAAACGTGATCTTTTAGATCTTTTTATATTATTGATCGTTCAATGCTGGATTGGTTAATAATTTCAGGTTTTGGCTTGTTTTAACGGCTAACTTCTTTATACCCAGGATACATCGATCTGCGAAACTTTATCGTCTGACTTCGGATCAGACGGTTGTGCCTAGTCCCGACCGTTCTTTGGAGGGAGGTTCGATCCGCTGGAGAGCACAGCAGGTTCCCCGCCGGGGGCGCCATATATAGGGTTCATTTATTATTTACCCCCATATATAAGGGTCAAAACCTGCTTTTCCAGCAGGTTTTTTATTAGTGATGCAGATTGATGCAGATGTTCGGGATTGGATTCTATTACAAACCGCCTTGGGATGACGCACTGTACACCTTACCAGGTAAATTAATTTTAATCGGTGAAACCAGTTGGTCCATTAGACGAGCTGCATCCCCCTGCATTTCGTTGTACAGATGACCATAGATGTCTAATGTGATGCTTGGTTTTGAGTGCCCCAGGATCTTCGAAACCACCAACACCGGTATTCCGTTGTTGAGCATTAGCGATGCTGCGGTGTGCCGAAGATCGTGAAATCTCACCCTTGGTACCCCAGCTCGTTCTAGCACCCGGTTGAAATCCAAGCGCAAGTTACTGGGATTCATCGGTGTCCCGATTTTCGACGGAAAGATTAGATCGTTCTCCTGCCAGCGCTGACCTGCATATTCCTTTTGCAACTTCTGGAATTCACCCTGCTCACGCAAGGCTTGGATCGTACCTTCCCCGAGCTGGAGCGTCCTGCGACCTGAACTTGTTTTTGGCTCCTGGAAAAAACTCCCCATTCCACGGACATCCTGCAACTGGCGTTGCACATACAAGCGACCACTACCCCACTGCATGTCCGGCCACCGCAATCCCAGAAGTTCCCCCTGACGCATGCCTGTTTTTACCGCCAGGTGATATAACGCAACATACGGAGAGTCAATTGCAGCCAATAAAAACTGGTTGACCTGGCTCTCATCCAGGACCTTCATCTCGCCATGTTTGTAACGAGGTAGTACGGCATGTGAAGCCGGGTTTCGTGTCAACATCGATTGAATGACCGCTCTTTCCAAAGCGCAGTGCAGGATCGAGTGTACTAACCGTACAGTTCGAATGCCCACTCCTTTTTCGATCAATCCGGCATAAAATTTCTCTACGTGGAAAGGTGTCAGGTCTTTCAGAGGTATTTCACCTAGGTCTGGAATGATATGCTTTTGAACAGTCCTCGAATAGCCATCAGCTGTTTTCGGTCGCAATGCTAGTCGGGAAGTATCTAACCAGGCATGTAGATAATCTTTCAATAACATCTTGCTACCCTGGTAATCGAAACCTCGTTGTAATTCACTCTGCATATCTCGCAGCCAAGTTAATGCTTCAGGTTTTGTTTTGAAGGTGCGGGTGATGCGATGACCATTAATTGTCGAAGTTTGCGCACGCCAATGCCCACTAGGTCGTTGAGAAATTGAACCTTCATATCTACCACGGATGTGTTTTGCCATTCCCTCTTACTCCTTTCTTTTCAAAGAGTTGAGGGAAGGCAAACCTGCAAGCCCTGTCCATTCAATTGTTAAGGTACAAGCGAACAGAATCATTGTAACTCTCACTCGAGAGGATGGACAGGATGAACAAGGTGTAATACTCATAACTGGAGGATCTACTAAAGCATCCCCTTATCGAATATTCTCACCGAATCTGTTGGAGCTAATAAATTGTTCTAAATCGACTGGGCGAACCCTCCGGCTTCGACCAATGTGAATCGTTGGGAGTTCCCCTGACAACATCAGAAGGTAGGCATAGCTGCGGGAGATATGTAATATGTGTGCAACCTGCATGGCACTCAGCAATTGCCCAGGAAGATTTTCTGACTGACCGAACTGTTGATTGTTTTCCATTTTTAACTCCTCTTTCTTATTACTTCATATGGTCTTAAATATTTTTATCAAAAAGCTCTGATATTTACGAGGCAGGAAATTTTCTTAACCAGTCATTCCCTGCTCATTCGCCAGAGAGCCATACCCAAATCTGGAAATTGATTGGTGAAGAGAAAGATCTGGTTTAGCACAATTGGCATGCAATCTATAGCTAATTCGTATCAATTGATGCAGAGAATTATTCTCAAAATTCGGTCTACCACATCTTCTCTTTCCAAGCAGTAATGTATTGCATCAACGATTATCATAAAATGCCTCCTAATCACCAAAAAACCAAAAAGTTCAAAAAACGAAAATTTTTCGCGTGAACCACCCCGCCCGCTGGTCGCTCCCCGATCGAAAACTTTATTGCCCCCTCCCCCTCGTTTATCGGATTAATAATATTAAGCATATATCTCGCTGTAAAACCTGTCATTTTGGAACTTCATCATTTTCTTGTTGCTTCTCATATTTAATCCGCCTACCAGGATTCTGAGGCCTATAAGATCGGGCAACCTCACCTGCTTCACGGATGAGCTGCACCAGGTAATCGGGCACACGACCGTCCTGTAGTTTGCTCATAAATACTTGCTTCTGGCTGGGCGAGAGATTCTTCATCTCTTCGGATAAGTTAGTAAGTAGATCCAGCATAGACAATGTCTCCATTAATTACGCACGCTAACAGGTCGATCGGATCCATCTTGTATCCAATGACTTCGAGATATAACTCAGCACCGTTTGGGTTTAATAAGAAATTGAGACAATCGACGATCGTCAACCAGCTAGATCTCGAACAATGAAGATCCAGGATAGTTCTCATAACGATTGCAGCAGCCAAATGCACAAATGGATCTACGACCGCCAGTGATACGGTTGAATTGGGTGTCGCATCGAGAGCCCAATATGGATGCCTTCCTGGGATTAATTGCTTATCCCGGTTCATTTATTAATCCCCAAAGTACTCGCAATGCTTCCTCCGGAGAATTAACGACCGCAGCTGGTCCACCTTTCCACTCCATGAACCACCTAACTTGTCCCGGCGTCATAGAGTTCCTACCTCTTCCATCGGGATTTTTGCATTCGACCAGGTAAGTATTGCCCCGAAAACCAACCACCAGGTCAACGAATCCCGATCCAACCATTGAGGTGATCACCACCGATGCGCCGGCCGATCTCAGGACGCTCACTATCGCAGATTGGTTACCATCGGGTTTAGTCGTCATTTCGTCTCATCTCATCAGATCCTTATTCCTATTTGCTTAAATGCGATCTTTCGTTGTTAAATGCGAAGTTAAGCGACTATGCATTAAATAGCCATAATTACAGCTCATTTCTTGGTAATTAATGTAAAGTGCCTTTTTTTCGCATTCTTTCATCAACATCGCATTTAACTTCCCTTCAATCTCAGGCCGATATAGAATTTTTTTCCATCTCCACCACTGGGAAAATTATTCTCTCTTAGCCGGCTTGTCACCCAGTTTTTGGAGTGCCTTCTCAGCTCATCCTCACCCTGGTCCTCACACCACTTTCGCCAGGTTGTATAGAATGTATCTTTGAAGGCTGAATAATCGGGATGTAATTCGCAGTTATCAGTAATAAATTGCATCACTTGGTCCTGCTCGGTCCTGTATTCGACAGTCGCCTGGTTAACTGCCTCGGGCATAATTAATCCATCACTCTGCCATAAGACACATCCAAGGATCGCCCAATTTAGTATGCCACTCATCTCCCGGCTGAATGATTCCATGAGCTCTCCCATAGGTCGCTTTACATCGTCTGGGATCGTCACCGGAAATGGCACCACCCGGATCCGTCGCCAGAAGCCCAGATCGGTCCCCTCCACTTTGGGCTTGTGATTGCCATAAAGCCATATCTTGTGGCTGGGTTCAAAAGTGAAGGGATTGGAGAATAGAAAGCGAGCTGTAACTGCATCACCACCGGTGAGATCCTTAGCCAAAGATTCATTGATCTTCCGGCTTGCTGCTATCTCGGAGGCCAGCACTAACCTTGCGCCGGCCATAGCTGCAATGTAAGGATTAGCCACCGTTCCCAGGTTCCGGTTTGCCATCAGCGCGTCGATGTCGATCCGCTTGGCATAGTCGCCTAATAAACGTCTTATCACCTCCGTAAACACACTTTTTCCATTCTGTCCAAGTCCGAATAAGAAAAATAGGCAATGCTCGTCGATCCGCCCGGTAAGTGTATATCCGACAGCTTTTTGTAAGAAATAAGCTGATTCCTGGTCCCCGCCTGTGAATAGATCCATGGATTTTTCCCATTCCAGGCATTGAGCTTTTAGGTTGTATTCAATATTCGAGACCTTGGTAAGCATGAGGGCTGGATCATGGGGTAACAGGTTGCCAGTGGTGAGATCAATCACACCGTTTGCCACATTGAAAAGCATCGGGTGGGTGTCCAGCTCTTCAGACCTTACCCCCACATAAGGTTTGACACAAGCAAGCATGTTCTCAATATGAAACCGAGCCTCCGATCGGATGGCATGCTTGGCGATCGCCTGCCGAGCCTGGTCATCCTTTGCATTGCTCGCTTCAATGTAGATCGCTCGAACCGTCTCATGAGCTAACCGGTAGATTTCTGCTGAATCATCCACTTTCCAGCGCCGGCCATCCCAGCTCAACCATTTCTCCCAGGCATAACAGTACCTGACCCTTCCCTGGTGCATGGCTAAAAACCGCTCTGCATTTCCAAGGTCAGTAAATGGATATTCAGATTGCTTGTTCTTGATCCATTGGACGACACCTTCAATTTCATCATCAGTTACCTCATGATCCCCGCTATCAAACCTTTCATCCCTGATCACCTGAAGTGTCGCCCGGATCTCGTCATCTCGCAATCCAGTGTTTTTCAAGCTACCGGCTATCGAGGTCAACGACTGGTGTCGCTCACCCTGGTTGATCACCGTTGCCAACCGGGCTGCAGCAGGTTGGTGCTTAACTTGTAGGGTCCTTACGTTCCCGTTCAATTTGGACCTGATCCAGGCTGGCATTTCGATTAAGCTAGTATCACTGGGATTCAACTCAAATCTGTAAATGGTAGTAGTGAAGCTGGGTGGCACAAGGACATAACCCAAATTAGCCCGAATATCCACACCTTTTCCCATCACCCCAGCCCCTGATCTTATATCGGTCCCCTCTGGGTATAAGAACCACAGGTGTTGACCACCATTTCCAGTTGCTACTGTCACTGTCTCAATGGGACCTGGATTTTCCTCACGTAGCAGGTCCCAGGTGAAGAAACCATCTGTCTTATGATCGATGTCTATGACAACGATCCCAGCTCCACCGTCTTTCTTGTCGCCAGTCCTCATCCCCCAGTTAGCAGCTGGCCATTTTTCCTGCCATCCTCTGATCTGGTCAAGATTGGTGGTAGCAGAATAAAAACCACCATCGACAAGCGGATGTTTGCCTGGACTGTTACAGTCTGAGCTTCCACAAGAGCATTGACCATTGATCAACCAGGTAACTGGGAAGATCGGCCAACCTTTGTTAGCATAGAAACGGAGTTTTGAAAACTTGTTATTGTCCATGAACATTATTCAACTGGGAGGGATGCACCATGATGCACCCCTCCGATCATCTCACCACGGGATAGTATCATCCGGTGGAGCCGGCGGTTCTGGTGGTATGGGTTGTTTTGGTTGTGTCGATGTACCCGTCTTTGTGTGTATAGCCAGATCAGGATCCGGAGTTGCAGCTGTACTATTAGCCCTTCCACGAGGGACCGCCATAATATCGACGATCTTGTTAAACTCTCCACCGTTAGCGCTCACATTCTTTTCTACATTAATCAGCACCCTTTTGTTGATTAACTTCGCAGCCTGGAAGTCTGCGGACGGATCAAAATCGCCAGCTAACGCAGCTCTGGCCCAACGGAACAACTTGCTCTTTTCCGAATAGTTGGTTGAACACCAAGCCAGGAGATCTACCGATCCATCTGTATATTCCACGTCATCGGTTAAAACGTGGAAAGTGATTTTGACCTGCTCACCATAGACGCCGACCGCTTTTTCCAAGCCAGTGATTGTAGCGCGATAAGTACCGGCTGGAATCAACAAAAATGTCTTTTTGGGTATTTGAAAATCTTGGTTCATTTTATTCTCCATGAAATTTTCGATTTTGTTTGATAGTTGATATTGATCTTTTTATTTTTTGAACAATCGCCCTTGCCTTTCCGCCGAGTAATGTTAGAATTAAATCGCACCAGATATTGAGGATTGCCCGGCTGGTACTCCTCCTGCCCCCAACAAACACTAGATCGGGGGCTATTTTTTTGTTCATCCTGTTCATCATCCTGGTTATTCATTTCGAGAGGATTGCCTCTACCTTGAGCCAAGTCTGCCAGGATCAACTCCCATCCAAGTACTACGAACATTGGGGGAATTTTCCGTCTCCAGGTGTCACCGAGAATGTACGCGTAAATTTCGCGTAAACTACTAGCGATTACCTTGGGCTGACTTGAAATATCTGTCATTTCCGGTCTCTTGCCTGAGAGAATCATTTTGGACTTTATTCGAGCTCAATAGACCCCGATGCTCGAGCGCTTCTCTAACCAGCAAACCACCTAGGCTGCACTGATCCCTTCGCTCTCGATCAGCCAGATCTAAAAGAGTATCTTTTTCTGCTGGTTTCAAAATTATTGCAATTTGTGACATTGGCCTCCTCCTAAACTGGCCGTTAAAAAAACAATCTGTGAATACTATTATTCACAGATTGTTGCGAAATTTAGCGAATTTCGCTTAAAGTCGCAATAGGTTTAAGTCAATTGTAGCCAATCATCTTTCCCTAATGCGATAATAAGTTTTGTATATTTATCTCTCGTCTGTTCATCAAATAATCTTAATGCTATTGATAAATTACTTTTAACGGTTTCATCGTCAACACCAGCTAATTCACAAGCTGAGTTAAATGACGAGCCACCATCCAGCCAGTATTTAATTGCATCTTTTACACGCTCAATAGTTCCGATGTTTGGCCCTCTTTTTTTTGATTTTTCATGGCTATCATGATTTTTATTTCCTGCCTTTTTGTTCTCACCAGGACCATCGGAATAGTCTTGTTTCACTCCTGGTTCACTAGGACCGTTTTTTGTCCCTATTCCTAAATTAATCAATTCTGATCTCAATTTAGCTAATAATATTCCACTATTTTGCCTCATTAACTCTTCTATATACACACTACGTCGAGCTGAAAAAGGTCCTATTATAATCGGAAGGTAAATATTTATATTTAGAATCGATGAATTATCGTTTATTACTAATAGATTTATTTCTCCGATTTCCCCATATTTTGGGTGGATGATTATATAACGTGCACTACTTGCTGTCGGGCAACATCTCTCCACAATTCCGGGAAAGAAAATGTCATCAGTCGACCTTTCAATTAATCCATCCAATAAATCAATCTTGATTGGGATGGTAAAATCATGGATTAACTCCTTAAATAGATGTTTCCCAATTTTACGATTTGTAATCATATACCCTCCGAATAAAAAAACCGTCTGCGGTTCTGCAAACGGCTATAATCAGGCGATGGTATAATCTAAATTGCTAGGCCGTCCGCAGACCTGGTCACCGCTCCGAGTGGTCACACACTGCGGAGCGTTTATTTTGATTTGATCATCAAATCATATCATAAAACCATTATAATTAGAACATGTATTCTATATTCAGTTTATGCTCGTATCATGCGTGGTAAACATCCACCCGCCTATGGGTGGTAAAGACCGGGTGACTATTGACACAAGTACCCCCGAAAAGAGTCACAGAAATAATTAAGGTAAAATATTACTGATAGAGTTTCTTCAACAGAATGCCCGACCAAGACCAAATTCTTCTGCAAACCAAGCTGCATCAGCCGCTGATCCCGAGGGGCTTGATAGATCGTCCGCGGTTGTTCGAGCAACTCAATGGTGCCATTGACTACCCACTGACCTTGATCTGTGCACCGGCTGGATACGGTAAAACCACCCTGGTATGCTCCTGGCTTAATCATCTTGCTGCTGGACAAAGTGGAGAGTTTTCTTCCTTACCTTCAGCATGGCTCTCATTGGATGAAGAAGAAAGCGACTTCAGCCTCTTTTTGCATTATTTTATCGCTGCATTACGAACGATTTTTTCGAATGCATGTGAAGACACCCTGATATTACTTCATGCAAGTCGGCAACCCCCACAAGCTGTCTTCTATACTACATTATGTAACGACCTCGATAACCTTCCTGGAGAAGTTGTTCTAGTAGTGGACGACTACCAGTTCATCCGAGGAAAAGAGGTGCATGATCTACTCGGTGAACTGGTCCGCCATTGGCCAAAACCATTGCATCTGGTTCTGATCTCACGAATAGATCCGCCACTTCCACTAACCAGTCTCCGCGCAAAGAAAAAGATCCTTGAAATACGCACCCAAGACTTACGCTTTTCCCCGCAGGAGACTACTACCTATCTGGATCACGCGCAGTTTTTTCATTTAAACCAGCACACCTTGGACCTTGTGAATGAGCGCTTTGAAGGCTGGCCGGCCGGTTTGCATCTGGCTGCTCTTTCTTTGCGTTCCACAGGCAGTCAAGAATCCGTTCAACTGGCTTTATCAAGCGAGGATGCCAATATAACCGGATACCTGCTAGATGAGGTTCTGACCCACCAATTTCCAGCAATCCACTCGTTCTTGTTGAGGACCTCTATCCTGGATCGCTTTTGCGCTTCACTGTGCGAAGCAGTCACTGGAGAGATCGATAGCACTTGGAATGTGCGAGCCTGCTTGGATTGGATTGAACACTCCGAATTATTCCTTTCACCCCTTGACAACCGCCGGGAATGGTACCGCTACCACCACTTATTCCAGGAATTGCTGCAGCAGAGATTATCCACCGAAATTTCCTCAGACCAAGTGAACAACCTGCATCGCCGGGCATCAACCTGGTTCGAAGAGCACGGTCTGTTGGATGAAGCCTTACACCACGCACACGCAGCCGGTGATTTTGGCCTGGCTGCACGCCAGATGAGTGCTGGCTTGCGGGAGGTGATCAACCACGAGGACCGACTGACCTTGGAACGCTGGTTACGCATATTACCTGAAGAGATGATCCAGCGACAGCCGCAGCTGTTGATGATCAGGGTCTGGGCGCTCCAGTTCTCATGGAAATTAGACTTGCAAGCACAGTTGGTCAAGCAGATAGAAGACTTATTGGATGGTGGCGAAGGCGCATCGTTGTCAGCGGATGACCTGCACCTCCTGCGCGCGCAGATCCTCTTGTTGAAAGCTCAGCAGGCATATTTGGGTAACCAGCCGAGATTGACGATCGATCTTTGTAATCAGGCATTGGCGCTCCTGCCCATCGAGTGGAAATTCGGGCGCGGTGCTGCGATGCTTTTCCTGGGCTTTTCTATGCAAGCCAGCGGTCAGGCACAAGCAGCCGAACGATTGTTGCTCAATGCATATGAGTCCTACGGCGATAAGACAGATACCTATGCGCTTTTAGTCTTGGATTCTTTGTGTTTCATCTATCTGCATACCGGCCAGCTTGAGCAGACCAGGCAAATTGCGCAGGTTCTAGTCCAAGGATCGACCCAGAGTGGGATTGCTTTCATGAAGAACTTGGGGAACTGGTACCTCGGCAGGGTGTGTTATCAAATCAATGAACTGGAGGCTGCCGAGCAATACTTTACACAGATCGTTGAAAACCGCTATATAGTTCAGGTAACTACATATCGAGATGCGATCGCAGGCCTGGCATTGATCTATCAGATCCAGGAGCAGGATGTTGAGGCCTGGCAGATGGTGGAATCCATCAGCCAATATGACCTGGAGCAGAGGGGGAGCGAAGAAATCCGGACTCGCTCTCTGCGTGCCAGGCTGCTGCTCATGCGGGGTGACCTGGAAAAAGCCAGCCGATGGGTTGACTTATTAACCGATCCACCGTCGGATCAGCCTCTTATATGGCTGGAGGAACCGCAGGTGACCCGAGTGCACATTCTGGTGGCCCGTGGGAATGATGCTGACCTGCGATTGGCAACCGAGATCTTGGATATCCTGGAAGAGATTGCGGATCGAACCTATAACACCCGTTTTAAGATCGAGATCCTGACACTACGCGCCTTGGTATTAGATACCCAGGGGAAAACCAACCAGGCTGACGCTGTTTTGGAACAGGCGATAGAACTCGGAAAACCTGGCGGTTTTATACGAGTTTTCGTCGACCTGGGAAAGCCCATGCGATCGCTTCTACGGCGGCAAGTCAGCCAAGGTTACCCAGTGGAAACTATCACCCGCATTCTGGCGGCATTTCCAGATGATGATAGAAATCATAATGGTAGCGAAAACCCAGGTAAACCACCTGAGCGACCATCACCTGATATTTCGCCATTGGTCGAACCGCTAACCCGCAGGGAGCTTGAGGTTCTGACCTTATTAAGAGGACCCTCAAGCATCAAAGAAATTGCACAAAAACTAAATATTTCATATTCGACAGCCAAAGAATACACGATTAATATCTACGGTAAGCTGGATGTCAACCGGCGTTGGGATGCAGTAGCCAAAGCAGAGGAATTGAATATTCTTCCCCCACGCTAAGCTCGTCACTTCTGTAAACTCTACAACGATAAATATCAATCCCTCCTTAATCCCACCCAAATCCCTCCTTTAGGTGGTTTTTTTACGTGAGAAGACCCGTTATCATTTATTCATGGTGAACATACTGCATGGGAACGCAATCCCTTTCGATCGCCCAGCAATATACCAGATTAATGTCCAGGGAAGGATCGATCCAGAATGGTCTGATCGTATGGCAGGCATGAAAATCTACAAATCTTCAGAGCAGCCAGACCTACCGATTACAACTTTAGATGGTGAGCTCAGTGATCAAGCTGCCCTGCTTGGAGTTCTGAACTCGTTGTATGAGCTCCATCTACCCATTATTTCTGTTCTTATCAAACCATACCCGCATGGAAAAGAGAAGAGTGATACTCGGATTCTACGTCCCCGAATAGGTCAAAGAAGAGCATTTAAAAAAAAGCTCCACTTTCGATGTAAAAATGGGTCAAACGAGCTGGTTTTTCATCAATTTTCAGTAAGAATCGCTACTATTAACCCACATTGGAGATATTTTGGAATTTGTCATCAGACTCATGCATTCACCCATTGGGTGAAAGAAATGACTGCCACTCCAGACAGCCTGTTAAAATCTTGAGGAAAAGAATTTCTGCAGGATAGGATGTTGCCTTGATTAATAA
>Ga0315276_10002639_pt1 | contig 16422 bp, 18 predicted proteins | sample YL17G05_0_MG_FD_204542 | JGI IMG/M metagenome (GOLD analysis project Ga0315276, IMG submission 204542) | Sediment microbial communities from Yellowstone Lake, YNP, Wyoming, USA - YL17G05_0 | ecosystem: Environmental > Aquatic > Freshwater > Lake > Sediment | place: USA: Wyoming | collected... | reverse complement strand
GCCGCCCTTTCTTGTCGACCAGATGGATACGCTCGCCTGATTGAAAATGTGACATCGGGGCCCCATTCTAGAAGTGCTGCGCCGGGTTTTCAACAAGACAACGATCACGATGACGGATTTCTTGACCGCTACCATGTGTCTTCTTGGGGAAATGATTGCTCTCTACTTCTCAATGTGGATCTCCACCGGATCATCGATCAACAGACGGAACCGTGGGGCATCAAAGTCACCGCCGTGGAAGTCAAGAATGTAGACCTGCCGCAGGAGATGCAACGGGCCATCGCGCGTCAAACGGAAGCGGAGCGCGAACGTCGCGCGAAGGTCATTCACGCTGAAGGCGAATTCGAAGCCGCCCAACGCCTCGCCGATGCGGCCGACGTGATCGGTCGGAATCCCGTCGCATTGCAACTGCGCTATCTCCAGACGCTCGTCTAAATCGCAGCGGAGAAGATTCCCACCATGATTTTCCCCATTCCCATCGATACGATCGCTCCCTTCCTGAAAGGGCTGATCCAGAAGTAGATGTGGCAATAGGGCCTGTTGCCCTATAGCCACCCCTACACACCTGCAGCAGGGTTGCCTCACCCCCTCTCAGACCTCCTCATTAAAGCACTCTAATAGTGCTGCCTTTTCCATAGGATTGCGATCAGGCGTTCTTATCAACAATCCAGCACAGGATTTGCTGTGTAGAGAGACAAGAGGGCAGCCCAACAGCACAGAGCTCGGAATGAATCGTTTGACGGATAGCTGTCTCTCATTGAGTAGAGCAATAGAACGCGAGCCTGTTGAGGTCACGACCATGCGAAGCAAAACATCAGATAGTCAGAGGAGGGGCGACGACATGAAAGAGAATCTATTCCCAACCCCTGAGCCTGAAGAACTTGCCACGATTGCAAAGGACGTTGATGCAGACGATCCCGAGGCGAGCGACCTCTTGGATGTGATCGGTCGAGATACATCCGAAGAGGAACGACCTGAGGAGCCGACGAAGGCGGTGACTCGTACCGCCGTGAGCGGCGGTCCGTTCATGTTGGAGTCACTCTACTTTCGCTCGTTCGGCGAACGCGCCCTATTGACCAGAGTAGAAGAAGTTGAGTTGGCGAAGAAGATCGATTACGGAACGAACACCATTCGAAAGGCCTTACGCCACGCCATACGAGTCTTCCCCCGGCTCAAGCGTTCGGACTCTGTGCTTGAGGCGCAACAGACACTCCAGATAGTCAGAGATTTGAGCGGACTCTCAGCCACCGCGATCGATAAGGCCGAGCAGAGTCTCACCGAGATGATCAAGCAGGGGACGGGGCAGCAGAAGCTTCCGGTGACCATCGCCAAGCAGCTAAAGGAAGGGCTGGCCACCCTCCGCTCCGCTCGGATCGTGCTCGAACGGGCAAAGGACGAATTGGTGCGCTGCAACCTGCGCCTCGTCGTAGATATCGCAAAACATTACACGGGCCGCGGCCTGACGTTGCTGGATCTCGTGCAAGAAGGAAATATCGGCTTGATGAAAGCGGCCGAGCGCTATCAATACCGCAAAGGGTTCAAGTTCAGCACCTATGCAACCTGGTGGATCCGTCAAGGCATCACGCGCGCGCTGGCGGATCAATCGCGGACCATTCGCATTCCGGTTCACCAGACTGAAGCCTCGCACCGCATCCTCCGGGTGACCAGACGACTCGGGCAACAGCTGGGCCGTCCGGCTCGACTCGAAGAAGTGGCGGAGGTGCTACGAATGAGACCGGAACGACTCCACGAAACCGTGCAGGCTTTTCAAGAGCCGGTCGCCCTGGAGAAGCCGGTGGGCGACGGAAGCACAGAATTCGGAGAACTGCTCCCAGACCTGCAAGCCGTCCCACCCGATGCCCATGTGCACCGGACGGAAATGTCGCACCAGCTTGAACGCATTCTCGGTACGCTCACGCCCCGAGAGCAAACCGTCATCCGGCTGCGCTTCGGTATCGGCCACGATCAGTCCTGCACGCTGGAGCAGGTGGGGCAGAGCCTCTCAGTGACGAGGGAGCGGATTCGCCAGATCGAAGCGAAAGCGCTCAAGAAACTGAAGACCCCCGAGGTTAAGGAAATGTTTGCCGCCATCCAGTAAGCCACAAACTCATGAAGAAGAGAGGGGCGAGGACGATCCTCGCCCCTTTTCTGTTCTACGACTTTCACCCTGAGAGCACTTGTGCGACAATGGAGCCGACTCGAGTAGACGAGGCCCCATGACGAATGTGCGCACAACACAGACGAGTTCCCTCCTCTTTCGCTTCTTCACAATTCCATTTCTTCTCATTCTTGTCATCGCCTTGGCACTTGACGGGCTGATCGCCTACGCTGAACCACCGATTGAATCGGTTCCCTCCCACGAAAAATCTCTATCGGTCCCCGCGGTCGTAGCGAAAGTACGTCCTTCGGTCGTCACCATTCTCACGCGCGGCGTGCCAGCAACTCCCACCCAAGCCCAATCGGGTTCGGGGTCCGGCGTCATTATCGACGAGAGCGGCTACATCCTGACGAACAATCACCTGGTAGCGGGAATCAAGAGCCTGGTGGTGGGGCTCTCAACCGGACGACTCACCCCAGGCCGTGTCGTCGCCCGTGACTTCCTGCTCGACCTGGCCCTCGTCAAGATCACGGCGACGGACCTGGCTCCCGCCACACTAAGCCCTTCTCCGGTGCTTGAGATTGGCGAGTCGGTCGTCGCAATCGGCAACCCCCTCGCTCTCAAGGGAGGCTCGACCGTCACGGTGGGTGTCGTCAGCGCAATAGATCGCTCAGTGCTCACCCCGGACGGCGAAACACTCTATGACCTGATCCAAACCGATGCCGCCATCAACCCGGGCAATAGCGGAGGTCCGCTCGTCGATCTGTCGGGTCATGTGATCGGCATCAACGTGGCCATCGCCCCGTCCGCTCAAGCCATTAGCTATGCGATTTCGATGGATGCCATATACCCCCATATTCAATCGATGATCGTCCGCGGGTCGGTCCTTCGTTCCGACCTCGGATTCACGCCTGTCACCATCACCGCGAGCATCATGGCCAGTTTCGGGCTAGAGGGCGACCATGGTGTCCTGGCTCTCAATGTCGATCCGGGAGGGCTAGCCGCCATCGGAGGCCTCCAGAATTGCGACATCATTACCACCGTCGACCAACATCAGATTTACAATCTCGGAGACTTTTGGCACTCCCTCAGACAGTCCGGAGACCAGCCGACCCTGCAACTGACCATTCAGAGAAAGAACGCCCAGTCCACGATCGCGCTTCAGAAACCATCGCTACCGAAGGCTGTCCCATGAGTCACGCCGATGGGTCACAACCGGATCGCGATTTCCCAGGACAGGGGAGCGAACCTCTCCCGACGCCTACCCCACGAGTGGGTACGCTCATCCGGTTTTCGCAACCGATCCCTTATGCCGAGGCATGGACACTTCAGAAACAGCTACAGAGAGAACGGATTGCGGAGAGACAAGGGGATGTATTGATGCTCCTTGAGCACTTGCCAGTCTATACCCTGGGCCGTACCACCCAACCAGCACATTGGGACTGCGGGGGAGAGGTCCTCCAACGGACAGGCGCCAGCCTCCAATCCGTAGATCGTGGCGGCTCGATTACCTACCATGGACCTGGACAGGTCGTGGGCTATCCGATCCTCAAGCTGTCACATTATTGCTCAGGACCGAAACAGTATGTACGGAAGTTGGAGGAGGTCTTGATCCATACCGTCGCGCGATGGGGGATTGAAGGCTATCGTCTCGAGAAGAAACCTGGCGTCTGGGTGCACTGGGATCATGCTGATGCGAAGATTGCCGCGATCGGAGTCCGGATCGATCATGGGGTCACGATTCACGGATTTGCGCTTAACGTCGATCTGGACCTATCTCCTTTTTCCCATATCATGCCCTGCGGCCTGGCACAGTGCCACATCACATCCATGGCCGAGGTCCGGCAGTGCGCCGTGTCGCCTTCAGTCGTCGCGCAACAGGTGGCGCAGGAATTCGCGCGAATATTCAACATTCAATGGACGAGTCTCACGCCCGACGTCATGAGACAGGAGCACCATGATCACCACCTCACATCGACGTCCTTCCTGTAAACCTGATTAAAGGAACACCCAATGCACGAACTCGACACACCGACTTTCCGGCTGGCGGTTGCGCAGTTCGATCAAGCAGCCGAGGCCATGGAGCTTGATCACAATTTACGCGAGCGGCTGAAACTTCCGGAGCGTTCGCTGATCGTCAGCGTGCCTATTCGAATGGATGACGGCCGGGTCGAGGTCTATACCGGCTATCGTGTGCAGCACGATTCTTCCCGCGGCCCCACAAAAGGCGGCATTCGCTATCATCCGGATGTGAATCTTGGGGAGGTTGCGGCACTCGCCATGTGGATGACCTGGAAATGCGCGTTAGCCGATCTGCCCTATGGCGGAGCCAAGGGTGGCGTGGCGATCGCCCCCAAACAGCTATCGCGGCCAGAATTAGAGCGATTGACCAGGCGCTATACAGCGGAAATCTTCCCGCTGATCGGACCAGAAAAAGACGTGCCTGCCCCGGACGTCGGCACAGACGCTCAGGTGATGGCCTGGATCATGGACACATACAGTCAGCAGGTGGGGTATTCGGTGCCAGGCGTCGTTACAGGCAAGCCCTTATCGATCGGAGGAAGCCTCGGACGTGAGGAGGCCACCGGCCGCGGAGTGGTCTACGTCACTATGGAAGCGCTTCGTCACCTCAAGCTCGACATTCGGAACACAACCGTGGTCATCCAGGGGTTCGGCAACGTGGGGGCCCATACCGCCCGTATCATGCGAGAGTGTGGCGCCCGCGTCATCGCAGTGAGTGACGTGAACGGAGGTATCCACAATTCAAGCGGCCTGGACATTCCGGAGCTCCTCACACGCTACAAGACCAGGGGCCAATCCCTCCGTGACACCAAGCTGGGAGACTGGCTCTCCAACGACGAATTGCTGCAACTCGACTGCACCGTGCTGGTCCCCGCCGCGCTCTCCGAGCAGATCACCGAACGCAATGCCGCGAAACTGCGCTGCCGGATTCTCGCCGAAGGGGCAAACGGTCCGACGACCCTGGAGGCCGATCGCGTCCTACAGGATAAGGGGGTCTTTATCATTCCAGACATCCTGGCCAACTCCGGTGGCGTGATCGTGTCCTACTTCGAGTGGGTGCAGGATGTACAGCGATTTTTCTGGAAAGCTACTGACATTCAAGAGCGATTGCAAGATATTCTGACCTCCGCCTTCCATCGAACATTACAGTTTTCCGTCTCCAAAAAAACTTCCATGCGTATGGCCGCCCTGATGAGCGGGATCGATAAAGTCGCCCAAGCTCATCTCCATCGTGGACTCTACCCGTGAGCTCCACACAGCATGAGGGCGGGGGTCGAGTACTGTCGGGGTCTCTCGTTTGAAGGACTATGCGTTGGCCACACTCGCCGGGATTTGGCTGGCCGACGGCATGGCCCTCCTGGTGGCTCCCCGCCACATCATCACGCAGGTCCGCGAGTTGCTGCCGCAGTCCCCTTCGATATTGCGGTGGGAGCTTATTGCGATCATCGGAGGCGTCTTCTTGCTTTTTGCCGCACAGGGAATGCCCTACCAATGGCTCTGGATGGTGACGGCGGGAGGCATGATCGCCAAAGGAGCCTTCCTGTCGATCGGAACGCACTCGTGGCGTGGACCGGTCATCGATTGGTGTGTCGGCCGAGAAAACGTCGGCTACCGGTTCTGGGGACTTGGTCACTGTGCGCTTGCGGTCCTGTTACTCCATGCGCTAGGGTGGATCGGTCGGAGCTGAGTCACGCGGAATTGTAGAGGACTTCAGGATGGATCGAATTGCCGTGCTGTCCCTCTGGGAAGCCCACAAGGAAGAGCGCTGGCCTCAAGTGGGAAGTCAGCATGAGGGGCCGCTGATGACACTGGATACGGTGATCAGCGGATGCGTGGTGTATTTCCTCGATAGTCCTGAGGGGCTTGATGCCCAGCGGCTTGGGATCGTCGAAGATTGTGTCGCCGACCTGGATAACCTGACCGACGAACTTGACGAAGGCTGTCGGCCCTACTTTCAACGGCTCCGGCACCTCGGAATCTTCCTGATCAACACCCATCACACCATCTAGCCTCTTCCGTATAGAAACGAGTGGGAACGGATCGGTCCCCCCATCGCTTCATGATCATTACGGAGCTTCGACAATTTCCTTCTTCATTGGTCCAAGAAGATCCCCCATCGCGCATTCAGCCGTTCCTTGCAAGTTCTCAGGCCATTCGATAAAATGCGCGTTAACTGCATTGGTCCCACCAATTTCGCCAATAGATTTCACGCACCATACATCTCTCGGAACCCATGGGTAAGGAAGAGTCGATGAAGTATGTACTGCGAGTCGTCACGCTAACCTGCCTGATGATGGCCGGAGTCGGCGCATGGGTGTCCCCTGGGTATGGCGAGCCCTACGAATTGAGCAAGAACGACGTGATGGACCCTAAGGCCTTGAAGAGTGCCGAGATTTCACTGTTTGGAGTCAAATTGGGGGACTCCGAAGCCAAAGCCTTGGACTCTCTGGTGAATGAAAAGATTCCTGGAGTGAAAGTGGAACAGGAAGCCATGTTTATCTTCTTGCTCGACCAACGCAAACCGACCGGTCCTATGGCTGGCGTGCGCATCCAGGACGGCAAGGTCGACCTGATCTTTATCAATAATCGATTCTCCTATAAGACTCGAGGCATCTTTCGCAACGTGTTGAACAGCGAAAGCCCTGATGACGTGCGAAAACTATTGGGACAGGAAGACTACGGGGACGAAAACGTGATGGGCGCCATACTGGCTTACGATAAACAGGGGTTCGTCATCAACTATCTGGGGAAGGATGTAAACGTCGAGTTTTCCCCGCTTCGGTAGCGACGCGGGCCGGATGTTCGACCCCAACATGTGCCTGCCGCCTAGAACACTTCCTATCCTTCTTCCCGGTCACCAGCTTGAATTCGTTCCCGCTCCGTTTCTCCCCCTCTGTTGCCACACGCCGTCACAAAGTCTATCGGCCCTCGGTAGAGCTCCTGGAGGACTCGAACAGGTAGATTGCGGACAAACCTCAAGATGCGACGGCCTTCGCACATTTACCTATGTGCTTATCGACTCGACCAAACAGGGGAACTCAGTGCGGATTTTCGGCTGCCTGTAGCCCGTAGGCGATGAGATTCGTCGCGGTGTTCCAGCGACGCTTGGAGTTGAGGATCACGAGGAGAAGATCGCTCCCGTTCTGAGAGACTTTGGCGATGAGGCACCGCCCGGCTTTGGATGTAAATCCGGTCTTGATCCCTTCGACGCCGGGAATACGTCCCAGCAATCTGTTCGTGTTGTGCAAGACATATGAACGGTGACCGTTGATTGGGGTGATGATTGCGCGCTCTTCACGGACCAACTGCCTGAAGATCGGCTGATCGAGGGCAATGACACTCAACGCGGCGAGGTCTTCGGCCGTCGAGTAATGGTCCGGGTTGTCGAACCCGCAGCCATTACTGAAATGCGTATCAGACAAGCCGAGTGCCGCAGCCTTGGCATTCATGAGAGTCACGAACTGTGCTTCGTCTCCACCCACATGCTCCACCGCTGCAAGACAGGCATCGTTCGCGGACCCGATCAGCATGGCCTTCAGCAGATCTTCCAGCCTAAAGACCTGCCCTGCCTTCACGCGCAAGTGCGTCTTATGCGCCCGTGCGGCATTGGGGCTAATCGTGACGAGATCATCCAACTGACCTCTTTCCAGAATGACCAGGGCCGACATGATTTTTGTGAGGCTGGCGGGGGACATTCGCTTCCCGGCATCGTGTTCATACAACACACGCCCGCTATTGAGTTCCTTGAGAAGAATGCCATGGGCTGGAGCGACTCGCCACGGAGGGAACTGGTGCGGAGCAATCGCAGTTCGGACATGCACAGGTTGAACCGCTACGCTCTTCGCAAGGGCGATGGATGGAGTGACGGCCTCGGCACTCATCAACAGGAGACCAATGAACACCCCAGCAGCGCAGGCGAGAAATGGCGGCCGATGGGATCTCCCGCAGTCTCTTGTCATCATGAAATCGTGGCGCCTACTCATAGTGTAAATGATTCCCGCACCTTCCCTCCGCGAAATCCGCTGTCAATCACTTTGTGGAAGAAACGGAGCAGGTCTGCAAGGTCGATCCAGAACCCGCAATTCAAACAGCGGGCATAGAGTCGCCGATTCACCAGCGTATAGTGACGCTCGACCATCATGAAGCCCTTACACCTCAAACAGTGCATCGACGCACCTGTCCTCAGACTCTGTGTCTACCGGAGTCGATTCATCACCAATGCCACGCAACCTGCCAACAATCCTCCGCCGAAAATCGTAGTGCCAAACGAGAGATACGCGCTGGCCCCACTGCCGGGAGGGGCTCCGTCGAGCAGGTCTCGCACACCCCCCTGCACCATCAGCACGGAGAGGGTGAGCAGTGCGCCGATAGCAAACCACCATCCAAAGGATCTCACTGATGTCCTCGAAACACAGCGCCAAGAGGCCTGAAAGCGGCGCCCCTCGGCCACTGTAGCCGAGGGTCGACAGGCTGTCAAGAAGACTGCCTCTTGATTCACTCCACCTATCGACAGAACTCGTACGCGCCTCACGGGGGAGGTGCGACGGGAGCGGACACCGCTTTCAATCCTCGATGGAGAAAGATGGAGACGCTTCCATTGCCGTTGTCCGCCGTCACGAGTCCAGGCTCTTCAGCCTCCTTCGTTGTGACGCGAAACGTCGCAAGGGCGAAAGGTCCTGGTTTTGTCCGATAGTTTCTCGGCGGATATTCGAATGTCCCATCGCCCCGGCCGAAGAGAATGGAGAGATCACTCGACTGAATATTGACGATGGCCACGTCAGTGCGATGGTCGCCGTTGAAGTCGCGAGTGAGCCCGAAATTCGGTCCTGCGTCGGCACCGGAATCACGCCCTGGCTGGAACGTCCCATTACCGTTTCCGAGAAAGGTTGTAAAGCTATCCTGAACCCCGTTGATCACAAGTAGGTCGCGGATCCGGTCATTATTGAAGTCGGCGAAACTCACCCCGAGTGGGCGCTTCCCCGTCCGATAGTCGGTGGGAGGGCGAAACGTGCCATCCCCATTCCCAACCCAAATGGAAACTGCGTTCGACATCGGCCCTCCGTTTGTCACGGCCAAATCGATCTTCCCATCGCCATTCAAGTCGGCCAATGCCACCGACGTGGGCGTATCGCCATATTCGTACTGCGCCCCATGGGTGAATTCACCGTTGCCGGTTCCCAGGAAAACTTTGATCTTGTCGTTTCGCAATGCGACCACGAGGTCTGGCGCCTGATCGCCGTTGAGGTCGTCGCTGGCAATGGCAATGGGAGTCCGATGCACGGGATAGCGCGGCCCTTCCTCAAATTTTCCGTCGGCCCGGCCGAAGAGTACGGCCACTTCGTCGCCCCCGGAACAGGCCAAGACCACATCGGGGTATGCGTCGTGATTATACATTCCGAGGGCGAGCGAGCGGGGCTCTTTGCAGGTATTCAGTTGGACTTGATCGCGAAAGGTGCCATCACCGTTACCCAAGAGAATCGAGAGCGTATTGCTGCTGATGTTGGTCGTCAGCAAATCGGTAAACCCGTCTTGATTGACATCAGTGGGGGTGACAGTCGTCGGGTTCTTACCAACTTTGTAACTGGCAAAATAATAGAGGGGATCTGGTGGGGTGTAGGGGTCTTGCTTGGAACAGCCGCTTGCCACAAGCAGGGAGAGACTTGTTGCCATGACCACCAGATTCCATGGCCTGCGTCTGTTGTGGCCGTCAGCCCTTCTGATCACGCGCCCCACCTCGACCAGGGAACAGGCGACGTGGTGATTCATCCGCATACGTGTGCCCTTTAACCAAGCCTCCCAGTCGAAGCAAGTCGCGCCAGTATACAGATCACCGCTTTCTCCTGGCAATCAATCCAGCTGCGCAACGATCCCAGCCAAACCGTAGTTTCCCCAGTCCTGGCCCGCTCAGTAATGGCTTTGAAAATAGCGCAGGGTTTGGGGTACAATGACCCCTTGGTAAGGAGGAATCCATGAGCAAGATGATAAAGATTGATTTGTCGCTGTACGGAATCGCCGAGATACTGCATTGGTGTCACGACCGCAATAAGGGACGCGTCCCCGGGGTGGACACGGCAGGCTTCGATAAGATGAAGGCGCTCTTGGCTGAGCTGCCGAAGTCAGGAGATTATTTTACCCTCGATCAGTTTTGGAAGAAGAGGGTCACCTTGGACTTGACCGAAGATGAGGTGGCAACGATCGATCGTTGTCTCTACGATATCCCCAATTTCGATAGCGAGCCTCTCCCGCAAATCCGTCACAAGTTTTGGCCGCAACAGACGGCTACCCAATGACACAGCAGGGGCCGTCCTTGAACGGCCCCTGCCTCTACCTCATAACAATTCCCCAGCCTGCTCGGCTCAGACAGGGCCAAGAATAGCGTGAGGAACCCATTGCGTTTTGTGCGCGCTGGTGAGGAGAACTATCTGGGGGAATGAGTAGCCTGACGACTGCGGAAAAACTATTTCGGCACAACAGAGCTTCGATGGCCCACACGTCTGGGGCAAGCCCGGTCTGTCTGGTCCATCTGGTTGATCTGGTTTGTTTTGTTTATCTGGTTGATTTGGTTCATCTGGTTAGTTTCGTTCAACCAAAAAACCAGACAGACCAGACAGACGAGATAGACCAAATGAACAAGACAGGCTGGTGGCCCTTTTCAGCATCCTGCCGCTAGAGCGTCCCTTCTCCCTTCAGATACCGGCGAAAGCGGCCCATCAAGTCGGCACCGAGTGTCCCACCGTCCGGTTTCTTCACGTCCGGATCGGCAAAATGCCCACGAATTTCCTGAAGACGTTTTTCCGCCTGCTCATTCCCCTGCAGCCGCTTGGTCTTCTCTAGCGCCGTATCGAACGCCTCAAACGTCAGCTCGTTGTACCCGAAAGAGCGAATCCGTTTGACGGCTTTCATCATGGCCTGATTCCGGAAGGTCGTCAGATGTTCCGAATCGATCTCTTTAAGCCCAAGCTTCCGCGCCCTACGCTCAGCGGCCTTACGGATTCCGCTACGCACGAAATCCGGAGACGTCTGCAGTCGCTTCCATGCCTCATCGGTCCAAGCGACTCGCTCCTGGGGTGCGTCCCACAATTGAAGCAGCATCGACTCGTCGATCCGCGTCACACCTTTCTCTCTCGCCAAATCTTCAGTGTCCCGTCTCAACATGTCGGTCACGAATTCGACGGCGATCGGTGGCGACTGCTTCAATTTCTCGTGAAGTTGGGCCAATGCCCCCTCGCTCCACTCCAACGGAGGAACCGAGGCCTCACGGAGATCGCCCAGCGCTTCCACCTTTTCGAAGAGTTCGACATTCACCTCGAGATGGCCCCGCTCCCTGGCGATCTCTTCGGCAATTTGCTTGGTCATGCTGCGCATGAATTCCGGAACCGTATTCAGCCGTTCCTTGGCGGAGGCAGTCCAGGGAAGATGGCCTTGCTTCATTTGTTCTGCAGCGTCCGCCATGCCGGATTCGCCGCCCATACCGCCCATCATTTGGTTCTTGAACTGATCGAGAATCTCCCCCGTAATCTCCGCATGCCCAAGCTCTCGGGCCTTTTTTTCAGCCAGACGCCGGACCATCCCGCGTAAGAAGAGCGGTGCCCGCTCCAGACGCTTAGAGGCCTCGTCCGTCCAACGAACATCTATCCCGGCTGCATCGTGGGGGTCTGGTGCGTTCATGCTGAGCGTCCTGTTATGACTGGTTCAGAAGTTCCTTCAATTCCTTGCCGGCTTTGAAAAACGGGACCTTCTTGGCAGGGACCGCCACGGTCGCGCCGGTCTTGGGATTCCGCCCTTCTTTCATCCGACGAGCCCGCAGCCGAAAACTGCCGAATCCTCTGATCTCCGTCTTATCGCCGTTCTTCAACGAGTCACGCACACAGTCGAAAATCGTATTGACGACGACTTCCGCCTGCCGCTTCGTCAAGGTTGTGATCTGTTCGGATACGCGCTCAATGATTTGGGCCTTCGTCATATTGGACTCCCCTTTCGTGGTGATGAATCGACTTGCCCGTCGACCCGACCGCGCTAGAACGCCATGAGATACTTGAAACTGACCCCGGAGTAAAAGTCCAACTTGGGGAAAAGCACCGATAGTCGCGATTCGATCAATTCTCTGATCGAAAATCGCCGACGCGGCTCAATGACTTTCGGCTCGCCCTCGATGCCGGCCACATCCGCCGCAAGCTGGATTGCATCATCGAGATCACCGAGTTCGTCCACAAGCTTTGCAGCTTTGGCCTGACGACCCGTAAAGATTCGACCGTCTGCCAAGGCCTGCACATCCGCCACCTCGAGTCCGCGCCCTTCCGCTACCGCCTCAATGAACTGCTTATGGACATCGTCCATCACGGATTGGAGCAACTCGTGTTCTTCATCACTCATCTTCCTGAGCGGCGATCCCACATCCTTGAATCGCCCACTTTTGATCACGACACCTTCGACCCCGATCTTCTTGAGCAGCCCTTCGACGTTGGCCATCTCCATGATGACCCCGATACTCCCCGTTAACGTCCCTGAATTGGCCATAATCCGATCGGTCGCAACCGCGATATAGTATCCCCCTGACGCCGCCACCGAACCCATCGAGGCAATCACCGCCTTATTGCTCTTGTTACGAACCCGCTGGACCGCATCATGGATTTCTTGCGACGGCACAACCCCGCCGCCGGGGCTGTCAATTCGCAATACGATCGCTTTAACGGAGGGCGTATCGGCAAACCGCTTCAACTCGCCGATCGTGGATCGCGCATCCAGAATGACCCCTTCGATACGAATCAATCCAACCCGGTCCTCCATCGAGATGTCGAGGTCGGGGAAGAACAGGTTCATCAGAAAGAGCAGGCCCAGCCCGATGCCGAGCGCCCAGAGCACTCTGCGCAATATCCCTCGCTTGGCCGGTCTTTCTGCTGTTTCGTCACTCATGGTTCTGCTCGCTCACAGCGCCGGGGGCGCGAACGCGCCCCCGGCTTACACTGAGACCTGGGGCATCGGACCTACTTATCGTCCTCGGCTTGGTCTCGCTTCCGGTTCTGCTTCGCCGCACGACCCAAGCTTTGGTCCAACGCGCCTTGCGTGGCATGATATTCATCGACCTTTTGGCGATCGGAATCCATTTGGTGATCGCGCAGGCTGAGCGCGATCTTCCGTTCTTCACGATCGACCTTGATGATCTTGGCCGTCACTTCATCCTGCAGCTTGAATTTCTCTTCGAGCTTGGCCTGCGGGTCGAGACCAGCCTCACTGATGTGAATCAACCCTTCGACTCCCCCGTCCAATTCGACGAAGATGCCGAAGTCGGCGACCTTGCTGACCTTCCCGACCGCCACATCCCCGACAACATACCGGTTCGGAATCTCGTCGTCCCATGGATCGCTCTTGAGTTGCTTAAACCCGAGCGACAGCCGCTCCTTTTCCTTGTCGATCCGCAAGACCACGGCCTCTACCTTCTGCCCCTTCTTGAAGAGTTCAGAGGGATGCTTGATATGTTTCGTCCAAGACATGTCGGAAATGTGGATCAATCCATCGATGCCCTCTTCGAGCCCGACGAACGCGCCAAAGTCAGTGAGACTCTTCACCTTCCCTTCGATGCGCGTGCCGATGGCGTACTTCCCTTCCACCATATCCCAGGGGTTCGGCGCAGTCTGCTTCATGCCGAGCGAAATCTTCCTGCTGGCCGGATCCACGTTCAGCACCGCCGCTTCAACCTGATCCCCGATGGACACGACGCGTGACGGATGGCGCACCTCGTGCGTCCACGACATCACCGAGACATGCACCAGTCCCTCGACGCCGGGCTCGAGCTCGATGAACGCCCCGTAGTCGGTCAGGCTCACGACACGACCTCGAACGCGGGTACCGATCGCGTACTTACTGGCCACGCCGGTCCAGGGATCGGCGCTCTTCTGTTTCAAGCCGAGTGAAATGCGTCCGGTCTCTCGATCGTACTTGAGGACGCTCACTTCCACCTTGTCGCCGATATTGAACATTTCCGACGGATGGCCGACACGGCCCCAGGACATGTCCGTGATGTGGAGTAGCCCGTCGATGCCGCCGAGGTCGATGAACGCCCCATAATCCGTGATGTTCTTCACCACGCCTTGAATCAATTGTCCTTCCTTCAACGTGGAGAGGGTCGTCTTCCGCTTCGAATCCCTCGTCTCTTCCAGGAGCACGCGTCGGGATACGACGACGTTGCCGCGCCGATGATTGATCTTGATGATCTTGAGGGGGAATGTGCGGCCAACCAACCCATCAAGATCACGCACTGGATGAAGGTCGATCTGCGAGCCAGGCAGAAACGCCTTCACGCCGATATCCACCATCATGCCGCCTTTGATCCGCGCTATGATCTTGCCGTCGATGCTTTTGCCGTCATTGAAGAGCTTCTCCAGCTCCTCCCAAATCTTCATCTTGTCGGCTTTTTCTTTAGAGAGAACCAGATTGCCGTCGGCGTCTTCACACTCCTCGATATAGACTTTGAGCGGATCGCCCACTTTGATGTTCTGAAGCTCCTCGGTGGAGAACTGATCGTTGGGGATCATGCCTTCGGACTTGTACCCGATGTCGACAACCACCTTGTCTTTGCTCACGGCAACGACGCGGCCCTCCGTAATGGTGCCCTCTTCGAGGTTTTTGAAGGTCTCCTCGTACAGAGCCGCTAAGGCCGCTCGGTCTAATTGCTGGTCACTCGATGGCGAAACCGTACTCATGGTGTGAATCCTACTCTTCCGACAGAAGTCGGGTGCTGATGGTTATACACCGACATTCACTCAGCGTTGCGAATGCCGGCACTGGACTGCTGGATCGGAGACTCCACGGCACCTAAGGAGGCGATGCGATCCATCACGGTGCGACTTACCTCCTGATAAAACTGCTTGGTCTCCCCATTCTCACCGCTCCGGGGAAACGTGAGGGGATCTCCATAGAAAACGGTCACAGGACGGAAGCGCGGCCACAGGGTTCCCGACGGCAGCACGTCATACGTGCCCTTGATATAGGCCGGAACCACAGCACATCCGGTTTGTGCCACGATCACCCCAATCCCGGGTTTGGGGGATTGTAACCGGCCGTCCAGGCTGCGACTGCCCTCCGGAAAGATCACCACGACCTTTCCTTCCTTGATGAGAGTGACCGCCCTACCAAATGCGTCACGGTCCAACCGGCCGGTCCGCAGGGGAATCCATCCCAACCATTGACAGATCGCCCTGAGGCCTGGAACCGGAAAGAGATCGCTACGCCCCAAATACCAGGCCCGCCGCCGCATCCCACAACCCAGGAGGGGAATATCCAGGTAACTGGCATGGTTCGCCGCAACGATGAACCCACCTGTCCGGGGAACCGCCCCAACGACTCGATAGTGAAAACAGAACCAGCCGATGGACCGGGCAAGAATCCACAGGATACCATAGAGGACCGAACTCACAACCTGGCCGCAATCACAGCCATCATCTGGTCCACCACCTCCGCGACGGACAACGCCGAGGTGTCAATGAACCGGGCATCCTCAGCGGGAACCAGCGGGGCGATCGAACGGGAACGATCTCTGGTATCACGTCCCGCCAGGTCGGCTGTCGTCTCTTCAAGTGCCCTGGAATGTCCCGCCGCAACGAGTTCCCGATGTCGGCGTTGGGCCCTGACAGTCGGATCCGCTTCGAGAAAAAATTTCACGTCTGCCGCAGGGAACACGTTTGTCCCCATATCCCGCCCCTCAGCCACCACCGCTCCACCTTGTCCGATTTGTCGCTGGATAGGCAGCAGCCAGGCCCGGACCGCGGGAATTGCCGAGACCACCGATGCCAAGGCCGACACCGCAGGCGTTCGGAGGTCGCCGCTCACGTCCTTACCATTGACCAACACCGCCGCGGCTCCGTGATGGAACTGCATCTGGAGCGAGAGGGTGGGCAACAGAGCGGCGACCGCCTCGGCATCATCCAGATCCAGACCAGACTCAATGACGGCCCAGGCCATCGCGCGGTAGAGCGCTCCCGTGTCGAGATACAGATAGCCTAATCGAGAGGCCAACAGCCGGGCCACCGTACTCTTGCCGACACCAGCCGGACCATCGATCGCAACAATCAGCCGGCTCGTTTGCTTTTCCTCCGCAGCACATCCCACGTCGTGGCCCCGTATTATAGCCGTCACCGGCGCTCGCCCAATAATTCCAAGAGTGTGTGATGAAAGTCCGGGAATGATGTCTCAATACAGGCCGTCTCGTCAATAACTGTTGACGCCGACGCGATCAAGCCTGCGATGGCCAACGACATCGCCACCCGGTGATCTCCATAGCTGCGGCCACGCGCAGCCTGTAATCG
>Ga0315276_10002637_pt1 | contig 16426 bp, 11 predicted proteins | sample YL17G05_0_MG_FD_204542 | JGI IMG/M metagenome (GOLD analysis project Ga0315276, IMG submission 204542) | Sediment microbial communities from Yellowstone Lake, YNP, Wyoming, USA - YL17G05_0 | ecosystem: Environmental > Aquatic > Freshwater > Lake > Sediment | place: USA: Wyoming | collected... | reverse complement strand
TGGGGTAATAGTCGGCGTCGATCCAACAGTAGCCGCGGGTATAAGGCTCGGTTTTCTCAAACTGGCCGCCTCTGGTAAGGGTGGTTTTGGACATGGTTAGGGGATCGAAGAAACGGGTCTTAACCATGTTCTCCACGGTGTCCGTGTACCCGGTGGCTGCTTCGGCAATTTTTCCCAGGAGGTAATAACCGGCGTTGCAATAATCAAACGCGGTTCCCGGGAGGAAAGCGGAGTCGTAAATCCAATATATGACTTCATCATATGTGGAATCTGAAGGCCAGGCATAGTAAGGATCCGACAGCAGAAGGTCAGTGAAAAATTGGTCACCCACATAGTCGTGGAGACCGCTGGTATGGTTCAGGAGCATGGCCACGGTGATCTGGGCACTATAGGGCACGGTCCCAGGCACTATAAGGGCCGACAGCCATTTCGCCACGGTGTCGGTCAAGGCGATTTTGTTCTCCTCCACCAGCTTCATAATGAGCGCCGCAGTGAAGACCTTGGTGCCCCCGGCGATGCGGACCTGCATGTCCGGCGTCATAGACACATTGGCGTCGACATCGGCCTTGCCGGCCGCGCCGATCCACACGCCTTCCTTGGTCTGGACGGCCAGGATCGCTCCCGGGACCCCGGTATCACTCACCGACCTTTTCAGGAGGGCCTGGAATTTTGCGGCCAGAAGGGCAGGATTGGTGGTGGTGCCAGTATCGGTAGTGGTATCTATAGTTGGAAATATATTCGGAAGCGTCGTCCCGGTAAACGTCGACGGGAGGAGGCCGCCAAGAAGTCTCCCAGCATTTCCGGGTACGCCTGAGAAAAAACCACCACCTGCCATATCCTCTCCACTTTCCATGGACCCTGTCACACTCTGGGACTCTCCAGTATCCCCCGCCCGGTTAGCGCCTTTCCCTTTTTTGGCAGTTTTGGCCTCTTCGCCCGCCTCATTCTCTTTAGATGTAGGTTCCTCGGCAGCTTTTGGGCCCTTGCTCACTGTTGCACTGATGGAAGATCGACTTGCTTCGGTACTTCGTGGAACCAGAATCTCCCCTTTCTTTCCCAAGGTAACTTGATCCCCTTTGGCATCTTTCGGGGCCGTTCTTATGACAATCACCTGCTCCTTTGGTCTTTGGGGAGAGGAAGTTTGTCCCTTCCTTCCCACTGAAGCTTGATCCCCTTTGGCATCCTTCGGGGCCTTTCGTATGCTGACCGCCTGTTCCTTTGCTCCTTGGGGAGAGGAAGTTTGTCCCTTCCCAGGAACAGGATCATTCCCCGGCAGACTACCGGTGTAAGCAGGCAGGACCAGGCTTAAACATAAAATTATGGGAAGGAATCTTTTTATCATCTGAGACTCAGTAAACCGAAGTGATTATATCTTATTAGTAGGCGCACGTCGCCGCTGTTTTTCTCCCGGCTCATCCTTACTGGGCGGTGCCGGCCGGCTTCGGGTTGACTATTTACTGGGAAATCTCCACGTACATCGCACCACCCCGATAAGCGGCCTTGATGACCAACTTCTTGGAGAACGAGCCTGCGGTCGCCATCACAAAACTCTCTCCCTCCTTGACCACCGTGAGCTTTACTCTATGGCCCGAATGAGGCGAAACTCTCACCATGGTGGGGTCGCTGGAGTACCACGTCGGGCTGAGGTCAAACTCGACCCCGAAAACATCCAGACCAATGGCCCGGGCATAGCCGACATAGTGCTTGCCGTTTTGGATATCGGTAAATTTGGCGGGTGATACCCATACTTCACCCATGTAAAAATTTTCCTTGGTTATGCTCTGGACTTTAAGCTCTACCTGAAGGGCTCTTATTGTCACCCCGGCGTCAGGACTTTTACCCCATGCCGAGCCCAGGGGCAAGGACAGAAGCAACCCTAACACGATAAGCCAACACCACCAGCGCTTTGCTCCCATAACTATGTTCCTCTATGCGAGTATGCGAAATTGTTCGGCATCCTATCGACGCCTGCGTTAAGCTTGGCCTTTGAAACTCTTTTTCAAGCTTAACCCCCTGAACCCTTCCCCTTAGCCAAGGCCCAGCCAGTGACTTAGGGAGAAAACTGATCCACGTTAAGAAAGGGTTGCAGCGGCGGCAGCGGCGGCGTTGCCCCCGGCCGGCCGCCCCGGCCCACCGCGGGGACCGTGAACGTGATTTCCATGCCAGTCGCCGTGGTCCCGTGGGGGACAATCAGCTCGGGGTGATCAAAGGGAGCCAGTTCGTTTCTCACCCGTTCATCGGTCAGCGCCAGCAGAAAGGACACCAGATCATTTTTCGCCGAAGGCACCCCAATAAGCTGGCCGATGGGAGCAATGGCGGGATCCAGATCCGCCAAATTATTTAGGTCAAAGTTGCCGCCCCGGGTATAAAAGTCAACCACCTGGCGCAAGGTGGCCATGCCGCCACTGTGCATATAGGGACCGGTCAGTTCCACATTGCGGAGTTGGGGTACTTTGAAGGCCCCATGATTGCCGATCCGGTCCCGCGGCTGGGTGTTGCCGACCGGCAAAACCGGAATGAAACCAAGATAGGTGAGCGGAAGCGTCCCCGTCGGTGTCGGTGGACTGTTATAGCTTGGCGGTATTTTGCCATCCCTTAACAACATGCTGAGACGGCTGTAATCCAGGGGAAACTCGGCCCCGGTTAACGGGTTGACAAAAGGTGTGGTCCCAAACCGGCCCAGGTCGTTTTGAGTCGGGACTACGCCGATATTATTCCACCCCACATCATAAAAGGCCACCAGGCGGTCGGCGGTGTTCATTATTTCAATGGCATTAGCGGGCGGTTGAAAAATGGGCGGAAATGCGGCCAGGGCGGCGCCATTAACTGTTGGTGTGGCGGCCTGAGTACTAAGCGAGAGAGTGTGGCACCCGTTGCAACCCACCGCTTGGAAGGTCGCATGGCCACGCGTCTGCGGTCCGGTCAAATTGGCGGCGCCTGCCAGGAAGAGGTCGAAGGGGGATTCGCCGGAGATCAGGGTCGCCTCATAAAGCTGCACCGCCAGACCGAAAAAGAGGGAGAAGTTGGCCTCCATCTGGGTGAACTGATTGGTGCTGAGCGGGCCGGGAGGCCGGGGGGAAATGGTGGCGGTGCCGTCCAGCGCATAGGTGACCATCTGGGTGGTATTATTCCAGTACTGGGGTTGAAAAGCCGCCTGGATCATACTGGCATAAGAAACGGCGGGAAGGAGCCCTTTAGGGGGAACCAAATTGGCCAGGGCCCCCAGCACACTGTCCAGGGGACTCACCGTCTGTTTGGCCAGCGGCAACAGGCTGAGCATCTTCTTGCCGATCTTGGGCCAGGTTCGTCCCCGGAAAGACATTTCGAAGTCGCTGGTGGGCGGTCCCACCGCCTGGGAGGCCAGGGAGGCGTTTTCCAGCCGGACCGTGGCCGGAGTGAGTCCCGGGCCGCTATTCACGAAGACCCTGGCTTTGTCATCCGCCGGGCCAAAGGGATTGACGCCGTTAAAGATGTTGTTGGCCCGCCCATCCCAGAAATTGGCAAAATTGAAGGCGGCGTTGATTACCGTGGGGGTGTTGCGGGGCTCCACCCGCCGGACGTTGACTCTATTACCCCTGAGATTAAGGTTCCAGATGGGGTCGATCAAGGGAGTGCCGATATCCACCGCGCTCCCTATCTTGATGTCTACAAACTGGGTCAATCTTATCCCCTGGGAAGACGCGACATCGTGATTAAACGGCCGCGCCAGGGGGGCATCGGTATCGGGATCGACGGGCTTATAAAAGGGAAAGCTAGCCTGGGTCAAGGTGGAGTTCGGACCGTCAGGGGGGCTAAAAGTAACGGAGCCCCCTAAGGTGTCAGGATTCATCTGGTTGCGGAACCGACTGTCGGCCCCGGCATGGAAGTGACAGGTGGCGCAGGCCTGGATGCCATCGCTGCCCACCTGCATGTCCCAGAAGAGGGCCTTGCCCAACCGGATGGCGGCTGCTTGGTTCAACACAAAGTCGGACAGAAAAACAGGTTGCGGAACCGTAAACGCACTCAGCGGTTGGGCCCAGCCGGTTCCCGCGAGTAGCGCCAGGCTCATGACGATAGCCAGTAACCCTAAGACTTGCCTGATCATCAACTTTTTCTTGACCCTCTTTTTCTGCATGGGAGGTTCCTCTTTCACCCTTTTCGGAAAAAATCTCTCATCGGCTTAATCATCCAACAGCAACAGCGGCAAATACGGCAGACCGGAGCGCCTCTCGGCGTGAATATTATCGACGGCCAACCGGCCTATAATGGTGGGGGGCGGATAAGTGGCCGTAAGGTTATGGATGACTCGCAGTTCGCCGGCGTTGCTTAAAGCCGTTGCCACAGCCGTTGCCACGTTTCCCCGGGCGGCGGCAAGCCGGCTGGGAGTGATGTTGAAGGTCGCGGCAACCCACCCGCCGCCGGCCGGCAGAACCACCGAGTCCTTTGACACCGCAATATTGAGCGGTATATTACTGCCCGCCGCCGCCACATCGCCGATCATGACCCGCACCACCAAGTCGCTGGGACCGGTATTTTTCAGCGACATGGTAATGAAATTCACCCCCGCGGCCAGGTAATTGCCTGACCATTGGGCGTTACGATTAACGACGGATAGCCTGCTCCCCGGATTTGATGTTCCTCCGAGGCCGGTGATTTGCATAAAGGCGTCACCGGCGCCACCGGGGCCACCACCGGGAATAATTTCCGGGGGAAACGGCGGCTCAATGCCGCCTAAGCCCGCATCCCAGTTCTGCAGCGTGCCGTATTGGAACGTATCGATCCAGCCGACCGTCACCGCGGCCGAGGCCTTAACGTTGTCCACGCCAAGTTGACCCGCAGCCGTCGGCGGGGGGAAGGTCGGGTTCGGGTTGTGCATGATGCGCAACTCGCCGGCATTGGTTAAAGCCGTCTGCACCTTCCCCCGGGCCGCGGCCATCCGGCTGGGACTGAGGTGGAAGGTGGCTGAAACCCAGCCGCCGCCTACCGGCAGCACCACCGAGTCATTGGTCACCGCAATATTGAGCGGCGGCAGACTGCCCACCGCCACATCGCCGATCGCCAGCCGCACCACCAGGGGGTTGGCGCCCGTGTTCTTAAGGGACAGGGTAATGACGTTCACGCCCGCGGCCAGGTAATTCCCCGCCCACTGCAAGTTCCGGTTCACGACAGATATTTTGCTCCCCGGATTTGGCAGTCCCCCGATCCCGGTGATTTGCATATAGTGGTCGCCGAGGCCGCCGGGGCCGCCATCGGTAATAACTACCGGGGGAAAAGGAGGCACAATGCCGCCCAGCCCGGCATCCCAGTTCTGCAGCGGATCGAGTGGCGGGACTTGAACTGGAACTTGAAACGTATCGATCTGGCCGAGAACCACCGCGGACCCCACAGCCGGTTGCAGAAGGACGCCCGCCAGCAGCAGGGTTCCCAGAAGCCACCTCAATACCTTCATCCGATAATCCCCCTTAAACCCTATAGTTAGGCGTCATCCCAACACCACCCGGTGTAAATCCCCCGGGGCCGCGGCGGCGGGACTGTCGCCGCAGCCCGGAAGGCCTCTTTTAAAGAATATTAATGGGTATCCGGGCGGTTTTCACAATCTGCTCCCGGCCAGGAACATTCTCCCCCCGGGTGTTAAAGAACTCCACCGTGGCGAAGCTGTTGACCGGGGTAGTCGTCCTGATCAGGGCGTCAATGCGCCGGGCGACGCTGTAACGAATGGGAGTGTTGGCCGGCACCTTATAGGCATAATTGTACCGCGTCAAAGGCGGCACCCCCAGGGCCCGGCCGTCCCAGGCGATGATCACCACGTCCACCGGGAAGGTGACCTGCATGGAGTTGTAGGAGGCGCAGAGGACGCGCACCAGGATGGTATTGTTCGTCGTGGCGTTGATGGAGACCTGCATCCCGGTAACCCCGCTGTTGAGAGCCGCGGGAACGACCACCCCGCCCGGGATGGTCCCCGTGACTCCCGGGGCGTTGGACACCGAGACGCCGGTGATAAACCAGTTATCCGGGTTGAAGTCGTGGAAATGCCCGTGCCAGAACTGGTCGTCCACCCCGGGCCGGGTGAGGATGGCGGGATACCAGGCCTTGGCCTCCTGCCCGATTATGTTGTGCCAGTAGGAGTCCATGTCATCACAGACCCAGAGGGCCTCATAATCATAGGGGACGGTATAGGCATGGGGGTCCCCGCTGGCCAGGTCGCCGGCCACGAACCCCGGGAACTGGGGGAACGCCGCCAGGCTGGCCGCGGTTCGCCGGGGGTAGCCGCCGGCGTTGCCCCCTAAATAGGCGTCGGGCGGCTCGATGATGAGGAAGCCGAAGAGCCCCATCTCAAAGTGCTGCACCGTGTTGCGGTGGCAGTGGTAGAAATAGCTGCCGATGAAGTTGGGCTGCCACTGGTAGATGTATTGGCCGATTTCCTGGGAGGCGTGACCCACCCCGTCGTTCATGGGGGTGGGCTCGATGCCGTGCCAGTGGATGGTGTGGGGCGGCGGCCCCTTGCCCACGGTCTCAGCATGGAAGACCACCCCCCGGGGCACCCGGATGGTCGGGGCCGGATAAGTGCCGCCTTTGGCTAAGGGAATGTCTTTGTCCCCGAGGCACATGCAAGTGAGCGGCGTCCCATCCCAACCAGTAATGGTGACGCCGTCAATCAACTCCCGCTGTACCGTGTTGAGTCGGCTCACCTTGGCTAAGCCAATGGACTGCATAAATGCCGGCACGGGATTGGTGGGGGCACACAACTCCGGCGTGGCCGGGCTGGTCGTGGGCGGGTCCCACATCTTGGCCCACATGCCTTCCATGCCGGCGATGGACCGGCGAGGTATGATAATACCGGACTTCGGTAGCGCCATCTTATCTCTCCTTATCTCCTGCTCATCAAGTAATCCAGAGAAGTAGGCTTATGGTCCTGACCCTGGTCTCAGCTCAGGGGGGGTTGTTGCCTCCCCCCGGTTTGTCTACCGGGGCGCCGTTCCCTAAGGTCAGCATCAGGTCCCAATCGGCATCCCGGGGGAAATTCTTGTAGAGGGGCGTGTTCCGGTCGCCGATGACATTCATCCCCGAAATCAGGCCGCAGTTGTAGTTGCCGCCCTGGGCCGTCTGGGACGGCTCCGAATGGTCGTGCATGGGGTAGACCAGAGGCGACTGCCGCTGGCCGATATCCACGGTTACCAACGGGTTGAGGAAACTTATCTTCTTGGTGCCGAGCGCGGGCTGATACACGTTAAACTCTTCAATGGGCGGCCAGGTAGGGTGGCCGTTGATGGTGGTCAGGGGGGGGGAGATATCCGCCCGGCCGATGCCCAGGACATTGGGGACATCCGGGGGCCGCTGGTAGGGAATCACCATGTCGTAAATGTCCATGGGTTTCGAGGTGAAGGTGTCCACCCAGATAGGATTGGACTGGATCCGGCCGTTGACGCACACGATAAAATGGTGATTGCAGTGCATGTGCATGGAATGGGTCCACAACCCGGCATTCATGATGCGGACGATGCACGGCTCGCCCACCCGGTTCATGGGGGTGATGGCCGGATGATTGTGGCAGAAATGCCCGGACTGCCCGGAGATGGTGAAGAAATGCGGCTTCTTGTTGAAGATGGGATTGAGGGCAATCGGCGGGACAGTCAGCTGCATGAGCGGAGAGTTGTTGGTGGCTATGAAGGGAGCGTTGATAAAGCCATCCATGAACGCGGTCGCGGAGTAATCCAGGCCGGGCGTAAAGTTTCCCACCTCCTCAAAGAGCACGGGGCTGGCCTGGTGGTTGAGCCAGACGTACTGCCGGAAGGGCGGGGTTGGCGGGTTGGCGGCGGGATCTCCCTGTTCCCAAGCCAGTCCGGGCCACCAGGGGGCCCGGCCGAAGTCGTCGAACAGTTTCTGGACATTGGGCGTGGGCCGGTCGTAAGGGGTCAACCTATGGACCCCCTGGGCCCGGGTGCCTTGCAGGTTGGGGGGCATGACGATGAAGGCGCCGTGCAGACCCATGACCCGGTTCACCGGGGGATTCAGGTTGTCGTGATATAAATAGCTGCCCGCTCTGCTGGGCCGAAACGTTCCGGTCACGGTGGCCCCCGGTGCAATGGGACCGCTGTCATATACCCCCGGGATAAAAAAGGCGTGGTTTTCATCCAGGGCATTGGTGATACTGATGTTGATGGTATCGCCCACGGTGGTATAGATTTGCGGCCCGGGACAATCGGGCGCGAAGCTGGGGGAGTTCGATTGGTAGATCCAGAAGTAACAGGTGGCGATGTTGTTCCCCGGTTCATGCGTCACCATCTCTTTGACGGCATCGGTGATGGTGAAATTCAGGTTCTGGGTCTGGGCTGCGGCGTAGGCCGGATTGTCCATAAGCCATGGCATCTTGCTTCCCACCACCAGGGTCGCCAGGCCGCCCACTCCATATTTGACAAAATCACGCCGTTTCATTAAACATCCTCCTTGCTCCTTACAAATGCCTCTCTACAAGAACCTGCCGACCTCTGCCGCACTTCCCATCCTCAGGAGAATCTTCATCCGCCTTGAAAAATACCATCCACAGCGGTTTATGCCTCAGACTCAGGCGAATCGGGGCCGGCAAACTTCGTTGCCGACAGTCGTTGCGAACCGATATAATCTACCCTATATACACTTTGAGGTTGAAATCAATTTTGCTGACGATTATACTATTATGCAATAAAATTCGGAAATAGAAAAAGGAAACCCGTTTAGCTGCCTCGGGTTGGGGCCAAAAACCTCCTTGGCATTAGCTGTTGCTGGTTTCCACCCCGAGCTTTTGGGCCACTCGGCAGTTGGCCTAAATGGCTTAAATAATATTTTAGGGGGGAAGCACTCATTTCTAAATAGGTAAAAAGACCTATTTCTAAATAGGTAAAAAGGCCTATTTGCCTACCCAAAGTGATTGACTACCATATATCAAAATCGGTTGTTAGGCTTTTGGCGCCAGATCGACCATCGACTGTTGAAAAATAAGGAGAACTGCCCATGCCAAGGTTGAGATGCCACCCATTCCTGTCCACCTCTCTGCTGGTGGCGGCCCTGGCGCTGTTCAGCGCCTCGACGCTGCTGGCCCGACCCACGTCGAACCCTAAGGCCAAGCCGGCCAAGACCATGACCTGGGTTCTGACCAACGGTACGGTAATTGACCCCGGTAAGACTGACGGCAAGCTCACCACCGGCTATGTGGTGGAAGCCACGGCCACGGCCCAAGGCCCGGCTCGCGTCAGCGCCGGCAAGTTCACCCTTAAAGGTACGATCGAAGACCAAGGGGGAGGAAAGCTTAGCCTGCGGGGCGTCTGGAACATAACCCGGGAAGGTGCGCCGACGAAGACCCACCGCACCGCCGACTCCATCAAAGGGACCCTCGTGGCGAATCTCGACCACAACCCCGCTGCCTCAATCAACCAAGCTGCCGGGGCTGGAGTCATCAACGGCGAGGTTCGCGTCAGTCCTAGGCGGCGCCATGCGGATAAGGAAATCCATGCCGCGGGAACCTTCACGGGTGACGAAAAATTTAATGGAACCATCTCCCTTTCACATAAATGAGGCACGGCAGCACGGCTTAAGCCGGTTGGCGCTGATCTTAGCAGGAGAACCGCAGGTCGTGCGAGATCTCCCTCATCGGTTCGTTGCTGTTCTGAGAGAACCCTGGTTAGCTTTTAAGCTGCTTTATAATGAGAACATTTAGGAGGGGATTATGAGGGCCCGCAAGCGTTTATTTTCAAAGTTCATAGTCGCGATGCTGACGTTGTTGGGGAGCGCCGCGTTGGTCGCAGGCCCGATATGGGCTTCCGCCCCGGCAGTTGCGCCCACAGCAGGGCCGAGTTCCTTGTCCAAGGCCCAGGTGGCGGAGAGTTACGGGCGACTTCCCCTATTTTTTACCGAAAATCAGGGGCAGGTTGACTCGCAAGTGAAATTTTACACCCGGGGCCAAGGTCATGCCGTCTTCTTTACGCCCGAAGGTATGGTCCTGAGCCTGAGCCGGGCTGCCGACGAGGCCAAGAGAAGGGGCGGAAAGAAAGGCAAAGGCACGGTTGACCAGGAGTTGGTCCAATTGCGCCCCCAGGGAATGAGTTCCGGAGTGGAAATCCTGGCCACCGACCCCTTGCCTGGCAAGGTTAACCATTACCAGGGGAATGATCCCGGGAAATGGCGCACCGAGGTGCCCACCTATAAGTCGGTGCTGTACCGGGAGGCCTACTCGGGCATCGACCTGAAATTTTACGGCACCGGCCAGCAGGTGGAATACGACCTCATTATTAAACCCGGGGCGGATCCCCAACAGGTCAAGTTCATCTATCAGGGGATTAAGGCCCTAAAAGTCACGAAGGAAGGCGAGTTGACCATCACCTTGCTCGGCGGCGGTCACCTGGTCCAGCAGAAACCCGTCATCTACCAGGAAATCGACGGCCAGCGGGTCAGCCGGGAGGGGAAATTCCGGTTGCTGTCCGGAAAACGCGGTTACGGCTTTGACCTGGCCTCTTATGATACCCGCTATCCGCTGATCATCGATCCGGTGGTCCTGGTCTACTCCACCTACCTGGGAGGCAACGCCTTGGAAGAAGGTATTGCCATTGCGGTGGGCAGCGACGGCAGCGCTTATGTGGTGGGCACCACCCAATCCACTAACTTTCCCGTAGTTACTCCCACATTGCCTTCTCCTGGGGCGGCTATTGGAGTGGGGGCGACTGAAAATGCCTTTGTCACTAAATTCAACCCCGCGGGCAGTGCCCTGGTGTACTCTACTTACCTGGGGGGCACTGTAGCTGATATCGCCGTGGCCGTGGCCGTGGACGCCGCCAACAATGCCTATGTGACGGGCGAGACCCTCTCCCCGGACTTCCCCACCACCCAAGGCGCCTTCCAGACCATCTTCCACGTGAATGCGGCGAGCAACGCCTTTGTGACCAAGCTCAACGCCAATGGGACTCTGGGCTACTCCACCTTTCTGGGGGGCGGCAGCTTAGACAATGGTCTTGGCAGTTCGGACTCTCCCGCCGGCATTAAGGTGGACGCCGGGGGCTTTGCCTATGTGGCCGGGACAACCGACGCCAACAACTTCCCCACACAGGCCCCCTTGCAGCCCGCGCTTGGCGCGGTAGGCGCCACCAATGCCTTTGTCACCAAGCTGAACCCCACCGGCACGGCCCCCCTGGTGTTCTCCACCTATCTGGGAGGCGAATTCTTCGATACGGCCTGGGGCATTGACCTGGACGCCCAAGGGAATGTCTATGTGGCGGGCGAGACCAGTTCCGTTTTATTCCCCAAAACCAATACCAGTTCGTTAAGTGGGCCCAGCGATGCCTTTGTCACCAAGCTGAACCCCACCGGCTCGGCCCTGGTGTTCTCCACCTACCTGGGGGGCACCGGCTCTGATGGCGCCTCGGGCGGCATTGCCGTCAATAGGGCCACCGGAGAAGCTTACGTCGCGGGCTATACCGATTCCATTAACTTCCCCTTCACTGCGGGCGCCTTCCAGACCGCACTTGGCGGGGTAGGCGCCACCAATGCCTTTGTCACCAAGTTCGATCCCACCGGGATTACGGTCTATTCCACCTACCTGGGTGGTAATAGCAGTGATTCCGCCTGGTTTATTGCGCTGGACACTTCCGGGAATGCTTATGTCACGGGCCAGACCAGTTCCAGCAATTTTCCGCTTAGGAGTCCTTACCAGAATATCCTCAAGGGCGCTATCAATGCCTTTGTAACCAAACTCAATCCCGGGGGGAACATCCTCCTCTACTCCACTTACCTGGGTGGAACTACGACAGACTATGGCTTCGGCATCGCGGTTAATTCTCTCAGCACCGCTTATGTGGCGGGTTTTACCACCTCCGCCAACTTCCCCACCAAGAAGCCTTTTCAGGCCGCGCCAGCTCCAACTTCCATCGGCGCCGCCTTTGTGACGAAATTGCTCTGGAGCGATGTAACTGGGGCGATCAGTGAAATGCTCCTTTTTCAGCCATGATCATCGGCAACCAACTAATGCGCCGGCAAAATAAGAGGGAGAACCTAATCATGATGAGAATAAGCAAACTAGCCCTTATAGCCTGCTTGTTGGTGCTGATAGCAGCCCCCACCGCCTTCGCCCGACTGGCGGCAGTGGGGCCGCTTAACCCAGGCAACGGCTTTCCGGTCTATTACGTCGACACCAACGGAGTGGCCTTGGAGTTGCCCGTACCGCCTCTGGGCACCCCTCTTACTGTTCCGCCGCCGCCTAATCCCATCAGCCCCACCATGGTTTTTGACCCGACGATTCCGGGGAATGCCTTTTCCGGACAGATCGGCTTCGGGTCGGAATGTTTCTATTGGGTGGCGGATGCCAACTGGATTGGGGTGTCTTCTGCGGTCGGGGCCATCGTCTATCGGGCCGGGTTGGAGGCGGCCTTCGCCAGCGGTGGCGCCCAAAATGGCCAGCAGATCGTGTTTTCCCGGATCCGCGTCCGCATCGGTGGTCTCCTCCCCGGCATGACCGGTACCTATACGGTGCGCCATCCGTATGGGACGGAAACCATCGTGGTTACCGCAGATGACATTGCCGCCGGCAAAGGGTTGAGCCTCACCCGGGATCTGGGCGTGGCCACCCAGAATTTTACCAATGTCTTGAGCGGTGACGTCGGGCCTTTCCTGATCCAAACTCTCCCCATTGCCACTGCCAATCTCCCTGTCCCACCGGCCCCGCCTTATCCCATCACCGGCTGGGTCGGCGATGGGATAACCATTTCTCCGGTTACCGGCAGTCCCCTGGGCTTCAATCAGGTGTCCATCACCCCGCCGGGGGGGGTTAACCTGGGAGCAGGCAACGGCGTGCCGCTGACTACCTCCAACTTTGTGGTCTCCGGCCACCGGTTTGCCGGAGCGCTCCCCACCCCGTTAACGGTGAATCGGGTCAGTTATACCCGCAACGCCACCAACACCTTTTTTGATGTCTTTGCCACCTCCGAACTGGGCGCCACCGTTACGGCCACCATCCCCCCGGCCGGCCCGGTGACCCTAACTGGCGGATTAAATGAACTGGCCGGGCTGTTCTGGACCCGGTCGAGTTTTGCCGGCGGCTTTGTTATTCCGGCCGGCGTCACAATTACGGCGTCGCTGTTGGGCAGTACCACCACCACCGTAACGCCGGTGCCCACGGATCTGGTGACCATCACCCAGGCCGTGTGGAATTCGCGCACTCAGGTTATGACTATCAGGGCGAATTCCAGCGATACCCTGAACAACCCCGTGTTGACCGTGACCAACCCGCCTTTAGGTCCGTTGCTGAACGGAGTTTTTAGTTATGTCTGCCAGGTCACCCCGGCTACCGTTACCGTGGCTTCTGCGGCCGGCGGCCTGGCCACTGAACCGGTACAGGTCCTCACCCCATAATGGGCCATAGGAGAAAACCCCATGATGCGAATAACTAAGTTTTTTCTGGTGGTGCTTCTGCTGGTCCTGGGATTGGCGCCGGCGGCCTCGGCCCGCCTGGTGGCGGCGGGGCCCATTAACCCCTTAAACGGCTTTCCCCTCTACTATGTGGACGCCAACGGGGTGGCCCTGGAGTTGACCGCACCGCCTCTGGGCACCCCCGTTACCCTTCCTCCGCAGCCCAATCCTATCAGCCCTACCATGGTTTTTGACCCGCCGGATCCCCTGAATGCCTTTTCCGTCCAGGTCGGCTTTGGGGCGGAATGTTTCTACTGGGTGGCGGATGGCGACTTTACCCGGGCTAATTTTCCTCCTAGAGCCGGTCTTAAAATTGTTTTCCGGGCCGGGTTGGAGGCGTCTTTCGGCACCGGCGCGGCCCTGAATGGGGACCAGATGGTTTTTTCCCGGATCCGATTCAACATTGCTCAAGGTCTTACCGCTGCCGATGGCGGCACCTATGTGGTGCACCATCCGTATGGGGAGGAGACCATCGTTTTTACCGCCGCCGACGTTGCCAAAGGGATAAGGTTTACCAGGGACATCGGCCTGACTCCTTTGAATTTTGCCGAGGCCTTGAACGGTGACGTCGGGCCTTTCCTGGTGCAAACGGCTCCCATTGCCCAGGCCAGTGTTCCTCCGGATTATCCCGTCACCGGCTGGGTCGGCGATGGAACCACCTCCTCTACAGTCACCGGCAGCGCCATCGGCGTTAACGAGGTGTCCATCACCCCGCCGGCGGGGGTCAACCTGGGTGCAGGCCCCGGAGTGCCGCTTACTACTACCTTCTTTTTTGTCTCCGGCCACCGGTATCCCCTGTCCATACCCACGCCTCTGGCCTTGAACCGGGTCACCTATACCCGCAACAAATTCGCCACGTATTTCGATGTCTTTGCCACCTCCTCCGTGGGCTCCACCGTAAGCGCCAAGATCGCCTCGCCCCGCCTCTTGCCCATGCCGGGAGGGTTGAATGCCTTGAACGGGCTCTACTTTGTCCATGCCCCTTATGCCAACGCTTCCACCCGGGGGTATCATGCCAACCCCTTTAATCCTTCGGCCAACGTCGCGGTTACCTCAACACTGGGGAGCAATATCCCCACCACCTTCACCCAAAAAGCTGTAGACCTGGTGACCATTACCCAGGCCGTGTGGCATACGGGGGATCAGATTCTGACGGTTACGGCGAGATCCAGTGATACTAAGGTGAGGCCCACCCTGACGGTGGTGAACCCGGCATTGGGCGCGCTGGTGGGTGGAATTAAGAATCAGGTTGTGGCAATCCCCCCGGCTGAAGTTATAGTTAGCTCTTCGGCCGGAGGTGTCGGCACCAAAGCGGTGATGGTCATCACGCCGTAATGAGGACAGGGAACCGGGCCCCGGATGGACCCGATAAATAAAACTAAAGGGCAGTTGCGGCTCCGGATGGCTTAATGGCCCCGGAAGTGGAGCGCCATTCATCGGTCGGCTTGATTCCTGCCCCCAGCCGTGATAGCCCCAGTGATTGAGTAACGCTGCGCCCCGCCTTCCCTGAGGGAAAGCGGGGCGCCTTTACTTTCAGGGCGCTTGGTTCCCGACCCGCACAAGTTGCGCCGCCCCTCCACGCAGCTCTCGAAATCGTCTCACGACCGAGAGTCCCGGATGATAAGGCTTCCGACCTTGCCGGCATGGCCGTCAACCATGTGAGTCGAAAACTGTTTTGGTCCTCCTTATACGTTATAGTAATTGCCCCAAGAGTGGGTTAAAGTGTATTATGAGCCGTATCAATGCTCTGGTTGTGCACTGGACCACTAGAGTACTGAAAGTAACGGGTGAGGCTGTTTTACTTATTTACTTGATTAATTCCCGCCGGACAGCGGTGATCATGAATTATTAATCAGCAATACCCTTTTGTCATCCTGAGCGGAGCGAAGGATCTCGCATTTTTGAGATTCTTCAGTGGCTTCGCTCCCTCAGAATGACAGCTATGTGGACTTTGCAGAGGACTCCTTTTATCTAATGAGGCCTTTGCAAAAACCTAACCGGATGCTACTGCTTAATAACTTAAAGTTGCCCTTTGAATTAAGAGAGAGTTCCTAAGAAATGCGGGCGGCGAAATGACCTGGGGGAAGCGTCTCATAATCGCTTTGGGATTGATGCTGCTTACCCATGTTGCCCACGCCCTGCGCGTCGAAAAATTTACCGATAGCCAGGGCACCCTGCACATCACCAACCTCGGACCCAAGAAGCCGGATAATCCGGTAGATCAGCCCAGCCCTGGAGCATCTTCTCTCCCCAGTCGCTTGCGCGGCATTACCCCGGCCCCCCCGCCCACCAGGGAACTTGTGCCCGGGGGTCAATTTCCAGATCCCGAAATTCAGCCAGAACCCGAGCCCGAAACTCAGCAAGAACTCGAGCCCGGGATGGTTCCGACCGAACCGGTTCCGGTTGACCCCCAACCCGGTGCCGGGGTCACCCTACAGAAGGTTCAGGAGGGGTGACCCAGGTGCCGTACGGATCCGGGAAAAAGAAGGGCCGGGAGCGGGCGGCAGACGGCCTCTTTAATCAGGCTACCGGTACGGCGGAACGAGATGCGGCCCGGAAGATGGTTCGCCAGGTTCCCCACACCGCTTAACTCACCCTCGGCGGTGACAAAAACTACGATAACCGGAACTTCGTGAATTTTTTGCACCAGGGTGGGGTTGCTCCCCATGTGGCCTGAACAAACCGCGGCTCGGCCCTGGCCGAAGAAACCACTCGCCATAGCGCGCTCGTGGCGCACTAAGCTTGCCATGAGCAACAATTATCACCTTCCCCGGGAAAATGCCACCTTTCGTTTCATTATCTGGCACCGACATCCGTGGGGAGGAAGATTTCAGATGTCGGGTGTAGGGGAACGCCAGGTTACTGGCGGAAACGGCAGGGGGCCATCAGGCCCTGAAGGCAGGCTGGAGATGCTCTGGATAGTGAAAGACTTCCAGCCCCTCTTGATGAAAGCATCCCCGAGGGCAAAGGGTAGGCACGGATATGACTGAGGCCGGCTTCGGGGGGTAGGAGTCTATCT
>Ga0315276_10002635_pt1 | contig 16438 bp, 8 predicted proteins | sample YL17G05_0_MG_FD_204542 | JGI IMG/M metagenome (GOLD analysis project Ga0315276, IMG submission 204542) | Sediment microbial communities from Yellowstone Lake, YNP, Wyoming, USA - YL17G05_0 | ecosystem: Environmental > Aquatic > Freshwater > Lake > Sediment | place: USA: Wyoming | collected... | reverse complement strand
ACCGGGCCGGGATCTGGTTCACCGGCGACGAGGACATGGACTGGACCGCGGGGTTCCACGATGTCGGCGCGGACGGTGTGGCTGGCACGGGGGACACGGGCGAAGGCGACGGGATCCCGACCGAGGGTGAGCCGTACTTCGACCGCACCGACAAGGACGAGTCGGACCAGATCGGCCTGACCGGCTTCAAGATGAACCGCATCAAGGCCGGTGCCGGCAACCCGAACCCGGTCACCGACGACATCCTCTTCTACGACCAGGCGAAGCACTGGCCGACCCAGCTCTGGGAGCACTTCACGGCCGCCAATCCCGCGGACCGTTTCGACGACGCGGTGGCCGCCAACTACAACATCGGTTTCCTGTTCGCCTCGGGCCCCTTCAAGCTGCCAGCCGGCAAGCGCGAGCGCTTCAGCCTGGCGCTGGCCTACGGGGAGGACCTGACCGAGCTGCGCGAGACGGTGCGCACCGTCCAGCTGATCTACAACGCGAACTACCAGTTCGCGGTCCCGCCGCCGGCGCCGACCGTGACGGCGGAGGCCGGGGACGGGCGGGTGCGGCTCGCGTGGGACGATGTCGCCGAGCGCGGCGTGGACCCGGTGACCAACGAGTTCGACTTCGAGGGCTACCGCATCTACCGCTCGACCGACCCCGAGTTCCGCGATCCGCAGGTCGTGGCCACGGGCTCGAACAGCCTCTGGCTCCCGAACGGCAAGCCCATCGCCCAGTTCGACCTCGAGGACGGCAGGAAGGGCTACTCGCGCAAGGTCATCCGCGGGATCGGCTACTACCTCGGGGACGACAGCGGCCTGACGCACACCTGGACCGACAGCACGGTGACGAACGGCCAGGAGTACTACTACGCGGTGTGCGCCTACGACTACGGGTACGATCCCGGCTCCGACTCGCTCGCGATCTACCCGTCGGAGAACTCGATCACGGTCTCGCGCACGCCGCGCGGGGGCACGATCCTGCCCCGCAACGTGGTCGTGGTGCGGCCCGATCCCCGCGTGCCGGGCTACCTCGCCGCGACCTCCGGCGACCCCGAGAAGGTCGCGGGAGACGGCACCGGCACGGTCCGCCTGGAGGTCGTCAATTCGGGGCTGGTCCCGGACCGCCATCTCTTCCGGCTCGGCTTCCTCGCGGACTCCCCGGACAGCATCCATGCGACCTGGTACGAGCTGCGGGACAGCAGCAGTGTGCCGCCTGCCACGCTGTTCTCGAAGGGGACGGATTTCGACGGGCTGGGGATCGGCCCCACCGCCTCGGGGCTGCTCCCGATCGTGCGGACCCACGCGATGTCCTACGTGGACAGCGTGGCCTCCGGCTTCCGTCCCGGGAGTTCCACGAACGCGCGCTTCGACGCCTTCTATACCGGGGCGCTGTCGCAGAACCGGCGCCGCCTGGGCTACCCCGACGACATCCGGATCGTGTTCGAGGATGCCTACGTCGACACGGGCCTGACCTGGGGGCCGCCGCCGATCACGACGCTGGCCAAGTTCCGGGTCTTCGCCCGCACCGACACCGGGGACGTGCGGCTCCCGTTCCGCTTCCGCGACTACAACCGCAACGGCACCCTCGATTCGCTGTTCTACACCACGGGCGGGAGCGTCTCGGGCGACTTCATCGAGGTCATCTCTCCGGGGCCATCGGTGCGCGTGGACTCGCTCGTCACGTGGCGAATCCAGCTCGACCCCCGCGGACCCCACGGCCTGCCCGCGATGCATGCGCCCGCGGCGGGCGACACCTTCGATCTGAGGATCGTCCGCCCGCTCAACGTGTCGGACGTCTTCGTCTTCGCCCCCGACACCCAGCGCGTGGACCCGGCGATGGCGCGCGCGGGATTCGACCGAAGACCCTACGTGGTTCCCAATCCGTACATCGGCTCCGCCAGCTTCGAGCCCGCGCGCTTCGCGGTCTCGGGCCGGGGCGAACGGCGGGTGGAGTTCCGCAACCTGCCGCAGAACTGCACGATCCGCATCTACACGGTGCGGGGCGACCTGGTGCGTACGCTCCGGCAGGACGGATCGCTGGACGGGTTCGTCGCCTGGGACCTGCGCACGAAGGACGACCTGGACGTCGCGCCCGGCCTGTACATCTACCACGTCGATGCTCCCGGGGTGGGTGAGTTCACCGGGAAGCTCGGGGTGATCAAGTGAGCGCGGGGGCTGCCATGAGCCGCAGGATCCTGACCTGGACGGTGGCGCTGGCGCTCGGAGCGCTCCCCGCGTACGGCCAGAGCAAGACCGGCACGACCATCGGCCAGTTCCTGCTGATCGAGCCGAGCGCGCGCATCGCGGGCATGGGGAACGCCGGGGTGTCGGTGCGCGAGGGGCTGGACGCGGTCTACTTCAATCCGGCGGTCATCGGGCTGCTGCACCAGTACAACGTCCAGTTCACGCACAGCGCCTGGCTCGCGGGCATCACCTTCGACTACGTCGCGTTCTCGCTCCCGGTCGGCAAGTGGGGCAGCGTGGTCGCGAACCTGACCTCGCTCAACTCCGGCGAGATCGACGTGCGCACGGTGTCGCAGCCGATGGGCACTGGCGAGCGCTTCTCGGTCTCGGACGTGGCGATCGGTCTCGGGTACGGGCGGCAGATCACCGACCGCTTCTCCGCGGGCGCGCAGGTGACCTACGTGCAGGAGACCATCTGGAACACCTCGATGAACACCATGGTGTTCGACGTCGGCACGCTGTACCAGGTCTCGGAGCGCGGCCTGCGGATCGGGGCGAGCCTCTCGAACTTCGGGACGAAGGGACGCTTCAGCGGCCGGGACCTCGCCATCGTCTACGACGGCGATCCGACCCGCTACGGCGACAACGGCGCGCTGCCGGGCGAGGTCTACACGGACGCCTTCGCCGTGCCCACGTTCTTCCGCGTGGGCGTCGGCATGCCGTTCCGCCTGAGCCCGCAGGCGAATCTCGAGCTGGCGGTGGACGCGTTCCACCCCAGCGACAACACCGAGGGGATGAGCGCGGGGGCGGAACTGGAGTACGCGCGGCGGTTCGCGCTGCGCGCCGGCTGGCAGGCGGTCTTCCAGCACGACACCGAGCTGGGCCTGACGCTGGGGGTCGGGATGGGGGGCAAGCTGGACGTCTACGGCTACCAGGTGGACTACGGCTGGGCGGAGCACCGGCGACTCGGGGGCACGCATCGCGTGACCTTCGGGCTGACGTTCTAGGGGCTGGCACAGGACTCCCGGGGGGATCCTCCGGGTGACACACCGCTGACCGAGGTCGGCAGGAAGGCTCACATGCGAAGGATCATCCTGGCGCTGATGCTGGTCGTGCTCGGCGCCGCCGACGTCCGGGCCCAGACCACCGCGGCCCTGCTGGACACCGTGCAACATAGCTCGTTCCTGTACTTCTGGAGCGAGGCCAATCCCGCGAACGGCCTGATCAAGGACCGCAGCACGTCCGGTTCGCCCGCCAGCATCGCCGCGGTCGGCTTCGGGCTCTCGTCCATCTGCGTCGGCATCGACCACGGCTGGGTCAGCCGCGAAGCCGGCCGCGAGCGCGTGCGGACGACCCTGCAGACCTTCTGGACGGAGCCCCAGGGCAGCGGCGCGAACGGATTCATCGGCTACAAGGGCCTCTTCTACCACTTCCTCGACATGACCACCGCCGTGCGGACGTGGAGTTCCGAGCTGTCCACGATCGACACCGCGCTGCTCTTCGCCGGCATCCTGGACTGCAAGCAGTACTTCACCGGCAGCGACCCCGCCGAGACCGAGATCCGCGCCCTGGCCGACTCGATCTACTACCGCGCCGACTGGGAGTTCATGCGCAACGGCCAGCAGGGGCTCTACATGGGCTGGAAGCCGGGCACCGGCTTTTCGGGCTTCGGCCTGTGGCGGGGCTACAACGAGGCCATGATCCTCTACCTGCTGGCGCTCGGCTCGCCCACCCATCCGGTCCCCGCGACCACCTGGAACTACTGGATGAGCGGCTACCTGTGGATGACGCAGTACGGGCAGACCTACGTCATCTTCCCGCCGCTCTTCGGCCACCAGTACTCGCACTGCTGGGTGGACTTCCGCCAGCGGCTGGACGCGTTCGGGCGGGCCCGCAACATCACCTACTTCGAGAACTCCCGCCGGGCCACCCTGGCGCAGCGCGCCTACGCCATCGCGAACCCCGGCCACTGGGTCGGCTACAGCGACAGCCTGTGGGGCCTCACTGCCTCGGACATCCGGGGCGGGTACAGCGCCCGCGGCGCGCCCCCGGCGCAGAACGACGACGGCACCATCACGCCCACGGCGCCGATCGGCTCGATCGCGTTCGCCCCGGACGAGGTCATCCCGGTCGTGCGGAACCTGTTCCAGAACTACCCGCTGCTGTGGGGGCCCTACGGCTTCCGGGACGCCTTCAACCTGAGCCTGAACCCGGTGTGGTACGACACCGACTACCTGGGCATCGACCAGGGCCCCATCGTGCTCATGATCGAGAACCACCTCACGGGCTCGGTCTGGAACCGGTTCATGCTCAACCCCGACATCCAGACCGGCCTCACGCGGGGCGGTTTCACGAACGTCGCGGGCGTCGGGGACCCGCCGCTCCTCGCGCAGCAGGAACTGCTCGCCTGGAGCCAGCCGAACCCGTTCACGCGCTCGACCACCGTCCGCTTCCGTCTGCCGGCCGCGGGGCCGGTGCGGCTGGGCGTGTACGACCTGGCCGGCCGCCTGGTGTCCCACCTGCTGGACGAGACGCGGCCGGCAGGGGAACATGCGGTCGCCTGGCAGCCCGGCAGCGTGCCGAGCGGGGTCTACTACGTGCGGCTCGAGTCCGGCGGCCAGACCGTCACGAAGCGCTGCGTGAAGCTCCAGTGAGGTCCGGCACGCAGTCGAGCGGTGCCGGGGCGGCCCGCGAATCGACGGCTCGCCCTTGAGAGAGACGACCATGGCGACCATCCGGGACGTGGCGCGCGCCAGCAACGTATCGATCGCGACCGTATCGCGCGTCTTCAACAGCAGCCCGCTCGTGAGCGAGGGGACGCGGCAGCGCGTCACCGCCGCCGCGAGCGCGCTCGGCTACTGGCCCAACGGGATCGCCCGCAGCCTCATCACGAACCGGACGCACACCCTGGGGCTCCTGCTGCCCGACCTGCACGGCGAGTTCTTCTCCGAGATCATCCACGGCGTCGACCTCATGGCGCGCGAGAAGGGCTTCCACCTGCTGGTCTCGAGGTCCAGCTCGAGCGCCGGGGAACTGACCGACGTGCTGCGCTCGATGCGCGGGCGCGTGGACGGCCTGGTGGTGATGGCCCCGGACGTGGATGCCTCCCGCGCGCTGCGGCACACCGCCGGGAACATCCCCATCGTGCTCCTGAACCCCGAGGTCCAGCTGCCGGGCTGCGACACGGTGAGCATCGGCAACTTCCAGGGCGCCTACGGGGTGGTGCGGCACCTTGCCGGCCTCGGACACCGTCCCATCGCGACCATCACCGGTCCCACCCAGAACATCGACGCGCGCCAGCGGCTCGATGGCTACCGCGCCGCGCTGCGCGACGCGGGGATCGAGGCGAGTCCCGACCTCGAGTTCAACGGCGACTTCACCGAGCGCTCGGGCTACGAGGCGGCGCTCGAGCTGCTGCGCCAGCAGGGCCGGCCCACGGCGATCTTCGTCGCCAACGACCACATGGCCGTGGGGGTGATGGGGGCGCTGCAGGAGGCCGGCATGGGCGTTCCCGACGACATCGCGCTCGCCGGGTTCGACGACATCCCGATGGCGCGCTACCTGACCCCCGCGCTGACCACCGTGCACGTGGACATGCTGCAGATGGGCGAGCGGGCCGTCGAGCTGCTGCTCGATCCGGAGCGGGCCGCGGCGGACCGGGAGGGCCGGCACGACGTGCTGTCCACGAGGCTGGTGGTCCGCGCCTCCTGCGGGGCGAGCCGTGCGCATGGCGCGGGACCGGCCTGGGACCGCGGCGGCCCGTTGCCCTCCGTGCCCCGGTAGGCCGGGCCGCCGCCATGGATCTCCGCTCGCGCGACGGGACGGCCCTGCGGCGCGTGTTGCTGGCCGCCGTGCTGGTCGCCGTGGCCTCCGCCGCGGGCTGCCAGGAAGCCTCCCGGGCGGGCCGCCCGCGCGCGGCGCCGCCGGCGCTCGCGGCCCGGGAGGCGGCCTTCCTCGACACGCTCGAGCAGCGCACGTTCCGCTGGTTCTGGGACCTCAGCGATCCGCGCACCGGCCTCACGCCGGACCGGGCGCCCACACCCTCGTTCGCGAGCGTGGCCGCGGTGGGCTTCGCGCTCACCGCGTACCCCATCGGCGCGGAGCGCGGCTGGGTGACGCGCCCGCAGGCGCGCCAGCGCACGCTCGCGACGCTGCGCTTCTTCTGGCAGGCGCCGCAGGGCCCCGCGCCGCGGGGCTGTGCCGGCTACCGCGGCTTCTTCTACCACTTCCTCGAGCCCGGGACCGGACACCGCTTCGAGCAGGTGGAGCTCTCCACCATGGACACGGCGCTGCTGCTGGCCGGGGCGCTCTTCTGCCAGTCGTACTTCGACCGGGACGAGCCCCAGGAGGCCGAGGTCCGCGCCCTGGCCGAGTCGCTCTACGCGCGGGTGGACTGGCGCTGGGCGCAGGTGCGCCCGCCGATGGTCGTGCACGGCTGGGATCCGGAGGGCGGCTTCCTGCCCTACGACTGGCGCGGCATGAACGAGTCCATGCTGGTGCCCATCCTGGCCCTCGCCTCTCCGACGCACCCGCTGGGGCCGGGAGTCTGGTCCTACTGGGAGGCGGGCTGCCGGTGGGGCACGTTCCAGGGCCTCGAGCACGTGGGTTTCGCGCCGCTCTTCGGCCACCAGTACTCCCAGGTCTGGCTCGACCTGCGCGGGCTCCAGGATAGCCTGATGCGCGCGCACGGCATCGACTGGTTCGAGAACTCGCGGCGCGCCACGCTGGCGCAGCGGGCCTACGCCATCGGGAACCCGGGCCGCTTCAAGGGCTACGGCGAGCGCCTCTGGGGCCTCACCGCGTGTGACGGCCCGGTGAACGATTCCGTCACGGTGGGCGGGCGCCGGCTGGGGTTCAGCACCTACGCGGCGCGCGGGGCGTCCTTCCAGGAGATCGTTGACGACGGCACGGTCTCGCCCGCGGCCGCCGGCGGCTCGGTCGCCTTCGCGCCGGAAGTCGTGGCGCCCGCGCTGCTCGCGATGCGCGAGACCTACGGCGATCACGTGTTTGGCGCGTACGGCTTCGTGGACGCGCTCAACCCGACGCTCGACGTCCCGACCAGGGTCCAGCACGGGCGCGTGGTCCCGGGCCTGGGCTGGTTCGACGGGGACCGCCTTGGCATCGACCAGGGACCGATCCTCGCCATGATCGAGAACCACCGCAGCGGGCTGGTCTGGCGGACGCTGCGGAAGAACCCGCACATCGTGCGCGGACTGCGGGCCGCGGGGTTCACGGGCGGATGGCTGGACTCGACGCGGAGCGAATGAAGATGGTGCCAGACGGGGGGGCCCTCGGCGTCCGGGCGCCGCTGCGTGCCCGGGCGGCCCGCGGCTGGCCCGGCGGCCTCGCGCGAGCGCTCACCGGCGCCATCCTGGCGCCGGTTCGCTCCCCCGCGCTGGTCCCGGCTCCGCCATCCCTGGCTCCGCCGGGGCGCGGACGTCGCGCGAGACCGCCGGGCCAGCCGCGGGCCTGCGCGCGGCCACCCACCTGTCTGTTCGCGCTCCTCCTCGCGCTCGCCGGTTGCCGCGGTGCGGGGGACGGGCGCACCACCATCCGCTTCTGGGCCATGGGGCGCGAGGGCGAGGTCGTGCAGGAGCTGGTGCGCGACTTCGAGCGCGAGAACCCCGCGATCCGCGTGGTGGTCCAGCAGATCCCCTGGGGCGCGGCGCACGAGAAGCTGCTCACCGCGCACGTGGGGCGCTCCACGCCCGACGTGGCGCAGCTCGGCAACACCTGGATCGCCGAGTTCACCGCGCTGCGCGCGATCGAGCCGCTCGACCGCCGGATCGCCGCATCGCCCGCCGTCCGCCCGGACGGCTACTTCGCCGGGATCTGGGACACGAACGTCATGGACGGCGTGGTCTACGGCATCCCCTGGTACGTGGACACGCGCGTGCTCTTCTACCGCCGCGACCTGCTCGCGCGGGCGGGCTACGACTCCATGCCCGGCTCCTGGGACGAGTGGCGCCGCGCCATGGAGGCGGTCCAGCGCGTGGCGGGGAAGGGCCGCTTCGCCATCTTCCTGCCGACCAACGAATACACGCCGTGGATCGTCTTCGGGATGCAGGCGGGCTCGCCGCTGCTGAAGGACGGCGACACGCGCGGCGCCTTCGGCGGCCCGGCCTACCGGCGCGCGGCGGCGTTCTACCTCGATCTCTTCCGGCGCGGCCTGGCCCCGGCCGTGCAGGGGGCCTCGATCGCGAACCGCTACCAGGAATTCGAGCGCGGCACCATCAACATGTACATCAGCGGGCCGTGGGACGTGGGCGAGTTCCGGCGCCGGATCGCCCCCGCGCTGCAGTCCTCGTGGGCCACGGCGCCGCTCCCCGGGCCCGGCGGCCCCGCCACCGGCGTCTCGACCGCGGGCGGCTCGAGCCTGGTGCTGTTCCGCGCCTCGCGGCACCCGGACGAGGCGTGGCGGCTGGTCGAGTTCCTGTCGCGGCCCGAGCAGCAGCTGCGCTTCTGGCGGCTGACCGGCGACCTGCCGGCGCGCATCGAATCCTGGCGCGACCCGGCCCTCACGAACGACCCGAACGTGCGCACCTTCGGCCGGCAGCTCGAGCGCGTGCGGTCCACGCCCAGGATCCCGGAGTGGGAGCAGATCTCGCTGCGGCTGCAGGACAAGGTCGAGGCCATGGTGCTCGGCCACGCGCCGGCCGACTCGGCGCTCGCCGCGCTCGACCGCGACGTGGACCGCATCCTCGCGAAGCGCCGCTGGCTGGTGGCGCGCGGGCGCCAGCACGCCGGGGACGCGCGATGAGGGGCGTGGTCGAGGCCCGGCAGAACCGCGCCGGCTGGGCGTTCGTCGCCCCGGCCCTGGCGCTCATCGGCGTCTTCTTCTTCGTGCCGGTGCTGGCCGGGCTGGTCCTCTCCTTCACCGATTTCGACATCTACGCCATCGGCCGGCCGGAGACGGCGCGCTTCATGGGCCTGGAGAACTACCGGCAGGTGCTCTCGAACCCGCTCTTCTGGCAGGCGCTCGGCAACACCTTCCTCTTCGTGCTCGTGGGCGGGCCGCTCTCGGTGCTCACCTCGCTGGTGGCGGCGCTGCTCGTCAGCGCGAAGCGGGTGCGCTATCCGGGGCTCTTCCGCTCGATCTTCTTCATGCCGGTGGTGACCACGCTGGTGGCCGTGGCGATCGTCTGGCGCTACCTCTACCACCCGCAGTACGGCCTGCTGAACTGGGCGCTGGGCGCGGTCGGGATCCATCCCGTGGACTGGCTCGGGGATCCCCACTGGGCGATGTTCGCCATCATCCTGATGGCGGTGTGGAAGAACTTCGGCTACAACATGCTCATCTTCATCGCGGGCCTGCAGAGCATCCCCGAGGACCTCTACGAGGCGGCGCACCTCGACGGCGCCGGCAGTTGGGCCCAGTTCCGCCACGTCACGCTGCCGAGCCTGGCGCCGACCTTCCTGTTCGTGGGCGTGATGACCATGCTCGGGAACTTCCAGCTCTTCGCCGAGCCCTACGTCATGACGCAGGGTGGCCCGCTCAAGGCCACCACCACCGTGGTGCTCCTGATGTACGAGGAGGGCTTCCGCTGGTGGCGCATGGGGATGGCTGCCGCGCTCGCCTTCGTGCTGTTCGTGATCATGTTCCTGGGCACCCTGATCCAGATGCACCTGCAGGGGGAGCGCCGATGAAACGCAGGACCCTGCTTCCCACGCTCACCCTGCACGCCGTGCTCGTGCTCGGGGCGCTGGTGACCCTCACGCCGCTGCTGTGGATGGTCTCGGCTTCGTTCATGTCGCCCGGCGAGTCGAACAGCTTCCCGCCCCGGCTCCTGCCCCAGGTCCCGACGCTGCAGAACTACGTGGACCTGTTCACGCGCCTGAACCTGGCGCGCTACCTGCTGAACAGCACCCTGGTCGCGGTCTCGGCGACACTCATCTCGCTCATCATCAACTCGATGGCGGGCTACGCCTTCGCCAAGCTGCGCTTCGCGGGCCGCGAGCGCGTCTTCCACATCCTGCTCGCGGCACTCGTCATCCCGGGGCAGGTGGGCATGCTGCCGCTCTTCCTGCTGCTCAAGTCGATGGGCCTGGTGAACACCATGGCCGGCGTGGTCGTCCCATTCATGGCGGGCATCTTCGGCATCTTCATGGTCCGCCAGTACGCGATGAGCATCCCCGACGACCTGCTCGACGCGGCGCGCGTGGACGGCGCGGGCGAGTACCGGATTCTCTGGAACATCGTGATCCCGGTCATCCAGCCGATCCTGGTGACGCTCGCGGTCTTCACCTTCCTCTCCGCGTGGAACGACTTCATGTGGCCCCTGATCGTGCTGAGCGATGACGCGAAGTACACGCTGCCGGTCGCGCTCGCGAGCCTCTCGGGGGAGCACGTGCAGGACACCGGGCTGATGATGGCGGGCTCGGTGCTCACGGTGCTGCCGGTCGTGGTGCTCTTCATCGTGCTCCAGCGCGCCTACGTCCGCGGCGTGATGATGGGGAGCGTGAAGGGATGAGGGGGCGACCCTGGGTGGCGCTGCTCGTCGTGCTGGCGGTCGCGCAAGCCGCGCCCGCGCGGTCCGCGCCCGATCCGCCCGTGGCCATCTCCGCGACTGCGGCGGCCACGGCGGTCACGGCGATCCCGGTGGGCGCCGCGGCGCAATCCACGGTGCTGGTGGACGGCTTCGATTCCGCCGCCGAGTGGACCGCGCAGCCCGCCGACGGCGTCGAGATGAAGCTCTCCAGCGAGCCCGCCCCCTCGGACTCCGCCGCCGCCGGCCCCGGCCCCGGCCCCGCTCCCGGCCCCGGCCGCGCGCTGCGCGTGGACTTCCGCTTCGTGAAGGGCGGCGGCTACGCCGTGCTCCACCGCAGGCTCGACCTCGCCCTGCCGGAGAACTACCGCTTCACCTTCCGCGTGCGCGGCGATTGCCCGCCCGAGAACCTCGAGTTCAAGCTCATCGACTCGACCGGGGCGAACGTCTGGTGGCAGAACCAGCGCGACTTCCGTTTCCCGCGCGACTGGCAGACGGTCACGATCCGCAAGCGCCAGATCTCCTTCGCCTGGGGGCCGGCCGGTGGCGGGGAGTTGCGCCGCGTGGCCGCCATCGAGCTCGCCATCACCGCGGGCAGCGGGGGCAGCGGCACCGTCTGGCTCGACGACCTCGTGCTGACGCCACTGCCACCCCCGAGCGCTACGCCGCCGCCCGTCGTGGCCACGGCCTCGTCCGCCCGCCCCGGATACGCAGCGCAAGGCGCCGTGGACGGCGCGGCACAGACCGCGTGGGTCAGCGCGACGGACGACCGCACTCCGTGGCTCGAGCTGGACCTGGGCGGGACGCGCGAGTTCGGCGGGCTGGTCGTGGACCGCGCGAAGGAGTGGCGCGCGTCCGCCTACCGGGTCGAGGTCTCCGACGACCGCGTCGCCTGGCGCGGCCTGCGGGCGGTGGGGAGCGTGATGCGCGAGCGCGACCACTTCGACCTGCCCGAGACCGAGGCCCGCTACCTCCGGCTGCGCGCGGTCGGGGATGGCGCGATGGCCGTGAGCGAGGTGCGGGTGATGCCGCTCGAGTGGGGGGCCACGCCCGCGGCCTTCTTCCGCGCCGTCGCGGCGGACGCTCCGCGCGGCAGCTATCCGCGCGCGATCCTGGGCGAGCAGTCCTTCTGGACCGTGGTGGGAGTTGACGGTGACCGGCGGGAGGGACTCCTCGGCCAGGACGGGATGCTGGAGACCGGGCAGGGCGCGTACTCGATCGAGCCGTTCCTCTTCAGCCGCGGGAAGCTGGTCAGCTGGGCCGAGGTGAAGCCGGAGGCCACGCTCGAGGGCGGCTCGCTGCCCATCCCCTCGGTACGCTGGCAGCGCGACGACCTCGAACTGACCGTCACCGCCTTCGCCGATGGCGGGGCCGGCGCCTCGTCGCTGATCGCGCGATACCGGGTGCGGAACCTGGGCACGGGGCCCGTGCGCGCCACGCTGTACCTGGCGCTGCGGCCCTTCCAGGTGAATCCGCCGGCGCAGTTCCTGGGAAACCCAGGCGGGGTCGCGCCGCTGCGCTCGCTCTTCGCCGACGGCCGGGTCGTCCGGGTCAACGGGGACCGTGGCGCGGTCTGTCTCACCGCGCCCGACGGTTTTGGTGCGATCGGCTCCGCCGAGGGCGACGTCGTCAATGACTACCTGCGCGAGGACCGGCTGCCGCCGCGCGCCCACGCTATCGACTCGCTCGAACGCGCCTCGGGCGCGCTGGCCTACCGGCTGGAGCTGGCGGCCGGGGCCGAGGACGAGGTGGACCTCGTCATCCCACTGCACGAGCGGCCCGAGGCCCCGCCCGAGCGCACCGACGCCGCCTGGCGCGCCGAGGTCGAGGCCCGGCTCGCCGCCTGCCGCGAGGCCTGGCGCGCGCGGGCGGGCCGCATGAGCCTGCGGCTCCCGGGGGCCGCGGCCGACGTGGCGCGGGCACTCGAGGCCCAGCTGGGCTGGATCCTGGTGAACCGCGACAGCGCCGGCATCCAGCCGGGCTCGCGCTCCTACTCGCGCTCGTGGATCCGCGACGGTTCGCTCACCTGCACGGCGCTGCTGCGGATCGGTCACCCGGAGGTCGTGCGGGAGTTCATCGAGTGGTTCGCGCCCTACCAGTACGCCGACGGCAAGGTGCCCTGCTGCGTGGACACGCGCGGCTCGGACCCGGTGCCCGAGCACGATTCGGGCGGCGAGTTCATCTACCTCGTGGCCGAGTACTTCCGCCACACCGGCGACCGCGCGCTGATCGAGCGACAGTGGTCCGCGGTGGCGCGGGCCGCGGCGTACCTGGACTCGCTGCGGCAGCTGCGGCGCACCCTCGAGTGGCGCGCGCCGGGGAAGGAGCAGTTCTTCGGGCTGCTGCCGCCCTCGATCAGCCACGAGGGCTACTCGGCGGAGCCCATGCACTCCTACTGGGACGACCTCTTCGCCCTGCGCGGCTTCAAGGACGCCGCGTACCTGGCCGGCGTGCTCGGGCGCGAGGCCGACGCGCTGCGCTTCGCCGCCGTGCGGGACGAGTTCCAGCGGGAGCTGGTGGCCTCGGTCGGGGTCACGATGCAGCGGCAGCGCATCGACTACCTCCCCGGCTGCGCCGACCTCGGCGACTTCGACGCCACCTCGACCACCATCGCGCTCGACCCCGTGCAGGCCGTGGACGTCCTGCCGCGCGCCGCCCTCGAGCGCACCTTCGAGCGTTACTGGGAGTTCTTCCGCGAGCGCCGCGACGGCGTGAAGCCGTGGGAGGCCTTCACCCCCTACGAGATGCGCACCATCGGCGCCTTCGCGCGACTGGGCTGGCGGGAGCGGGCCGACAGCCTGCTCACGTTCTTCCTGCGCTACCGCCGCCCACCGGGCTGGCAGCAGTGGGCGGAGGTGGCCTGGTACGACGAGCGGACCCCGCACTTCATCGGCGACCTGCCGCACACCTGGGTGGGTTCGGACTTCGTGCGCTCGGTGCTGGATCTGTTCGCCTACGAGAACGAGCCGGACAGCACGCTGGTGGTCGCGGCGGGCGTGCCGCTCGCCTGGGTCATGGAGCCGCCCGGCCTGGCACTCCGGGGACTCTCGACCTCATTCGGGCCGCTGAGCTACACGTTGCGGGCGCGCGGCCGCGGGATCGAGGCGCGCATCGAGGCGGGCCTGCGCGTGCCTCCCGGTGGTATCGAGCTGCGCGCCCCGGGGAGCTTCCGCCGGGCCGCGGTGAACGGCTCGCCCGTCGCGGTCGGCCCCGCGGGCGAAGTGGTGTTGCGCGCGTTGCCGGCGACGGTGGTGCTCAGGCCCTGAGCCGGGGCGCTCGCGCCAGCCGCACCTCGACCGTGTGCTCCCTGCCGTCGGTGAACGCGGGGACGAGGTCCGAGCGCTGTGCCTTCCCGTCCACGCGCACTTCCTGCTCCGGCGCGCCGGTGCGGACCGTGATGCGATAGACGCAGCCGCGGAAGGTGCGCTTCATGGTGAAGCCCTTCCAGTGCGGTGGCAGGCAGGGGCGCACGAGCAGCCCTTCGTACGTGGGCCGCACGCCCAGCAGCCATTCGGTGCTCACGCGGAACATCCACGCCGAGGAGCCGGTGTACCAGGTCCAGCCGCCGCGGCCGTAGTTGGGCGAGTCGGGGCCGTCCACGTTGCCGGGCGTGACGTAGGGCTCGACCTTGTAGAAGTCGGGCTTCATCCCGCGCATGACCGGGCAGAACGAGCGGTAGAGCTTCCAGGCCTCCTCGCCGCGGCCGAGCAGGCACTCGGCCTGCAGGGCCCATATCCCGGCGTGGGTGTAGAGCCCGCCGTTCTCGCGCGAGCCGGGCGCGTAGCGCGTGAGGTAGCCGATCTCCGCGTCGGGCTCGCGGTAGGCGGGCGCCAGCAGGAGCGGTCCGTAGTCGCGGTAGAGGTGGCGTTCCATGGCCTTCAGCATCCGCGGCAGGCGCCGCTGCGGCACCACGCCGCTCAGGATCGCCCAGGTCTGCGCGTTCAGGTAGATCCTGCCGTCGGGGCACTTCTTCGAGCCGATGACCTCGCCGCTGTCCTTGGTCGCCCGCACGTACCAGTCGCCGTCCCAGAAGTGCCGGTTGACCGCCTCGCGCATCTTCGCCGCCTCGCGCCGGTACTTCGTGATGGTCTTCGCGTCGGGACGGGGGAGATGCTCCTCGAGCACGGCCCAGTCCTCGAGGATGCCGATCAGGAAGTGCGCGAGCCAGACGCTCTCGGACTTGAGCTTCAGGCCGATGGCCGAGAGCCCGTCGTTCCAGTCGCCGGCGCCCATGAGCGGCACGCCGCGCGGTGAGAGCCGGGTCCAGAACGTGTCGATGGCGCGCCGGCAGTGTCCGTAGAGCGTGCCCCGCTCGCGCGACGGCCGGCCAGCCGGGGCGAGGTAGGGGACGCGCTCGTCGAGCAGGGCGTAGTCCGCGGTCTCGCGCAGGTAGTGGAGGGTCACGAACGGCAACCACAGCAGGTCGTCGTTGTACTGCTTCTTCGCACCCTCCTCGGTGAGCGGGTGCCACCAGTGCCAGGTCGTGCCGTCCTGGAACTGGTGGGCGGCGCTCAGGCGGATCTGCTGTTTGGTCCGCTGCGGGTCGAGCGGCAGGAAGACCAGGCTGTCCTGCAACTGGTCGCGGAATCCGTAGGCGCCGCCCGGCTGGAAATAGCCGGTCCGGCCCCAGAGCCGGCTGGACATGGTCTGGTACTTGAGCCAGACGTTGGTGAGCAGGTCGAAGGCCGGTTCCGGGGTCTTCACCTCGAGCGGGGAGAGAAGTGCGTCCCAGTGGCGCTCCATGCGCTTCCAGGCGGCTTCGACCGCGCGTGGCCGGAGATACTTGCGCGCGAGACGCAGGGCGGCCGCGCGGTCATCGGCCAGTCCGAGGGTGAAGACGATCTCCTTCGTCCCGCCCGGCTCGATCGTCACCGCGACCTGCAGCGAGGCGATCGCGTCCAGGCAATTGCCGGCGCTGTTCGAGAGACGGGGCCGCCCGAGGGCCGCGGGGCTCCTGAGAGAGCCGTACTGGCCGACGAATCGTTCCTTGTCGCTCTCGTGCGCCACCGGCTTCGCGCTGGCAGCGTGGAAGGCCACGTGCGGCCATTCCGTGTTCCAGGGCTGGCCGCGGCCGTGCTCGGCGATGGTGCTCAGGCGCTTGGTGGCCACGAGCGCGTGGGCGGCAGCGACGTAGTCCGACTCGATGAAGAGCTTGTGGAACTCGCGGTGCGTGTCGGGCGCCGGGCCCAGGTTCCACTCGAGGTAGGTGAAGAGGTCGAGGTGCCGCGTGCGGCGCGAGCGGTTCGTGAGCCTCACGCGCCAGAGCTCGAGCGGCTCGCCCGGCGGCACGAAGATCGTGTGCTCGCTCTCGATGCCGTCGTGGAGCGCGACGATGGTGGTGGTGCCGATGCCGTGGCGGCACTCGTAGCGGGCGCCCTTCGCCTTCACCGGCTGCCAGCCGAGCGACCAGTGGCGGCCCGAGTCCCGGTCGCGGCAGTAGATCCACTTGCCCCACTCGTCGCGGACCAGGTCCTGCTCCCAGCGGGTGAGGCGGTTGAACGCGGCGTGCGTCATCCACGAATAGCCCGAGCCGGCTTGCGAGACGATCGTGCCGTACTCGCCCGGGCAGATGACGTTCACCCAGGGCCGCGGCGTGTCGGGGCGCGTGATGACGTATTCACGTCCGTCGGCGCTGAAGTGCCCGTACTTCGTCTGGAATCGCTTCATCATCCGGTCCGCTCCAATGGTCCCCGGGGAAGGCCGCCGGGCCGCCCGGCGCGACGAGGACTCAGTCTCGAACATACCGAAGCCCGCGTGCCTGCGCACGCGGGCTTCGGA
>Ga0315276_10002634_pt1 | contig 16439 bp, 10 predicted proteins | sample YL17G05_0_MG_FD_204542 | JGI IMG/M metagenome (GOLD analysis project Ga0315276, IMG submission 204542) | Sediment microbial communities from Yellowstone Lake, YNP, Wyoming, USA - YL17G05_0 | ecosystem: Environmental > Aquatic > Freshwater > Lake > Sediment | place: USA: Wyoming | collected... | reverse complement strand
TTCTGCTCGACCCACGACGTGCGGATTGACGCTTCGCGGGTGACCTCGGTGCCGACGATCTCTGAGGGTTCCTGGCTTCCCGCGATGGCCGCGAGTAGTGCTTTGCGGGCGTCCTCGCTGGACTCGGCGACTACGTATACATCCCAAACAGCGATTACATTGTAGAGCTTCATTTGATCTCCTTGAGGTGGGCAGTCGAACGCATCTGCCCAGCCACGGTGGCGGGCGGCAAGCTGTACGCGGCCAGGTAGAGCCCACGACTCCACGCCGTGCGGAACGCGCCCCGCAAGCGATCGTTCGGATCACCCTGTAGCCGCGCCGTTGTGCCGATCGAGTCGCGGCAGCGCCGCTCCAAGATGTCGTCGACCACACCGGCAGGATTCACGTGAAGAAAGGCCGGGATCAGGATCGCGTTGTAGGCATGCCCGCCACCGCTGCTGTTGGCGACCAGCACCTGCAAGCAGCGCAGCGCTGCCCGCATCATCGGGTCCATGGTGTCGCGGAGTTCATCCTCGGCCATCCAGTACATTTCATTCCCCCACAACCTGCGCTCGTGCGCTTGGGGGTCGGTGAGCATCAAGCGCCCAAGCCAGGTCGCCTCGGTGACTGACCAGCTGTTCCGCACATGTTGTCCGGTGAGATCGTGCGCAAGCTCGACGGCGTTCCAGCCGTCGCGCCACGGCGTGCGGAACCAGCCGTAGGCATTGTTATCGAGCGTGTGCTCGGCGATCACGGCGGCGAGATCAGCCAGCTCTTGGTCGATGGGCGGGGCCTTGACGGGCAGCTTGCGGGGACCTCGGCGTGGGGGATGGCTCGGCATCTCACCCTTCTACTGGAGGGGTCCGACAGTGTGATACCGTCGTCGCATGCTTCAGATCTCCATGTTGGGCGGACTACGTGGTCTCGGCACCGCGAAAGATGACGCCATCACCCTTCAACTCGCCGCCAACCGCTACGCCACCCTAGTCAGCAAAGCAGCCATTGCCACCGACGGTAAGATCGGCCCATTGACCGTGGCGCTGGTTCGGGCCGCGCTCCAGTTCCTGGTCTCTCGGGGTCAGCCTGAAGCCGCCACCATACTCGCTGCGCAAGCGGTGAACGCGTCGACCCTCGCAGCAGCTGCGGTTAGCATCGCGGACTACCTCAACACGTCGATGGATGCGATCAAGCATGCCGGTGGCGGCGCCGGCCGTGCTGACCCGGCGGATAGTGCGCCCGCGACCAGCTCAACCAGCTCCTCGTGGATGGACTGGTTCGGGATCGCCCCCGACAAGCCGACGCCGCCCACCCCGCCGACGCCGCCCACCCCCGGTGGCTACATCGCGCCGCTAGATAAGCCGATGCCGGGTGTAACCTACTACACCCCGGCGCAAATGGCGCAGCGAGCTGCGCAGCAGACCACGTTGAAGTACGCGCTCATCGGCGGCGGGGTGCTTGTAGCCCTGCTCGCGATCGTGATGCTCATGCCGAAGAAGGCTGTCGCCGCCTAGTCCTTGACGATTTCGAGGGCGATCTGACCATCAGGTGGGGGCGCTCCAGTCGTTTGGTCACCGGAGATGACGGTCAGGCGGGCGTCGGTCTTGCGCCAGAAACGGTACGAGTAGCGCTCCTCGACAACGACCTGGTCGACGATGAACTCGTTCTGGATGTGCGGCGAGCGAAGCTTCTGCACGAGCGTTCGCGACGACTTGTAGAAGTCGATCTTGCGGGCCTCGGCGATGGTGCGCAGCTCGTCGAACAGCTCGCCAGCCGAGACCTTGCAGCCCACCTTCCCGGGCATCTTGAGCCATGCCACCAGCAGGTCGCTGAGCGGGTCCTCTTCGCGGATGAACGCATCGCGTTCGCGGACGAGCACAGCCATCAGCTCGTCGATGGCGCCCGCCGGCCAGTGCAGCACCGCCGCGACGGCTCGCCCGAACGCCGCGAAGTCGGCCATGCGCGTGTGCTCCTCGCGCTCGATGTCGACGCCGTGCACGCGCATGTACTCGACGATCTCGTTGACGTAGAAGATGTACTCGCCGAACAGTTGCGGGCGGTCCGCGAGCATGTCGCCAGCGAGCTTCTCGAAGCGTCCGAACGACGTCAGGCGCTCCAGGCGCAGCACCACGCAGCGATCGGCGGTGTCCTCGCGGCGGAACGACGTCGGGTTCTTCGACGCCACCGCGATGAACGCGTGCGGCTTGATCACGACCTCCTCAGCGTCGGAGAACAGCTTGCGCTTTGTCCAGCAGCCACTGGTCGCATAGGCGCAGACGGTGTCGGGGATCCAGTCGATGTAGCTGTCGACGTTGTCGAGCACCGCGATCGGCGAGCGCAGAAGCTGCACGCCGAAGTCGTCGCCCTTGTTCTTCGAGATGATCAGCGGCTTCGACTGCCCGAGGAGCGCGATCTGCAGGAGCTGCACGGCGGCGGACTTGCCCGACCCGGGCGGACCCTCGACGATCAGCATGGGCTTCGTCGGCATGAAGTCGGGGAATGCGAGCGCGAACATCCACACGGTGTAGGCTCGGCGCTGTTGCTCGGGCGTCATGCCCCCAAGCCCGGCCTCGGCGAAGTTGATGTCGGTGAGGCGGTCGAGCAGGATCCCGTGCGGTCCGACGTCGGCTTCGACGTACGTGCCGCTGTCGTCGTCGGCGAAGAACACGTCTTCGGTGCCGTTGTCGATCAGCTCGGGCGTGCCACCGTCGATCCGCCACATGCGCCCGTCGCGGTTTGTCAGGTAGACGATCTTGTCGACCGTGTGGAAGGACGCGAAGCGCCGCAGCTCCATCCGGGGCGCGTAGGTCATCGCGTGACTGATCAGGCTGTCGATCACGAAGCGCATGATCGGCTCGCTTGCGACGAGCCCGTACATGGCGTTGAGGTAGGCGAAGACGTGCTCGGCGCGCTTGGCCGAGGACAGCGCCATGATCTGCCGCGTCACGCCCCAGAAGACGTAGACGGTGCCGTCGATCGAGGCCATGAAGCTCGTCCCGGCGAGCATCTCGAACTCCAAGATCTGCGCCCAGATGGCGAGGTTGCGATCACGCGTTCCCTTCGTCTTGTCTCGTAGCATCCGGTCGATACGCATCTTGTGAAAAGCGGTCTGATCGGCGGTAAGGATCATGGACGAGCCGCGCACGCTAGCACGCGGGTCTGTCACGCCTCCGGTCGCTGTCAGCCCCGCCTGCTACTACTCGATTGTGCCCATCACGCCCGCGAAAAAGTTCGGCTGGTACGTCGCAGATCAGGCGACCGTGGCGTCGCTGTTCCAGCTCGATCCTGGCACGCAGGTGCCGGGGTTGTCGTTCGCCGGCAAGGGCTACAACCTCCACCGCAGTCACCTGCCACTACTGGTGGGGGATCAAGATGCGGTCCGGACACTAGTGCCTGCTCTGCGGCCCGACTGGGCGGCGCGTGACCGGCTCACCAAGCCGCTCGGGTTCACGCTGCGCAACGTCCAGCACGCGGCCATCGACTACATCACCCAGCGGCGCGGCACGCTGCTCGGAGACGATCCCCGCGTGGGCAAAGGTCACCCGCACGGCACGCGCGTGCTCGGGCCAGACGGCTGGCAACGCATCGAGGACGTGCGCGTTGGTGACCAGGTGTTCGGCGCCGACGGGCGCCCGACCACAATCACGGGGGTGTTTCCGCGTGGGCGATTGCCTGTGTTTCGGGTTGGGTTCTCCGATGGATCTTCGGTTCGCGTCGACGGTGACCACCTCTGGGCGGCGTGGGATCACAACGCGTGGCACCGAGGCAAGGCGCCCAACGTGCTGTCGACCGCGATGTTGGCCACTCAGCTGTGTGATCCGGACGGCAAGCGACGCTGGCGTATCCCGCTCGTGAAACCGTTGGAGTTCGCTGAGGAGCGGCTGCCGCTCGATCCGTACCTGCTCGGTGTGCTGCTCGGTGACGGGTCGTTGACGACACTCAGCGTCGCATTCTGTTGCGGTGATGAGGACGTGCCGCGTGAGGTTGAGCGCGTGCTGCCCGCCGACGTCAAGCTCACCTGCTCCCGTTCCGTCACGCGTGCCGCCGCTTGGCGCATCGTGGAGCGTGAGAAACCCGCCCCAGGAAAAGGTGGTGGACGACCGAGGAATTCAGTTCTCACGGCGCTCTACGCACTCGGGTTGATGGGCACGCACTCGTACGACAAGTTCGTGCCGCCTGAGTTTCTGCGAGGGTCGCCGGCTCAGCGCTTGGCGTTGTTGCAGGGCTTGCTTGACACTGACGGGGAGTACAGCAGTGGGCGGCTGCTGCAGTTCTCTTCCGCCTCGGAGAGGTTGCGTGACGCTATGCGCTTCCTCGTGGAGAGCCTCGGCGGCGTTGCGCGAATCAGCATGAAGCCGGCCCCAAAGTACACGTACAAGGGTGAGCAGCGTGTCGGGCGCCCGTCCTACCGACTCACGATTGCGATGCCCGCCGGCGTCGAGCCCTTCCGTGCACGCAAGGGCTACGTGCAGCGCCAGAAGTTCCAGCCGACGCGGCACATCGACAGCATCGAGCCCGACGGTGAAGCCGAGGTCATCTGCATCTCAGTGGCCGCACCCGATCGGCTCTACGTCACCGAGCACTGCATCGTCACGCACAACACGCTCAGCGCGATCATGAGCCACGATCCGGCCTCGGGGCCGCTCGTGGTGATCTGTCCGGCGATGGTTCGTCCGGTGTGGCTGGGGTGGTTGCGGCGGGTGTTCCCCGACGAGCCGATCGGCATCATGACGGGTCGGACGTTCGACTTCAAGGCTCTTCAGAACAAGATCATCGTCGGGCACTACGACATCCTGCCGTGGTGGCAGTCGGCGATGCCCCTCGGGACCATCGTGTTCGATGAGGCGCACATGTTGACGAACCGGGGCTCGCGGCGCTCCAAGGCGGCGATCTTCCTGGCGCGTCGGGCGGCGCAGGTGATCGCCGCGACGGGCACGCCCATTTGGAACATGCCACCAGATTTGTGGAACGTGCTCGGGCTCGTCGCGCCAGGAGCCTTCGGTGGCTTCCATGAGTTCGCGCTGCGCTACGGCGCGCCTCAGCCGAGCGCGTATGGCACGCAGTACCTTGGTATCAGCAACGAGCGCGAGCTGCGTGCGCGCCTCAGCGAGGTGATGATCCGCCGGCGCTGGGTCGACGTCGCCGACGACCTGCCGGCGATCTCGCGCAGCGTCGTGCTCGTCGAGCTGGACGAGAAGCGCCGGCGCAAGCTCGACCTGATCGCCGCCGACATCGCCTCGAACACGGGGTCGACCATCGGGCACCTGTCGCGCTATCGCGAGCAGCTCTCGCACGTCAAGGCGCCCACGATCGTCAAGCAGGCGCAGGACATGCTCGATCGGGGCGAGCCGGTGGTCGTTTGGACTTGGCACGTCGCGCTCGCCGACAAGATCGCCGCCGCGCTCGGCGACCGGGCGTTTTTGCTGACCGGCGAGGTCGCCAGCAAGAAGCGCGACGACGTGATGGATGCCTGGAAGGCTCACCCGGCAGCGGCGCTTGTCTGCACGATGTCCGTCGCGCAGGTCGGGCTCGACTTCTCCCACGCGCACCTCGCCATCTTCGGCGAGATCGACTACACGCCCGCGATCCTGACGCAGGCCGAGATGCGGACCTACGCCCCGACGCGCCCGATGAACGTCACCTACGTCGTCGCCGACCATCTCATCGAACAGCGCATCGTGCTGGCCCTGACGCGCAAGCTGTCGGCAGCGGACCCGCTCGGTGTCGGCGCTGCGGGCGACGCCATCACGACGTTGCAGCTGGCCTTGCAGGGCCCCGTCGAGACACCTGATCTGGATCGGTTACTGGAAGATCTCTTGGGGGCTTGAGCCTTGATGTAAGCTGCGGCAATGGCCACGATTCTGAAGAACATCTTGACGTTCAACAATCTGCTGGTGGGCGTTCCGGTCAGCCAGCCGCATAGGTTGAACGTCTTCACCGGCAGCACCGCAGTGCCCGTCATCCCGAACCTCGTCGTGCCGAACGAGCCTGGGTTCACGATCACCGCCGATGTTGTCAACGTCACGGTGGAGCGCACACCCACGGGCGGAACTTCGATCAACGTTTACGTCGAGCACTGGCACACGATCGAAGCTGTGCTGCCGCTCCCTGGGCAGCTGGCTGGGCTCATGCCGTTCATTGCCAGTGGTGGCACCGGCGCCGCCCCCATCGTTCCTGCGACGATCATCGTCGAGGACGAGGGCTTGGCGTTGCCGGGCAACCCGTTCACGACGCTCGACTTCGTCGGCGCCGGGGTCACCGCATCGGACCTTGGCGGTGGTGTTGCGCAAATCTCGATCCCGGGGTCCTCGATCATCGTCGAGGACGAAGGCGTGGCGCTGCCCGGCAATCCGTTCACGACGCTCGACTTCGTGGGGGATGGCGTTGTCGCGACGGATCTCGGCGGGGGTGTCGCTCAGCTCACGATCCCCGGCTTCAGCCTCGCTCGCCAGTTCACGGTGGCGATGGGCGGCGATCCGGACTACACGAGCATCAAGGCAGCGGTCAACGCGGCAATTCTCGCGGGCGCATCCGCGAACAGCCCGTACAACGTCCTGGTCTCGGCGGGCATCTACGTCGAGGATCCGTTCACGGTTCCGGCTGGTGTCATCGTCTCGTCCGAGTCGTCGGTCGGTGACGGCGTGATCGTCATCGCCAACAACCCCGCAGCCGATCTCGTCACGATGACCGGCGGCATTCTTCACGGGCTGTTGTTCGAGGGTGTCACCGACCCTGTGCGGGCGCTGATCCGTGTCGCAGCTGGCGGGTTGAACCGGGTTTGGGCGTGTCGCTGGCGCCGATGCTCGACGGGTGTCGCGGTCTCCGGTGCCGCCACCATCCTCGGGCTGATCAACTGCGGCATCTCCATCCTGGCCCCCGGGCAGCATGTGACGACTGGCGTGCTGATCAGCGCTGGGGCACACGTCGGCGTGGCCAACTTCTCAGCGATCGTGCCGCCAGCCATCGCGGCGATCTACGCGCCGGCGAATGCGATCAACACGGTCATCTCGGTCACCTCCGCGTTCATCGAGGCCGCCTCGTCGTCGATCAACGTCAAGGGCACTACCCCGACGCAGACGGGCTTCCTGGCAGACGACGGCGCGCAGTGCGATCTCGTCGGAGTCGAGGTCTCGAGCTGCAAGCTCGGCATCGTGGTCGGCTCCGTCGGGATCGATACGGACGTCCGCGTGATCGGCGGTGCGATGGCCGGCAACACGACCAACGTCACGATCTCGTCTGCCACCGGGAGCGTGCTCTTCGGCAACATCTCGATCGACGCCGATACGCGCAACATCGTCCCCGGTGGGTCGTTCACCGGCAACTTCTTGAACCACACCACTGGCAGCAGCACGTCGATCGGCGAGCAGTTCTTCGAGTGGCCGACTGGTCAAGATCTTCGCCTTCCGACCTTCTTCCACTACGTGTCCTCGACCGGCATCGACACCGGCGGTGTGGTCACGGCCACGGGCGGGCTCGGGATCAGCGTGGCGCTCGGCACGGGAATGATCACGGTCCAGCTCCCGGAGAGCGTACGCAACGTGACGTGGGCGACGACGCCGCTCGTGCTGCCCGACAACACGACGAGCTACGTGTACTACGACAGCGCCTCTGACCTGGTCGTCTCCGGTCTTGCGCCTCCGGGCACGAGCAACATCCTGTTCGCGACGATCGTCACCAAGGCCGGCGTCGTCTTCTTCCAGCACAACACGTCGTGGACGGGCGACACCGCCTGGGATCGCTGGGTGCAGTACCTGGTCGACGTTCGCAAGATCCGCGTCGCCAACGGCCTGATCGCGACGCAGGGCTCGACCGTGCGCAACCTCGACATCTCCAACGGCCTCTGGTACCGCGCGATGACGCCGCTGACCTACGCAGGCGGCGCGGACGTGACGTGGTCCTACTTCTACGGCCTCAACGGCGTGTCCGAGGTGCCGGGGCAGACGCTGCTCGACATCACGAACTACGACAACGCGGGCGTGCTGACCGCGATGACGCCCACCTGGTGGCGCCAGGATCTTCTGATCCTCACGGGCGATGATCGCATCAGCGTGCTCTACGGCGTCGCCGAGTTCGCCACGGAGCTTGCTGCGCAGGGCACCCCCTCGCCGCCCATCCCGACGTTCATGGAGGAGACTGCGACGCCGCTCGCGCTCGTGCTCGTCCAGCAGGGCCTCGGTCTGACCAAGATCATCGATGTGCGCCCGCTTGACGGCAGCGGCAGCGGTAGCGCGTCGACGCTCGGCGTCACGAGCCACAGTGCGCTATCGAACCTGCTGGCGGACGACCATCCGCAGTACCTGCGCACCGACGGCTCGCGGATCATGACCGGCGACCTGCAGCTCGGCGGCAACGACATCATCACCGTCGGCACCGTCAACGGCGTCACGGTCGAGGCCCACGCGGTGCGCCACGCCCCCGGCGGCGCGGACGCGCTCGCGCTCGGTGTTCCGGTTGCCACGCTGGTCGGCGCCGTGCCAGCCGCTGGCGTGGCGGCGACGTTCGTGCGCTCCGATCACCAGCACGGTGTCGCCGCTGGTGTCGCGCCGGTGAACGTCACCAAGTCGGCTGCGGTCGAAGGTGGCTCGTCCTCGGTCGCGCGCGCCGATCACAAGCACGACATCGACACCGCGATCGTCGTGACGATCGGCACCGCCAACGCCGAGGGTGCGTCGACGAGCCTCGCTCGCGCTGACCACGTACATGATCACGGCGCGCAGGCGCTGGGCACCGGCACGCAGCACGCGGAGGTGACGCAGTTGATCGCCGGCTTCTCGTCCGCCGCCGACAAGACCAAGCTCGACGGCATCACGCCGGGCGCTACGAACACGCCACTCTCGGTGGTCGCGCCGGTCAACGTCACCAAGGCGCCAGCGGCGGTCGGCATCTCGTTGTCCGCCGCGCGCGCCGACCACAAGCACGACGTCACCACCGCTGCGGCGGTTGCGGTCGGGACCGCCAACGCCGAGGGCGTCGCGACGACGCTCGCGCGCTCCGACCACGCGCACCAGGTGACGGGCTTGACGATCGCCGGGCAGGTGCGGGGCGACGTGCTGTTCTTCAACGGCGCTGCGTGGGTGCGCTTGGCGCCCGGCGTTGCCGGCCAGGTGCTCCAGACCAACGGGCCTGTGGCTGATCCAACGTGGACCAGCAGCGTTGGGGTCTTCGGCACGCAGTTCCAGAACGCCGAAAGTCTCGCGGCATCGTCGACGCCGGGCGCCGGGTACAACAACAAGCTGACGATGGTGACGCCCGCGCTTCCCGCCGGCAGCTACATAGTCGAGTGGTCGTACACGCTCGGCAACGTCAATTTCGGAGCGTCATCACGCGGGCGTGTCGTGGTCGATGGCGTGACGACGCTGCAGGAGGTTCAGCCTTCGAACACGCTGGTTGCTTGGAAGAACGGCGAAGCGGGCCAGGGGTTGGTCGTGTTGGGCGCTGGCGCCCACACCATCGCGATCGACTACAGCCGCGTTTCCGGTGGGACGGCGACTATCCAAGACGCGCGATTGCTCATCTGGCGCGTCGCCTGAGCGCTCAGCGCTCGCTGTCAGACCCCCTTGGTAGGTTGCGCGGGTGCCAGCCTCCACGTGCCTGCTCTGCGGCGTTGAGCTTCTACCCGGGTCCGACGAGCGCCTGCGGAAGCACCCAGCCATCGAGGAGTGCCTGGTGCGGCAGACCGATGCCTGGGGCGTCGCGGTCGACCACGACCTGACGCTCGTGCCCGCCCTTGAACAGCAGATCGACATCACGCCGTTCCCGCTCATCGACGAGACGCTCGCCAAGATCTTCGAGTTGGCCGGCGTGGATCGTCTCGGCGGCATCTCGACGGGGCGCGGCTGGTCGAGCTTCTCGACGTTCCAGCGCTGCCCGTACGCGTGGAAGCGCCGCTACGTCGACCAGGTTCGCCCGGCGCTGCTCGTCGAGTCCCCGAGCTTGGCAATCGGCACGCTGATCCACACGTTCCTGGCGCTCTACTACACGAACATGGTCGATCCGGCGTACCCGCTCACGCCCGAGAGCGTCCATCGCCTGCTCATGGCTACGTGCAACCCGAAGTTCGTCGAGGAGGGCTGGCGCGTGTTCGTCGGCTACCGGCTGTTCTACTCGCGCGAGGTGATCCAGCCGCTCGCGATCGAGTACGACCTCAAGGACCCGCGCACCGGCGAGAGCTGCCGCTACGACTTGATCGCGTTCTTCCCCGAGTGGAACGCGGGGCGTGCGCCGGGCACGTACCTCGTCGAGCACAAGTCGACCAGCCGCTTCGACAGCAACGCGCTCGAAGGCTGGGTGAACGACGGCGAGGTCATCGGCGAGGTCGCGCTCTGGAAGCGCCTCGGGCTCGATCACCGTTTCGGCAAGCTCCAGGGCATCATCGTGAACCTGCTCGGCAAGCAGAAGGAGCCGCAGTACCACCGCACGCTCGTAGCCCCCGAGTCCTGGCAGATCGAGCAGCACCTCAACGACCTCACGCGCTGGGAGGGGCTGATCCAGCTCGCCCGCAGCACCAACTCGTTCCCACGCGCACGCAACGGCTGCATCGGGCGCTACGGTCGTTGCGACTGGTGGGATCACTGCAGCCACCTGGAGGGCTAGATGGCATCGACGACGATCCAAGACGTGAAGCGTCACCTGTGGCTGCACGGCAGCGTGCTGACCGAGGCGGATCCCAACGAACTGCTGCGCGAGCTGCTCGCGGAGCACGAGCGCGTGTTGAAGCTCTTGCGCTCGCGCGCCGTGTGCGCGTCGCATATGACGAAGTACAAGCGCTACTTTCAGGCCGACCCGTGATCACCGAACTAGGCGATCCGATGCTCGATCCAGCCTTCAAGCCGTGCCGTAGCGAGCGCTGCGCGATTCCCGAATTGCACGCTGAGCACACCATCGTCATCGGACGCGGACGGCAGTGCAAGCACTGCCCGGTCTGCAACGCTCTCATCGTTCGCGCCCCACGCAAGTGGGCGCGCTGCTCCAAGTGTCCCTGGCGAATGAACACCCGAAAGAAAGAAGCTGATGCGCGAGATCAACCTTGACCAACCTGCGAACGTGATGCCCAAGAACACCTTCCTCGTGTACGGCGACAGCCGGTGCATCTCTGGGGATGCCTTCATCCGTTATCAGGTACGAACACCTGAGGGCGAGTTGCAGAACAGCAAGGGCGGCACGCTCTCGCGGTTGTTCCACCGCTTCCATCGTCTGAAGCACCCCGGAAAAGGCAGCTACCAGCGCAAGCAAACGCTCGATGCGGTCTTCTGGGCGCCCTCGATGACCGAGGGTGGGCGCATCTTCCAGAACAAGATCCTCGATGTTCTCGACTCCGGTGAGCGCGAGTGCGTGCGCGTACGCACGGTTGGCGGGCTGGAGTTGATCTGTACGCCCGATCACCCCATCGCGACGAGCGAGACGGCGTTCGGGTTCGTGCATGCGGCGGAACTGAAGGTCGGATCGACGATCCTCACGCACAAGAACGTGTGGTGGACCCCGGAACTCGAAGAGCGCGAGCGAGTGAATCGTCCCGAGATCATGGTCAAGCATCACCCGGTCGCCGCGACGAAGGTCGTGCGCGATATGGCGCGTGGCTACGAGAACGTTTACAAGCGCATCACGCGTGCTCGTGCGGTGTACGAGGCACACTGGAACGGCTTGACGTTGGAAGCGTACATCACGCGCCTGAACGACGGCGAACTCGACGGGCTCAAGTTCTTGTCACGCGACGTCGATGTTCATCACAAGGACGAGAACAAGCTTAACGATGTTCCCGAGAACCTTGTGGCGCTCTCGCATGCCGAGCATTCGCGGGAGCACTTCGTGCTGCCCAACGGTCGGCCCCGTTGTGGCAGCCACATCGCCGTCGACGACGTGGTGTCGTCGGTCGAGCCCGCCGGCAAGCATCAAACGTACGACATCAAGATGGCTGCGCCGTTCCACAACTTCGTGGCTGACGATTTCGTTGTCCACAACAGCGGCAAGACCACGTGGGCTGCGACCTTCCCCCGCCCGCTGTTCCTCTCGGACGTCACCGAGGGCGGCTGGGACTCGATCGCCAATATGGACGACGACCAGCTCTTCGAGCCTGGCGTCAAGCCGATCGTCTGGGGCATCGAGCAGATGGCCGACATGGCGCTCGCGCGCAGCAAGGCGTTGGCGCTCATCGCCTCGGGGCGCATCCAGTCGCTCGTCATCGACTCGCTGTCGTTCTACTGCGACTTGTACCTGAACTTCTTGATCGGGATGCAGGCCAAGAAGGACATGCGCTCGGCGTACGGCGACCTCGGCAACCACTTGCGCGATCTGCGCGTGCAGACCCACGCGCTGCAGGCCAACGTCGTGTGGCTGTGCCTCGCGAAGCACCCCGGCGAGGACAACCCTGTGGGCGGGCCGATGATCCCCGGCCAGCAGGCGGACAAGTTCATGGCCGGCGTCCACTACATCTTCCACTCGCGCGTGCACCAGGAGAAGCGCGGCCAGGAGCTTCTGCCGCCCGTCTTCGAGATGCGCACGAAGAAGTACCTCAACTACATCGCCGGCAATCGCCTCGGTGGTCGCGCCGCTGATCTGCCGGATCCGTTGGTCGGCGACTACTCGACGCTGATGCAGTACCTCGGCTACGACCCGGACGAGCTGCGCGCGTCGCTGCCGCCGATCATGGCCCCCGGCACCGCGCGTCCTGCTGGCGCCGTGCAAGCTGCTGCGGTCGCCGCCAAGCCCGTCACGCCGTCGACGCTCGGCGCGATCTCGCGCAACGCGGCGGCTGCGGCCGCACGCAAGACGACCGCCGTAGTGCCGCCCAAGTCCTGAGCTTTCCCGACGACAACGTCTCGTTGTCAGACCTCTGTCGTAGAACCTTTCTCGTAGCTAGCAACCAACGGATCAAGAAAGAAAAAATCATGAGCAACCAGTTCGTCGACTCCGAAGTGCAGATCGATCTCACCAACGTCCAGGAGTTCGGTGGCGGTGGTGGCCCCCAGCTCGCCCCCGGCGAGTACGTGTTCGACATCGTCGGCGCCAAGGAGGACACCTCCAAGAGCAACAACGCGGTCTGGAAGGTGGAGTTCGTCGTCGCCGAGGGCGAGAACGCTGGCAAGAAGCTGATCAACAGCTACTCGCTGCAGTCGCAGGCGCTCGGGCGCGTCAAGATGCTCGCGCTCGCCATCGGCGCGCCGCTCACCGTGATGCGGACGTCGGACTACGTGGGTGCACGCCTGCGCGCGACCGTGCTGCACGAGCCGGGTCAGGCGCAGGTTGGTGCCGACGGCACGCCGATGGAGCCGCGTATCTTCGCGAACATCGCGAACGAGCGCCCGCTGGAGACGCAGCAGGACGCGGCGCCCCCGCCGCCCCCGCCCGTCACCCGTGGCCGTGCCGCTGGCACCGCCGCGCGCCGGGCGTAGTTGGTGTTGACGCCTACGTAGAGCCCCCCTCTGCATAGGCGTCACGGCGTCCCCGTCGCAAGTCGTGCAAGGCGCCAGCACCAGCAGGCAGGAACCACCGCAAGGTGGTTTTTGCTTTTTCGGCGCGATGGATCTCAAATTTTTCTACCAGAAAAAACCTTGCAGGCTCCAGTCGGAACCCTTAGAAGTGGTGCTCGCCCACGACGTCGAGATCGCGGGCGCAACTGCTAACGAGACCCGAGAGGGTTGCCAGGGGGCTGGTAGCTATGCAACAGCGTGATTTGTCGTGCCTTTGTCGTGATGAGGCGTGTGACCGTATCGAGCTACACCTCACGCACAAGGTGGCCTGCAAGCCTTTCCGCGAGCCGTGGTCGCGAAACCAGACACCCAAGTGGCAGCGGCCCGCGCCCAAGGCGCTGGACCATGCCATCGCCAAGGCGACCTCGAAGACGTACCCGCGCCACTTTGGCGCGATCCTGCAGCTCGTCGAGGCCGACTACGGGGCCTGCATCGAGCGCACGGTCCACCGCCGGCTCAAGCGGCTCGTGCAGCGCGGCCACATCCTCCGCATCGACCTGGGGCGCAGCCTGTACGCCTACCTGCGGCCCGGCTCGCCGATGGTCAACGACATCGCGTTGATGCGCGAGCAGTGCTTCGACGCTTTCAACTCGTCGGTCCCGAGCTGATGGCGCTGCTCCGTGGGTCGACCCACGGGGCGCTCTGCGCAGAATGCCCGTTCGCAACGAACGGCGTGGCGCAGCACCCTGTGACGTCGGAGTACCCCGAGGACCCGCGTTGGATCCTCGTCGGCGAGAGCCCCGGGCGCACCGAGGTGCAGCTGAACCGCCCGTTCCAAGGCTCCCAGCAGCTCATCGAGAAGATGCTGTCGAAGATCGGGCGGCGTCGCGACGAGCTGGTGCTCACCACGGCGGCGCTCTGCGCGGCACCCATGGGCGCGACCGAGCACGACCGCGAGCTTGCCGCCAGGGCGTGCAAGCCGCGCTTGCAGCAGGAGCTGGCGCAGTGGCCGGGCATGCCGGTCCTGACGCTGGGGGCCGTCGCGGCGCGGGCGCTCATCCCCAAGGCGGTGCTCGACGCGATCGACCCGCCCAACGTCCCCAAGAGCAAGAAGCGCGGCCAGAAGGAGCGCCAGAAGGCCGAGGCCAAGGCGCTGCTCAAGGCGACGAAGGCTGACGCCAAGGCCGTCAAGCAGCGCGAGGACGCCATCGTCAAGATCGCGAAGGCGCGGCTCAAGGTGCTCGATGAGCACCAGCGCAAGCTGCTCATCGCCGAGGCCGTGCGGCCCGCAGCAGGGACCACGCGCCCCCGCAAGAAGCCGACGCGGGCGTGGACCGACCACGAGATGGAGCGGTACCTGCCACAGCTGACGAAGAAGGCCGCAGCCGACGCGATCACCCAGTACCAGCTCGACCAGCTGCAGCTGGCGATGCAGATCAAGCACGAGGAGGCCAACCCCAAGCCGGTCAAGCCGCCCAAGCACAAGACCGTCAAGATCACGGACATCATGTCGACGTGCTTCGACGTGGACGTCGACGGCACCGGCATCACGCGTCCGCTGATCCCGACGATCCATCCGGGCAGCCTGTTGCGCGGTGGCGGCGCGACCATCGGCGGCACGCACACGCCGGACCTGGCGTTCATCAACCTGTACTACGACGCCAGCAAGGCCGACGCGCTCTCGCAAGGCAAGGACGTCCGGCTCAAGATCAACGTCGAGACGGAGATCGCCGACCCCGAGCGTTGCGGCCAGCTCGTGCGCGACGCGCTCGACCGCGCCCTCGTCGAGGGCGAGCTGTCGATCGATCTTGAGACCTACGTCGACGACATCGATCGCCACCACGCGCTGATGGCGTACATGGCTCGCATCCGGACGATCGGGCTCGCGACGAACGACAAGTCGATCTCGGTCATGTGGGGGCAGATCCCGTCGTGGGCGCTGAGCTACCTGCAGCTCGTGCTCGCGCACCTGGGCGTGACCAAGACGTTCCACAACGGGATCTACGACCGCACGGTGCTCGCCGCGAACGGCTTCACCGTCGAGGGTCCGTGGGAGGACACGCTGCTCGGGCACCACGCGGCGTTCCCCGGCTGCGCGCATCGGCTGCAGTCGGTCACCTCGCAGTTCTTCGCGGTGTCGCCGTGGAAGAGCGAGTTCCGCAACGCCGAGGAGACGCCCGAGGGCCTGACCAAGTACAACGCGCTCGACACCGGCGCGACGCACGCGCTGCGACCCGCGATGACGCTGTGGATCAAGCGCACCAAGACCGAGAAGATCTACGCGCTCGACAAGAAGATGGCCGAGATCGCGAGCAAGATGCACCTCGCGGGCATGCCCGTCTCGCGCGACGAGAACAGCGAGCTGCTCAAGACGTTCTCGCACAACGTCGTGGAGTCGCGCCGGGCGGTCGAGGCCGTCGCCGAGGACCCCAAGCTGCGTGACGAGATCTTCCACTGGCTCGCGCTGCAGCAAGCCCAGAAAGCGCGGCTGAAGGATCCGAACGAGTGGACCAAGTCGGACGGCACCGTCGTCACCGGCATCGAGGCTCGCTACGAGCACCGCATGATGCAGCTCCGCGAGGACGGGCCCGCATGGAAGTGGAAGGTCAGCGCGAACAAGCACATCGCTGCGCTCCTGCAGGCGCTTGGCGTGGCGCTGGTGCAGCAGACCGCCAGCGGCCAGATCTCGACGAAGAAGGACGTGCTCGAAGGGCTCGTGCACGTGCCCGTCGTGCGCGACATCCTGACGTTCCGCGAGAACGACAAGCTGCTCTCGACGTTCGTGTGGCAGATCTTCGATCGCTTCGACAGCGGCGGCAACCGGATCCAGTGCGGCTACGCCGACGACAACGACCGCATCCACCCGATCTGGACCGTCCACAAGATCACGGGCCGCTGGGCCAGCTCCGAGCCTGTCGTCTCGAACGTCCCCAAGGACAAGTTCCGCCGCCTCGCCGACGGCACCATCAAGATCATCCGCCCTAACCTGCGCAAGCAGATCGTCGCGCCCCCGGGCCGCATCTTCGTCGGGTTCGACTTCTGCCTGGCAAAAGGCAC
>Ga0315276_10002633_pt1 | contig 16443 bp, 15 predicted proteins | sample YL17G05_0_MG_FD_204542 | JGI IMG/M metagenome (GOLD analysis project Ga0315276, IMG submission 204542) | Sediment microbial communities from Yellowstone Lake, YNP, Wyoming, USA - YL17G05_0 | ecosystem: Environmental > Aquatic > Freshwater > Lake > Sediment | place: USA: Wyoming | collected... | reverse complement strand
AGAAAAAGACTTCAAAAAAAAAGACTTCAATAAAAAAGATTTCACTAAAAAAGACTTCAAAAAGAAAGATTTCAAAAAGAAAGACCCCAAAAAGAAAAAAAAGGAAAACCCCGGCAAAGAAAAGCGAAGAGGATAGCCGGTAAATTAAGGATTCCTATCGAAGAAAAGGGAGAGGGAGTAGACTGTCCGGCATTTGTGACATTATGACGAGTTGGTATTGGCAAATAACATGCTCATATATACGAAATAACTAAAAAAAATAGGAGGTTTATTATGAAAGTTAGTTTCAAAAATGTGAGCAAGGTTATTGTCGTTGTGTTTGTGTGTGCATTGTCTTGCCTGCTGCTGGACGCAAAGGACCATAAATTGGAACTTAAGCTGAATGCCGGGGCGGCCTATTGCAGCATCGGTCAGTTTAATGATTACATGGACGGGCGCGGTTGGAACGTAACCGGCGAAGGCTGGAATCATGCCCACTGGGGCATGGACGCCTCAGCCGAAATGGTATACCGGTTGAGTAAAAACCATGGGGTTTCCGTGGGAACAGGTTTCTTGTGGTTCGACCGGCAGACCGGGGATAGTATATATATACGCGCCGATCTTGTTTTGTCCGGATATAAAACACGCGTCCAGGCAGTCCCGCTTACGTTAAATTTTCACTACACGATCCCACTGGGACAGAAGCTTCGTCTCAATACGAGCGCCGGCCCGGGGTTGTACTTCGGCCGGTTTTCGCTAAAATCCGATGCAATCTGGCCTGACGGCCCTCATAAAATGGTAAAGAAAACCCACGGCGCGGCATTAGGCGGACAGGCGGCAATGGGATTGGAAATGGACCTGGGCCGTCGCCTGGCTTTGACTGTGGAAATGAATGGCCGCCTGGTACGTTTCACTACCATGATGGAACAAATCGATGTCTGGAAAGACGGCGAAAAAATCGGGCAGGAAAAAAACATGGCTTATAACCTCGACCTTTCCGGGGTGGGACTACGCCTGGGTATGAAACTCTATCTATAATCGAAATAGGCCGCCAAGAGACGGCGCACCAAGGCACGAAGGTTCACCAGGAGGTTTATTATAAAAATCCTTGGCGCCTGGTGTGCCGTCTCTTGGCGGCAACGTTTTTTATTTTTTTTTATCCAGGAGATAACCGATAACAAATCCCAGTAAGGAAAGGCCCAGGCCGTAAGGCAAGGAATCGGGCCATTGTGGCAGCGGCAGCGATAAACCATAGGCATTGATAAATACCACGATGGAAAATCCGCCGCCCAGGAACAAACTCAATAATGCCGCCAACGGCCGTTTCTTTTTAAAGAACAGCATGTACATGCCGGGGATAAACAACCCCTCGGCCATAATCTCCGAAGCCAGGCCCAGGGTTTTAATAATGGAGTCAAATCGTAACGCCACCAGCGCCGCCAGCGCCCCGCAAATGAACGTGGCAATCCTGGCGTAAAGAACCGTCCGGTTCTTGTGCTTGATGTAAATGACGTCCTTTACCAGGGTTAACGCCCCCACATTCATGGCTGTGGCCGCCGTTGACATGATGGCCGCGGCAATACCCAGGAAAACCAATACTCCCCCACCCACGGGCAGCCAGTTTTTGATAACCACGCCCAACACATCCGCGCTATTTTCCGTCGCCGGGAAATTCCGCGAATATACCCCCGCCTGTATAACCAAATAATAAAAAAAAGCAAGCGCGGCGAGAGACATCAGCAGCCCCCACCTGGATGATTTCGCCGACCGGGCCGAGGCAATCTTTTGCCAGATGATGGGGGAAATCACCCAGGCCAGGGTAAAGGAAGCCGTCATTAAAAGGTTATGCTCACTGTCGGCAAAAAAATTAAAATCCGCCGGCTTAAACGCAGACGGGGAATTTTTAAAAAATACCACGAAGTAAATCAATGAAACAGTGATCATCAAGAATTGCAGCGCATCTGTAAACACGATGGAGAGATACCCGCCCAGGTAAGAATAGAAAATCACTATTGCGGCGCCGATGATAACGGTTATCCCGTACCCGGTCCCCAGGAAGTTCCCGGCAAAAGTCCCCCAGGCCACCAGTTGCGAAGCCGCCAATACCACCATATAAAAGAAAATCAAAAAAGAGGCAAAACCGGACACCACTTTCCCATAATATTTTTCCAGCAGCACCGGCAGGGATACGAAACGGGTTTCCCTGACTTTTTTGTTGATAATAACAAAGATAATAATGGTGGTCAGGGTGGGAATGCACAGCAGCCATAACGCATTAACCCCGGTTTTATAAGCGGAGTTGGCCGTGGCAATAATGGATGCGGCCCCGAACCAGGACGCCGTTACCGTAAAAAAGATCAAGAAACTGCCCATTTTCCGTTTCCCGTAAAAATAAGCGTCAAAGTCCGGGTTCTTTCGCGACACAACGATCCCGATGACCACCAGCAGCGCAAAATAGATAAATAGTCCTGTTAAATACATGTTTACCTTAGCATCTCCAAAAAATGCGGTTCATCGATAATAGCGATATTCAATTGTTGGGCCTTCTGCAGCTTGGAACCCGGGGCGGAACCCACCAACAGGTGCGTCGTGCCGGAAGAAACCGCGCCGGTCACTTTACCGCCCCGCTTCTCGATTTCCTCCGCCGCCTTAGACCGCGGCTGGAAATTTTCAAAGGAACCGGTAATCACCCACACCTGCCCGTTGAAAGGCATATCCCCCGCCTCCCTCATTGCCGGCATATCCTCCGCGAAATTCAAACCCACCTTTTTCAATTCTTCGATAACCGCCAGGCGCCAGGGATCGGTAAAGTGCTTGATCAGCAAATTGGCCGTGATTTCGCCAAAGCCCCCGATGCGGGAAAACTCTTCCACATTCCCCCCGGCAGCCGCGGCGATTATTTTATCGATGGAATTGAAACCGTTCTTGATCAAGTCTGTGGCGGCAGAGGCGCCCAGGCCGTCGAAGCCCAGCGCGGTCAGCACTTTGCGAAAAGGCTTCTTCTTAGAATTTTCCACGCTGGTTTTGATGTTATTAACTTTCTTTTCTTTGAATCCCTCTTCCTTTAATAATTCATCATAATTAAAAGAATATAAATCCGGGATGGTTTTGATAAATCCTTTTTCGAACATAAACACAATAGTCTTTTCTCCCAGGGTATCGATATCCATCTGGTCTTTGGAAGCAAAATAAATAATGGCCCGTGCGAGCCGTTCCGGGCAGGCCCGGTTCTTGCAGAAATGATGGGCCCCGTCTTTTTCCAGTATGGACTTGCAAAAGGGGCATTCCCGGGGAAACTTAAAGATGGTGGGGTTTTCAGGGTCTTTTTCCAGCACTTCTTCCACGGCGGGAATAATATCCCCCCGTTTCGAGATGCCCACCGAATCCCCAATGCCCAATTCCAGCATTTCAATATATTCCTGGTTGTGGAGTGTGGCCCTGGAGACCGTGCTGCCGGCAATTTTTACAGGTTCCAGGATGGCCACGGGCGTGACCCGGCCGTTCCGGCCCACCTGGACCTGGATTTCTTTTACCCGCGTTTGGGCCGTGGGCGCCTCGAATTTAAAGGCCAGGGCCCAGCGCGGGTGATGCGCCGTATAACCCAGCGCGTCCCGCACATCCAGTTCATTGATTTTTATCACCAGGCCGTCGATCTCATAGTCCAGGCTATCCCGCTGCTCCATCCGGCGTTTTACATAGCCCGGCAGCTCGCTGATGGCGCCGCTGAAGATTTCCGGGAGTTTTTCGTTGACTTGCGCACGCATGCCGCTGTCATCGGAAAAAAAACCCACGTTTTTATTGATGGTGAAACCATTCTCTTTTAATTTGGCGAGAATCATGATATGGTCATTGGTAAAGGGCGGGGTAAAGTACCCCTCGTAAGTGAATATCTTAAGGGGAACTTTCGCCGCGATAGAGGATTTGAGATTTCGTAAGGAGCCGGCGGCCAGGTTGCGGGGGTTGGCGAATTTGTTTTCAAAGGCCGCGTTAAAAGTAACAAATTCCGACTTATTAAAGAAAATTTCGCCCCTCGCCGCGAAATCAGCCGTTTCCCCGGTAACCAGGGGGATTTGTTTAATCGTGCGGGCGTTTTCCGTGACGTCGTTTCCCACCAGGCCGTTTCCCCGGGTCAGGGCCGTATCCAGTTTCCCGGCTTTATAGTATAGGACGATGGAAGCGCCGTCGATTTTTTCTTCCACCACGAAGCTGAGAGTTTTATCGGAATTGGCAATGGTTTTGGCGAGCCATTTTTCCAGGCCTTCGATGGTATATTCTTTCTCCAGGCTTAAAACAGGGATGGAGTGTTCTTTTTCGGGGAAGGTATTGTCCAGGTCGGAACCCACCCGTTTGGTGGGGGAATTGTCTGAGGCGTATTCCGGGTATTTTTTCTCCAGTTCCGCCAGTTCATCGAACAGCCGGTCATATTCCTTATCGGGAATCTCGGGCGCCGTCTTGACATAATATAGGTACTGATGTTTTAGTAATTCCGCGGTCAGATTTTCGATTTTTTCTTTAATATCCATGGGATAATTATAAATAAGATTCTCGGCCGGGTCAATAGCTTAAAGGTGCTGAAAAATCTGGAAATTTAGGAGCAGGTCCCGATCATAGGAATAAAAAGAACAGTCCGTAAAAAACTCCCTAAACCAGGCGCCTCAATATTAAGGTAACGGCAAAAGTTTTACCGTTTCTTTCCATTGTGAGACGTACCTTTTGACCCTCACTTTTAAAAAGCCGCCTGATCTCCTCCATGGTAAAACTCCCGGCTTTCCGGCCATCGATAGAAACGATAATATCCCCTTTTTGCAGCTTAGCGTCCGCGGCCGGGGAGTTTTCAAGGACATTGTAAACAACGATTCGATCGAAATTTTCGCCTTCTGCGATAAAATAAATACCGCTCATGTCATACTCGAAAGGTTCGGCAAAGAATTTGTTCTTTTCCAGGATCATCTCCTTTTCAGCATAGTTAAAGATAATCCTGAAGCGGTGCAGGAACGTTACGCCGATGGCGCCGGCAAAGTTGCCGCTGGCCAATACCCCCTGCCTGTCCAGGGAAAACCCCACTACCGGGTTATTAAAAGTAATGCCTCCGATAGAGAGAGATTTCACCCGGCCCACCATACCGCGACTTTCCCCCCCAATCCCGAAACCCAGGGTATTTTTTACAGTGCGGGGAGATTTTTCCACCAGGCCGCGCCGCCGGTGAAAGGGGCCATTAATTACCATGCCCCGGAGGCCGGTATCCACCAGGAATAATCCTTCGATAGGTTCTGCTATTCCTGCCACTGAAATTTTGGCTTTGACATAAGGGCTTTTAAAGTAAATAGCAATAGGGATACGTTCGCCCGGGCCATTGTAGTGAAAGTCCTTCGGATCGTAAAAATGCACGGCCTGGTTCGCGTAATCGATTTCCGTTACCACCTGTTCCAGAATATTTCCCCCGATCACGCCCTGGATATCTTTTCCCCAGAAAGGTCCCAATTTTTTCAAAGGCAAGGTGGAAAGGTCCGGGTTCACAAAATCGATTCCCGGCAGCGATAAGAGTACCTTGCCGAGTCGATAGGAATCCACGGTTTCTTCGCCGGCGCCGGAAGTGGAACTTTTGACGCCGAATTCCAGTTTCAATTTCCCGGCTTCGATTTCATCGATACAGGAAATACCTGCTGCCCCCGTATCCAGGATAAAATCCAGGGGCAGGGAACGGTTGATTCGTACCGGCATACAAACAATATGATCCAGTACCTGCACAGGAATGCCTTTACTGCCGATTCCACCGACAAACCGGAAACCTGTGGGTGCATCGCCCTGTCCCACGATAAACAGTAATACCGATAGAAAAAGAATAAAACTCGTTCTTTGCTTGCCGCCAATATGGTTATGTATCCTAAACCCATTTATGTCTTTCATTAAAGGTCCTACGAGAGCAAAATAATTATTTAGGAGATATTCTAAACCAAAAATCTATCTTTTTCAATAGCTGACTTATGATTTTCATCGGTGGGAAAATAAGAAAAATAAGGGGACAGTCGAATTTTTTTCCCTTATGAGCCGCGAAGAGCGCGAAGGGGCGCGAAGAGAATAATTAATCAAAAGTTTTGGAAAGTCCGGAAATTTATTAACAGATTCCGGCCCCTTTAGGAATTTCAAAATCAGGAGTGCCGGGGTTTGACAATTTTAGAATTTTGGGTTATCATTACAAATGTAAGAAATACAGCAAAGGAGGTGTTTTAGATGCTTTCAGTAAGAGGTGTTTATGATGGGAAAATAATAAAACCTATAGAAATGTTTAATGCACCGTCAAACGTAGAGGTGATTATCACGTTTTTAGATGAGAAGGGAGGGGGACGATTGGCCGAAAGAATGACAAAGGGTTTACTTGAGTTAAGTGGCACCTGGGAAGATGACCGACCAGTTGAAGAAATTATCAAAGATATTTATGACAACCGCACGTCGAGCCAAAAGGGGATTGATTTATGATATATTTGTGGGATATTGAGAAAAAAAGGGATAACCATCAGTGATTTCGATTTATTAATAGCAGGTTTTTCCAATGTCTATAATATGAAAATAGTTACAAATAACACAAAACATTTTGCTCACATTCCAGGGCTAAAAATTGAAAACTGGCTTACCGAAATATAAGGGAGAACGGGAAAAAATCGGGCTGTCCCATTATTCCCCCCAAGGCGGCAAGACACCAAGGTTTTTTTAATAATAAACCCCTTGGTGAACCTTTGTGCCTTTGTGGCTATTATCATATCAAGTTGCCGCGACCCCCCGAAAGAATGCCGGAACCCCCCGAAAGGTTGCCGCAACCCCCCGAACGATTGCCGCGACCCCCCGAAAGGTTGCCGGAACCCCCCGAAAGGTTGCCGCGACCCCCCGACAGGTTGCCGCAACCCCCCGACAGGTTGCGGGAACCCCCCGACAGATTTCCGGGACCCCCCGACAGGTTGCGGCAACCCCCCGACAGGTTACGGGAACCCTCCGACAGATTTCCGGGACCCCCCGACAGGTTTCTGGAACCCCCCGACAGATTTCTGGGACCCCCCGAAAGGTTGCGGCGACCCCCCGACAGGTTACGGGAACCCCCCGACAGATTTCCGGGACCCCCCGACAGGTTGCGGGAACCCCCCGACAGGTTTCCGGAACCCCCCGACAGATTTCCGGACCACGCCGACAGGTTACGGCAATCCCCGAACAAGTTCCTGATGTCGCCGAAAGATTTCCGGACACCGCGGAAAACTTTTTGAACGCCCCGGAAAAGTTTCCCAACGCCGCGGAAACCTTTTCCAACGTCGCTATAAGTCTTTTTATACCCACCGCCCATGGACTCAGCGCGGAGGAACAGGCAGTGCCTGTTCCCTACAACAATATTCGATATCAAAACAGCCATGACTTTTCGGATATAACGCAGGCCGCTGATGTCGTTTCACCGGGGGAGACATGGAAAGGTTTTGTTTGGGGGGAGCAGGACTTAGCTTTCATTAACAATTAACAATTGACAATTATTTCAATAATAGGGCATTCTTGCCGGGCCATTTTCCCGGAGGTGTTGAACTTCTTATGTGGAGCAAATCCTGGTAAGAGATACTGACGCTTCTACTCTTCCGATTTTGGCTAATCCCTGAATCCACCCCCCTGATTCCTTATCCTGTTTTTATGAGTCGCTAAGTCGCGAAGGGACGCGAAGATAAAAAACCTTCATTTTGTTGAAAAGGGTGTTGACTTTCTTTGCCAGGGTGTGGTATGTATTATTCTTCCGGTGGAACCGGCGAGGTTATTTTATCTACTGGATGCAGTGTAGAAATGGTTATCTTTAGAGGAGGTTTAGAATATGACAGGAAAACAAGACAATGAAATCGTTCTCGAACATTACAGGGCGCTGAGAGAACGTTTTGTCACTCAAGGCAACCGCTTGTGGACACGGTTTCACTATTTCCTTACTATAGAAGCTGCAATTCTCGGCGTTTATCTTACAAAAGCGGTCACAATCTCCGTTTCCTGGTCCGAATGTGGGATTTTTTATCTTGGACTCTTTTGGACATTGCTCTGGTTTATAATTGGTGCACAGGATCTGTGGTTCTATGAGCAGTCCTGGAAAAGACTCGAAGCGTTTAAATCCAAATACATTGTTACCCAAATTCATGGTTGGGATGAAGATGCCGATTATTACGAGGTTCCATGTTTTAAAAAATTGGTGTGTTTCAAAATACGTAAATGCGGAGTAACAACTTTCGCTTCATTATGTCCACTCCTTTTCATTATTGTATGGGTATTGATTTGGATTTTCGGATAAAAATGCATAGACAAAAATTTTTGCCTGACTCCCATCACACCCCGAAACTGAAAAAATGGATGATATCCAGAGAGGGATCAGACTTCGCTGTTCACTTGTCCAGCAGACCTAATACCGAATCTCAACGCTACGTGGTTAAGAGATTTATGGATTGCAGAAAAGAGCGGTTGACAATCGGCAAGAATCGGAGTATCATTTTTTTTCGATTCCGGTGAGCGAGGTAGCGTGAACCCAATCGTAAAAATATGAGCGTGCAAAATGCTCAACGAATAGGATGAATATGGAAGTTGAAAAAGAGCGATGTCGAAGAATTAAGGCGAAGACTAATGGTGTTGCCTTAGTTTATAAACGTCTTAACTTAGCTGCTATCAAGGATTCCAAAGAGATCAATGCATGGATTTCCCAATTTCCTACCGAAAACCGAAAGGCTGCTGAATACCTCCTGATGAACTTGAGATTTGTAACCTATGAGGATTATAATAATTGGCTAAAAAGTGCGCTGGAATCATTACCAGCCAATGAACTTTATGCGGTTTATGCGGTCCGAAAAGCAGAAACGAAAAAAGCAAAAGAGAAAGTTAAAAAGATAGATCGTTTGTGGGATGAGAACGACAATGTTGTGAAAAGACCTGGGACCACACTGGGAAGCGAGGATTGGGTTTATAAGCTGGTATCGGATGTTGTACGATCAAATGGAATGCGGTTTTTCGATCATCCGCCTTTGGTTACTCTGAAAACAAAAAAGATTCATAACATCGTCCTCATCGATGACTCTATCGGGAGTGGGAATAGGGTTTCCGGCTTTATTAAATCAATGATGACCCATAAGAGCTTCAGAAGCTGGTGGAGCTTAGGATTCATTACTATTCAAGTTCTTGCTTTCGCTCGAACTCTCGAATCAGAAAAAAGTATCATCGCCACAACCCCAGGCTCTAATCACGGTATAAGGAAACACCCCGTTTCATCTAAGATTAGATTTGATAGTGAAATTGTCTATAGTAAGAAATGGCTAAAAGGACGCTGGGGACCTGAATATGAAGCTATTCTAAATTTATGTAAGTCCAAAGCGAAAATCCTTAAAATGCCTTGTGGTTACGGTGATGTCATGTGCCACATCGTTTTTTACCATAGTGTACCAAACAATATACCGGGTGTTTTATTTGAATGCAATAACGAATGGAGGCCGCTTTTCCCTGGAAGATCTTTTCCAACTTGGCTCACTTCATTGCTTGACAATCAACCTCTTTTTTCTGAGGATGACAGGGGAAGGTTGCTTTCGCTCATAAAATCCGGAGTTCGACGCAATTCAAGCCTTGCCTTGCGTATGGATTATGACTGTGAGATTCTTGCAGAAATGCTTCGCAAAGTCATAGAATCCGGCTTTGTATCACCTAACAGACGTATCACTGAAGCCGGAATAAGAGCTTTGAGGCAACGAACAGGAAGAACCGATTCTCGACAGAAAAGCCTTCAGAAAGCAGATTTTGCACTATATATTCCGAAATCTTGGTGTGCCGACCAGGTAACCATTCAGCCGCCTGTTTTTGGGGAGGCAACTCCCTGGAAGCAGGTAGATCCTGCTGAAGTTTTTACTTCAATGGGTGGGGAAACCGGACAGGTTTCTCTGGAACGATCTGACGCAATGGCGGCTTCGCCGTCCATGAGTGTCAGGTCTCAATTACCTTCGGCGTCTCGTATGCGACCTGACAATCACGGTCCCGGGGACCAAAAGGACAAGTGTATGGAAGCTTGGTCGGTACACCATCTTTTCGAGGAGGCACAAGGTAAACTAGGGCCGGATACGGCTGCCGATCTTCAGAAGTACGCCCACCGTCTAATCAACACTGGTTTGCCGGTTATCTTTTCTCTGGGCCATCTCGCGAAGATCACGAAATCCGATTACAGGTTCCTGCGAGATACCATTGGAAGGAAGAGAGAGTCGGCCAACTATAAAATGTTTGCTGTGAAGAAGCGATCAGGCGGGCGTCGATTCATCCATGCCGTTTCCGGGCAATTGATGTCCGTTCAGCAGTTTATCAATGCCGAAATACTTCAGAAGGTCTTCCCACATCCATGCTCCTTTGCGTTTCATCGAAATGGAGGCATTGGAAGATGTGCCGCTTCTCACTGTGGAGCGCGCTGGTTATTCCAGTATGATCTTTCCGATTTCTTCTATGACATTACAGAGATAGACGTCTTCAGTGTTTTCCAACGGCTTGGATATCGAAAACTTCTTTCCTTCGAGTTGGCTCGTTTATGTACGACAATTCATTTACCACGTCATCTCAAATACCACCTGCATATTCAAAAAAACTTCTTAAAACAAAACTTACCATACACAGCATCCACCATTGCAGGGGTTCTCCCTCAGGGAGCCCCCACAAGCCCAATGCTCAGTAATTTGGTTGCGGAAAAGTTGGATATCCGACTTAATGATTTTGCTTTTGAGAATGGATTTGCTTTTACCCGTTACGCGGACGACCTTACTTTATCGGCAAGAAGGTTGCCTCAAAACATGTCTATTGGTGATATACACCGGAAAATAGTTAGTATCATCAGGGAGTGCAGCTTTAAAGAAAATAAGAAAAAAATCAGGATCGCTGGTCCGGGGTCGAAAAAAATCGTTCTTGGGCTATTGGTAGACGGGGAGCAACCGAGAATATCGAAGGAAATGTATAAAAGAATTGATCGTCATTTGCATGCAGCGGAGAAATTTGGGATTGCCGAAACTGCCGACCACGAGGATTTTGATTCTGCTTACGGATTCTATAACCACCTGTCTGGCCTTATCTCTTTTGTGAAAGACGTAGATAAAAAGAGATGGAGTGATTTTCAAGAGCGGTTCTCGAAGTTAACTTCATCTTGGGGGGTGTAACATGATATTCATGGGAACCGGAGCCATCATTTAGGAGGTTTTTATTATCCGGATTACAAATCAATTCCCGGATAGAATCAGTCAGCCGTTTATCTCCACTGATAAACCACAAAAAAATACAGGTGTCCAGCAATAGTCTCATTACCCCATTACCCTTCGAATCCCTTTAGAATATATTCCGGCAGCGGGGCATCGAAATCATCCGGAACGCGAAATTCTCCTTTACATAACCCAAAAGGAAAATAAGGGGACAGTCGAATTTTTCCTCCTTTTGCTTTATAACGACTTTTAACAAATTGAAAATTTCTTTGATTTATGTAATAATTGAATGATGAACAAAGAACACGAATATCGGATGATTAATCGTATAGAAAATGAAAACGCTTGCCTTCGGCAGGATTTGCTCAGCGGTATTAAAGAAGAATCAGGAGATTGTTAATGGCAATACCGGAATGGGACATCAACGGTATTTTGCCACCCATCAGCCCGGGCGAATTGGGTCACAGCATGAATCGATCCCCTTATCGGACAGCGTTGATCGATGTCGTGGAAAATTTTTCCAGGTCCCCCGAGAGAAAACGAATTTTAACGGGCCTCCTGGATTACAGGGCTGCCCTGCATGAAGTCGGATTAAACAATGGATTTCAATGGTTGGATGGTAGTTTCATGGAAGCGGTTGAAGTCATCGAAATTCGCTCTCCCCGGGATGTGGATGTGGTGACTTTTTTCTACTTGCCCGGACAGGTTGATCAGAATAGTCTTATACAGGAACACCCACATCTATTCGAGCCGGAAAAAGCAAAACAGCGTTTTTTAGTCGATGCTTATATGCTTCGGTTGGGCACACCCAGTCAGCAATCTTTTGTTAAAAGAGTATCGTATTGGTACAGCATGTGGTCGCATACACGTGCGGGTGTATGGAAGGGATTTGTAGAAGTTGATTTGTCTCCCGGCGAAGACCTTGCCTGTCGCGATTTTTTGAAGACCCTAAATGATCAGGGGGATGAAGAATGAGTATAGATAGATATAAAAGCATCGCTTCTGAAATTCGGTTACTTGAAGAAATACTGGTGGAACTGCCGGAAGAAGAAGTTATTGAGCGTATTGGATTCGAACACCGATTGGCTGAGGCTAAAAAGCAAATTGCGAATATGCAACCTGAAAGCATTCGCCGCAAAGCTGTCGTTACCTTTCGCGGCGAGCCAGTCATCGGCACTCATGGCATTGCCGCGGATTTTGCCGCCAAAGCCGCGGGAGCCTTTACCGACGCCGTAGCTGCCGTGGCGGCCGGACTTGCCGAAAATCTACGTTATATGGGGCCGATTCCCCACCGGGAGCAAAACCGGTTGTTAATTACGGGTACGGCTATCGGATCCTTTGGCTTTGAATTTGAGGTTCCTAACAGCGGGGTAGACAGCCTGTTCCCGGAAAAATCAAACGCTGAGGCAGCCTTGCAGAAAATGCAATTACTTTTCCGCTTGACAGCAGAAGGCAATGATGATAGACTCACGGAACTGGTCGAGGAAATTCATCCCCGTGCTGTACGTAAAGCGGTTGAGTTTCTCCAGGTATTACGGGAAAGGAAAGCCTGGTGTGCGTTTTCTTTCCAACAGCATTCTTTCCGCTTTGACGGGAAGGAACAAGTGGGGGCAGTCATTGAACGATTAAGCGAAGGAAATATCCACGAATCGGACAAAAGTTTTCAGGGTGAGTTGCAGGGCGTTTTACCCAAAAGCCGTACTTTTGAATTCAAGTGTACAGAAGGTATCCTGAGCGGAAAAATTGGACCGGATATCGGAGATGCCGATATTTTAAATCGCGATTATCTTCACAAACCCAGCCAGATTACGTTGCATATAATCCAGGTCGGGCAGGGCAGACCAAGGTATGTACTGGAAAAACTTGAACATATCCACCACCTGACCAAAACCGAATGAGGGTTCCGATAGATTCATTTTGCTGAAAAGGGTGTTGACTTTCTTTGCCGGGGTGTGGTATGTATATTCTCTCGGAGGGAGACAAAGATGAAAGATAATATTAACGCCATTCTGATTTCCAATTCGATAAGTGGAAGTCAGCAATTGTTTATCCTGTTAGCGGCTGACGGTTCTATCAATAGATCCGGGCCTAACCATCCTGATCTCTTTATCGGAATTACGAAGGATCCTTTATTCATGCAATTGAGAGAACTGATCAACAATGAGTGGTTTCATTATGCCGGTGTCTACGATATTCCGGAGAAAGTCGGAGAACTATGTGAGCTAACCATAATTTTCGCGACCATTGATGGTAAAGAAATCGGCATGCAATTTCTTTACGGAAAGGAATCGCAGGGACTTCCAAAGAATATCGGTGATTTTGTCAGGCAGGCCATTTCAATCACTGATTCGTGGTACGACCGACAGAAGGCAATCGTAACGAAGGTGACTTCGAATCAAAAGAAGCAAAAAAAATGGTGGAAACTATGGTGAGCATTCAACAATCACTTAAAGCCTTTCTCGAAAATTTTGAAGTCAATATGGTATTTGATCGTAACTGGCAGGAGGTGTGAGATGCCGAACAGTGAATCGATAGTTATGGAGCCTCCGTCCGAGTCTGAGACGGTTGCAAATCTGCTGCCCGTTGGAGTGTGGATCCGCCTGGAGTTGCCTGACAATGACGTTGTTTGCTTTACCTACATTGATGATACAGTTGGATTTACAGCTCAAGGATGGAAGGTCGAGGGGGCTTATCTCGATCAATCAGCACGGATAATCGTTCGATTCACAGGCAAGGGATTTTCCTGGCGTCGGTTGGAAAGCGATGAAATCCAGGCATATGGTTTGGAAGTCCCACCCTCCTGGGTTGCGGAATTCTATGGCCCACAACCGGCTGCTAACAGTATGTGGGGTATTTGGCGAGAACATCCAAAACTCAAAGGTAGGTTCCTACCAGATTACCCGGACGATCTCCAGGTGTTAGTACATGACGGGGGCCCGAGGATCAGCCGCAATCGGGCTGAAGTAGTATGGGTTTCAGTCAGGGGTATGAAAGGGGAGGTATTCCAGGGGTGCCTGTTGAACCAGCCATCTAACCTCAAAAATGTTCGCTATGGCGACAAAATCCAGTTTGTAGTCGCTGATGGAGCCGAGTTTCCCGTCATGGTTACAGAGAAATACCTAATGGAACGTGGGGCGTGGGTAATTCACCCGTGCAGAAAATAAGGGGACAGTCGAATTTTTTTCCTCTTACTTCCATCAGCTTTCAATAAGTAAGCTTCAATATTTAAATAATCCTCAATAAGAAGATCATCTGGCAATTGAAAAATTGTTCTTACAAGTTCTTTAACCTCTCTGGATGCTTTCAATTTGTATTTATGTGGTTCTGATCGGTTTCCATCCTGCCGATATGCCCACAGCCGACCATTCCTATCTCTAATATGAATTTGGTATCCCCCACAAATATCAGGCCTTTTGTGAATCAGGTAATCCAAATTATTAGAAGATTTTATCCATCTTCCCTCTTCCAACAAATTGAATTTTTTAGTTTTCAGGTATTTCGATGGGATTGATATTGTCAATTCAATAAATTCTTCTTCAAATAATTCAGGAAATTTCATGTATTTCTCCTTATAACTTTAATGAGGGTTTTATCCCCAATAATTGTCGCTTGCAATAAAAACCGTTTTCAATTCTTTTGCTAATACACTTATAGATGGTTCCTCTTTATCACATGTGAGAAGATACACCTCGAATACCTCTGTTTCCTTATTAAATCTTCGAACTGCTTCCCCAGTCTCATGGTCAAAAATCTGTACTTTCTTTGCCTCAAAATCAGAAACATTTCTAATTTCATAGATTTTACTTTTTTGAATAAAAATTTTTAAGATGTTATTTTTCAAAATAACCTCCTAATTATCGCCTGCAAAATGTCAAATGTCAGGGCTTACTTTAAAAATATATCATATTTTTTTGAAATATTTAGTAAAGATGAATAAAAAAAATTTTTTTTCTTGACCTAAAATCGCCTTCGCTTCTGAAACAATTTACATTGGGGATGCCGTTTGTTGAACACGGCGAATACATTGGTGGCTCCTCTTAAGAATTTGCAATAAAATTTTGCCTGCCCCCTTTCTTTCTTCTAAAATTCAGGCAACGATGCTGAAAATCAGGCAGCCACGCTGAAATTTTGACAACGACTCTGGAATTTTATCAAAAGTCCAAAAATCTCAACCTCCGCAGGCTAATTTTAATAAAAGTTCGAAAGCAGCAGCCAGTGATAAATAAGGGGGACAGTCGAATTTTTTTCCTTTTTATCCTTGAGTCGTCCGTGTTTGTCCGTGTTCGTCCGTGGCCTTTTTTTTCGTGTGTTTCGCGTGTTTCGCGGGTCCCTATTTCTACCGGAGATATTTTTAAAAAAAGTCATTGCGTTTACATGGCATTTTTGATAAGATAATGCTATGAAATGGGAACAATTTTACAGCGACTTGAAAGACCGGCCGGTTATCGAATCTCAATACTTGCATCTTCCTCATTGAGGCTTCAAAATACCGAGCAGCTTAACCACGCGAATCTCATCGCTTATGCCCGCAAAATGGGGGTTCCGTTCGTAATAAAAGCAGTGGATCTATTGATAAAGATCCTCGAGGAAGAATGAAATGAAAGATGAATTACTTGACTACCCACCGGGGCCTTGAACCCAACATTGAATTTTTAAAAAATGCACTGGCCCAATTTAATTGGCAGGGAAATCTAAACGACATCGGAGATTGGAAAAGCCCGGTAATTGAAACACTTCAACATACCGATTGGGGAAAGATTCAAAAAGAGATGGAATTATTGCTTGAAGATCGTTTTGAAATGAATGTCTTTACCAAAGACAATTTCCTGCTGCTTTTTAAACTCTTTTAAGGATAGAAAGTTCGCCCGTTTGTTGACCGGGGATAGAATCCGAAATTCCTTCAAATGCCCCGTTGGAACTCAAATCAATCTATGTTAAAATAAAAAATGGCAAAAAAGAAGAAGAAAAAAAAGAAAGCTCTTTGCAGGCGCTCGAAACGGATAAAGCGGCCTGGCAGGTTGCAGTCCGCGAAGAATTGGCTGGGAAAATATAACGGGAAACATATACTAAAGGGGTACATGAAACATTTTGGAGTGGATCGCCTGTGCGCATTCATCGAGTTGAAGATGCTGGGAATAAAATTCCCTCCCGATTATGAGGAGCATATCAAGCAACTGGATGAGGCAGACAAAAAAAGTAAGGCCACGCGCAAACAGAAGAAGAAAGATGCGCTGAAAGCGGAGGAAGAGAA
>Ga0315276_10002632_pt1 | contig 16444 bp, 10 predicted proteins | sample YL17G05_0_MG_FD_204542 | JGI IMG/M metagenome (GOLD analysis project Ga0315276, IMG submission 204542) | Sediment microbial communities from Yellowstone Lake, YNP, Wyoming, USA - YL17G05_0 | ecosystem: Environmental > Aquatic > Freshwater > Lake > Sediment | place: USA: Wyoming | collected... | reverse complement strand
ACAATGATATTAATAAACCGGTTGGATCTGAAATTTATACACAGTTCCTTAACTCACGTGGGGGTGTGGAAGCTGACCTGACTATCTCACGTCTTGCAGAGGACCGTTTCATGGTAATTACTGGTTCAGCTTTCATTGGGAATGATCTTGCCTGGCTCAGGATGCATCAGCAGGAAGATGATGGTCTGGTATCAGTCCGCGATATCACCCAGGATTGGGCTTGCCTGGCCTTATGGGGACCAAAAGCTCGTTTGGTTCTGCAACAGCTAACAAGTGATGATATCTCTAATGTGACCATGCCATATCTCCACGCAAAGACCATCCAAGTCAACGGTGTTAGTATTTGGGCTCAGCGGGTTAGCTATGTTGGTGAACTGGGATGGGAGTTGTATATCCCAATAGAACGTGCGACCCTTGTATGGGATGCACTTTTAGAGGAAGGTAAGCAGTTTGGTATAGAGGTTGGCGGATATAAGGTGCTCGATTCTTTGCGCCTAGAAAAGGGATATCGGTATTACACTGCTGATGTCACTCAGCTTGAAACACCTTACGAATGCGGCCTGGGTTTCTGCGTGGATCTAAATAAAGAGAATTTTATAGGCAAGGAAGTGTTAGTTAAGCAGAAACAGACTGGAATAAACCGTAAACTATGTACCCTGGTACTGGACAGCACCGAATTCACCCAGATTTACGGTGGTGAAGCCGTCTACCACGATGGTAAGGTTATCACACGCGTGCGTAGTGGTGGTTACGGATACACATTGAAGAAGAATATTCTATATGCATACTTACCTGTGGAGTTAGCAAAGCCTGGAACCACCTTTGAAATAGAGCTAATTGAAGGACGCTTTCGCGGTGAGGTAACCACAACAGTCTTATTTGATCCAAAGGGTGAACGTCTTCGAGTGTAATATATTTTAGAATATAATGTAAAATTATATCTTCCAAGAATATAGCCGGATTGCCTTGCTTAACACCTTATTAGTTTCTAGGCAACCTGATTAAGAGCAAACGAGGAAGTAATCGCTTAATAAACTGTTCGAAGTCTTCATTCATTAGTTTGTAGATGAGATGAGGTACTTTATCAGAAAATGAGTAACCACCAACCCGTCTACGTTGGCTTTGGCATGCTAACACCAGTTGCTATCATGGTGGTCGAGCAACTTCCTATGCATAATACTGGAGCACTCGTCAAAGACGTCAGCGAGTTTATCTTTGATGATGCTGCCATCGTTGCCTGCTTGTTGCGACAGTGGGATTTGCCAACAGCAATGATTGGTACTGTCCTTGGAGATGATTCGCGCGGTCACCAGCTTGCCCACCAACTTGAAGAATGGGACGTGCAGGGAGAAGTACGCTTCTCTGGGGATATCAAGACTCCCTGGGAGGTTGATGTCTCGGATGAAACGGGTGCCCGGACATATTTCTGGCAGCGACCGCCGAATGTTTTGGATAGTCTTGACACAGCTGACCTTTCCATCCTTGAAGGGGCTCGCATATTGTATGTGGATTGGTACGATGGCGATCACATACTTCGTGCGATGGATGAAGCCATTCGTTTGGCAATTCCTGTCTTCCTGAATTTTGAGTACGGGCACGCCAATCCAGAGTTATTGAAACGCTATGCAGGACGGGCAACCATTTGCCAGGCGGTGACCGATGCTGCCCAATGTGGGGAGGTTCCACCTTTGGAAGTAGCATTAAGTTTGTTGAGAATCGGTGTAAAGACGGTTTTAATCACCATGGCAGACGAAGGCTGCCTGTCGGTGAGTGGTACGCAAGTTATCCGGGTTCACGCCCCGCAAGTTCGAGCTGTCGATGGCTGTGGAGCAGGTGCTACCTTCTCGGCTGGATATATCTATGGATTTTTAATGGGATGGGAGCTTGAACAATCTGTCTGCTTTGCAACAGCTGCTGCTACCCTAAAGGTAACCCGCCCTGGACTAAAAATGTTCCCCATTACAGAGATCAAGGAATTGGCAACACATCTCTCAGTAGAGTGTTCTGTTTTGGCCGAACACCTTCTTCATTAGGAGAATTCATTGATCAACTTCGCCACCCTTCTTACGCAGGAACAGATACATCGTGCGCATTCAGCTTCTCTTGAGATTCTTGAGAATGTCGGCTTGCTGGTGCGGAACGAAAAGGCACGCTCCATCTTCGAAAAACATGGCTGTCAGGTGGATGCGGGGACGCAAATCGTCCGGTTCCCGTCCATGGTGGTTGAGAAATACCGGGCTATGCTACCAACGACATTCACCTTTTTTGGCCGTAATCCGAAGTATGACCGTATCTTGCCACAGGACGGACCGGTTATCGTCACAGGTAGTTCCGCTCCAAATATCATTGATCCGGTTACGGGACATGCCCGTCGAGCGCGTTCAGATGATATTGCACGCATTGCGCATCTCATCAACGAATTATCTGCTTATGACGTCTTCTCGATTTCCACGCTGGCGGATGATGCGCCAGTCGGTCAATTTACGCTAGCGCGCCTATATCCATCTCTAAAGTATTGTCTCAAACCTATCCGTAGTACCACCAATGACATGCAGGATATCCTGGCGATTATGCGCTTGTTGTATGCCGTTGCAGGAAGCAAGGATAACTACCACGCTCATCCGTTTGTGACCCATCACTACTGCCCGGTCGTCTCACCGCTGACGATGGATCAGCTTTCCACCGAAGCAATCATCTTCTTCTGTGAGCAAGGATTGCCTGTCTACCCAAGCATCGTACCTAACGCAGGTCTGACCTCACCGATGTCGATGACGGGAACGCTGGCTCAGGGCAATGCTGAATTCCTAGCCATCTCGGTATTGATGCAAATGGTGCGGGAAGGTACGCCAACGATATACGCAACCTTACCGACCGTGGCTGATATGCGCACTGGTGCCTATGCTTCCGGTGGTATTGAGTGTGGCATGCTGCATATGGCATTTGCCCAGATGGCACGCTTCTATAATGTCCCTTGCGGTGGATATATCGGATTGTCTAATTCCAAAATGAATGACGCCCAGTCTGGATATGAGACAGGTATGTCCACAGTTGCGGGTGTCCTGGGTGGCATAGACATGTTTAATATGGGGGGGCTGCTGGACGCCTTGAAGGCATTCGACTTTGCCAAGGCGGTGATCGATGATGAGATCGCTCTGATGCTCAAACGCCTGAAACGCGGTATATTTTTCAGCGAAGAGGAACTTGCACTGGAGGTTATAGCGCAGGTAAAACCGGGTGGGTCGTTTATGATGAATCCGCATACCATAAAACGGATGAAGAGCGAAGCACTGCTCACCCGCTTGGCAGACCGTGAGGCACGTGAGACTTGGGAAAAGAAAGGATCGCTTGATACACACGCCCGAGCTATACAGCGGGTGCGTGAGATCCTGATACATGAAAGTACAGCAAACTTCACTGAAGAAGTCGAGCAGCGCATCAGGACACAATTCCCGGAACTGGTCCCAGGAAAGCTGGAATTGCCACAGGGATTGTAGGTCAATGAGGCAAAACGCAGGCATAATAATCAAGCAGAAGAGGATTGCTCAATGAAATTATATTTTGCGACAGATGTGCATGGTTCGGAGATCTGTTGGAAGAAGTTCCTGGCAGCACCCAAGTTTTACGAGGTGGATACCCTGGTCCTGGGGGGTGATATGACCGGCAAGGCTATCATCCCAATCATTGCCCAAGGTGGTGACGAATTCAAGGTGACCCTGCTGGAGCAAGTGACCATGCTGCATGGAAAAGAAGAAGTTGACAAGATGGTTCAGACCATTCAGAACCGCGGCTATTATCCTTATGTGACTGATCCGGATGAGATTCAGGCAATTTCCTCCACACCGGGCAAAATTGACGAGCTTTTCCTGGAACAGGTGATTAAAACTATTCAGCGCTGGATGGATTATGCGGATGCGAAATTAAGCGGAACAGGCATCCGTTGTATTGTCTGTCCGGGTAATGATGATATCTTCGAGATCGATGCAGTGATTGCTGCGTCCAAATGTGTTCGAAGCCTGGAAGGTCAGGTGATCGAATTGGATGAGTATCACGAAATGGCCAATTCGGGTTGGTCTAACCCCACACCGTGGAATACCCATCGCGAGGAGCCAGAGGAAGCCTTATTGACTCGGCTTGAGGCGGTGATCAGCAAGTTGAGGAATCCCTCTCAGGCGGTCTTCAACCTGCACGCCCCGCCCTATGGAAGCGGTTTGGACGAAGCACCGGAATTAACGAAAGATCTGCGTCCCGCATATGCAGGTCGTTCCATGGTCCCGGTTGGAAGCCGGGCGGTTATGACCGTTATCGATAAATATCAACCTTTGCTTGGCTTGCATGGGCATATTCACGAGGGAAAGGGAACACGTAAATACAAGAAGACATTATGCATCAATCCGGGCAGCATGTACGAGCAGGGTATGCTGAGTGGTGCAGTGATCGAACTCAAACCTCAAAAAGTGGGTAATTATCTAATCACAACGGGGTAAGGTTGGAGGAATTGCAGGGATTTGGGAAAGGAGGCACATTATTGAAATTGAAATAATTTAGTAAATAAGAAGAAGGTTTGGTCCGTAGTTTTTTATCATAGACTCCCCTGGTAATACTCTGGGGATACAGAAAAACTTACAAAGGAGTTTCCAATGAGTGACGTTTCTTTATTCGTTCGCAAAGCAAGTGGACTGGTAAGGGCCTGGTCTGTGTTTGATGCGTTCATCTACGCCACTTTCTCGATCAACCTGATCACCCTTGGGCTTTTTATCTTCTCTTATTGTTATTATCTTCAGGGCAGTTTAATCACTGGCGTGGTAATCGGAGCCATCTTTACCGTGTTCGAAGTAATCGTCTATGCCAGTTTAATTTCTGCTATGCCTCGCGCCGGTGGCGACTACGTCTGGCAAAGCCGCATCCTGAACCGAGGTGTTGGTTTCGTGCTGGCTGTCACCGGTTGGTGGTTCATCCTGTGGCTGTGGACACCCCTTTACGGTCAGATGCTGACTTATGAGGTGTATACGCCTCTGCTGGCAATTGCAGGCCTCAAGGAACAGGCGTTGTGGTTCTTAACACCTGATGGCCAATTCGTCGGCATGCTATCTGTGTGTATCATTGTATTCTTCTATATTGCCATTGGCATGAAGTGGTACGCCCGGATACAGAAGTTCTGCTTTATTGGGGGGTCCATTGGGTTGGCAATTGTTTTCCTCCTGCTACTGTTCGGCAATAATGCGACCTTCATCGCGAATTACAACGCCCTGGCGCCCCAATTTGGTGCAACAACCGGGGATGTGTATGCGGCAACGATGCAAGCCGGCGTAGACGCCGGTACGGTTGCTGGTCCGCTCTTCCCACTGGCACTTGGCACCAGTATTGTACTGATCCCGATGCTGACCTTCTTCAATTTGTGGCCTAATTGGGGATCCACCCTGTATGGTGAGGTACGTGGCGCATCGGATTATAAGCGCAACTTCTCTGGTATGTTTTGGGCAATCGTTGTGACCACGGTAGGAGCGGTGATCTTCTTCCTTCTTATAGGCAAAACCATTGGTTGGGAGTTCTACAATAACTCGAATGGCGCTTTCTGGAACTGGGGCTTCGGTTACACAACTACCCCACCACCGCTGCCCATCTGGCCTTACCCGGCGTTGTTTGCTACCTTCCTGGTTAAGAGTCCGGCGCTCATGTTCATCGTAGTATTACTGATGAGCCTGTGGTGGTTCGGCTGGTCCGGGACGCTTTTCCTGAGCTCTACGCGGGTGATCTTCGCCGCAGCCATCGACCGCATGCTGCCCGAATGGGTCTCCAAGATCGAGCCACGTACGAAGACACCTATTTATGCGCTCTTGCTCATGGTAATTCCAGCCATGGTCGTCTCGGCACTTTATGCCTACAAGGTCGGCGGCTTCAATACATTAACGTTGGATGCCACGGTCGTGATTGCGATCACTTTCCTCGGTTCTACGATCGCCGGTATAGTCATGCCGTGGAGAGCAAAGGATGTTTTTGATGGCTCGCCGATCGCCAAATATAAAGTTCCCGCCTGGTTTGGGGGGATCGTTACCGCCCTATACGGTATATTCTCAATTTATCTCATATACATTTCCTTCAAGGATGCCTGGACAATCCTTAGCGGGTTGGGAGCATTAGCTGCAGACTCGCTAACTTGGTTTGTGGTGATCCTTTTGAGCCTTCTGACAATCGTAAATGCAGGTATCCTGATATGGATCCTGGTGCAGGTTGTCAAGGGGATCTCGAAAAGTAAAGCCATGCCGCTGGTCACTCTGGCGGGGCTGATCTTCCTTGGTTTCCTCGATTGGCTCCTGGTAGTTTGGTTCTGGGATCCGAACGTCCTCCCGGAAGCTTTACCTGCGGTCGGCACATATGCCATCGGCTGGTCGAACGTCAGCTCAATGATCTTCATGTTGATTATGTATGTGCTCGCAGGGGCTATTTACTTCGGCTTCAGCTACTACCGTAGGAAACAAGGGATACAGATTGAAAAGGTGTACCAGGAGATCCCAGTCGAGTAAATCCATGAATAGAGGTTTGGTGTAGAAGAAAAGGATAATTTGGTTTATAATCGATAAATGCCATAACGATTGTAAAATAATTGTGGTTTACTAATGATATTCAAATTATTGCCTCATCCCCAAGCATGAGTTGCTAAATATTTAGCCATGGACTTTCGAGGAGTAAAAATATGAATCCGTTATGGATATGGGAGGTGGAACGAATAAATATATCAAAAAATACTTATCAACCGATATATATTGATCTATTTCACATCCATTTCTAAGGAGAGAATAAGAAAATGCAAACCAGTAAAGTCGCTTTCAAAATAATCACCCTTGTGTTGATTGTTACTTTTATACTTTCGGGCTGTGCCACAGCAACCACAGTTGCACCTGTAGCCCCCGCAGCCACGACAGCCCCAGTTGTCGCTCCAAGCACCTCAGGTACAAGCGTTAAAGATATCCCTCAATCACTCATCGATGCCTGCAAGACGGAAGGCATGGTAACAATCATCGCCACACCGGCAAATTGGGCAAACTACGGTGAGATCTTTAAGTTGTTTGAAGATACATCCGGTGTCAAGATTAATTCATTGGACGAAAACGCTGGCTCTGCAGATGAGCTGGCCGCCATCGAAGCCAATAAAGGCAACACAGGTCCTCAAGCTCCTGATATCGTTGATGTCGGTTATGCATATGGCAAGACCGGTATCGACAAGGGATTGTACCAGCCCTATAAAGTATCAACCTGGGATAAGATCCCCGATACCCTTTTAGGCATTCCCGCTAAGGATCCTGCTGGAAATTGGACCGGTGGTTATTATGGTGTCTTGGCCATGGAAACTAACAAGGCAGCCGTCCAGAATCCTCCAACCAATTGGTCAGATCTCTTAAAGCCGGAATACAAGGGTCAGGTAGCCCTGACGGGTGATCCCCGCACCTCTAACCAGGCCATCCAGTCGGTATTTGCGGCTGCACTAGCCAATGGTGGTTCCCTCGATAATGCGCAACCAGGACTTGATTTCTTCAACCAATTAAACGCAGCTGGTAATTTCGTGCCAGTGATAGCCAAGGCAGGTACGATTGCCCAAGGAGCGACACCCATTGTTTTGGCATGGGATTACCTGGCTTTCGGAGATAAAGACACCTTTGCCGGAAATCCAGACCTTGAGGTTTCTTATCCTTCACCGACTATTGCAAGCATGTACATCCAGGCAATCAGTGCTTACGCGCCTCACCCCAATTGCGCCAAAGTATGGATGGAAATCCTCCATTCAGATGAAGGCCAGCTGGCCTGGATGAAGGGCTATGCTCATGGTGTTCAACAGGCCGATCTGGAAGCACGTGGATTAATACCAGCAGATCTGGCAGCAAAGTTACCCGCCTCCAGTGCATTTGCCTCAGCGGTTGCACCCAGCCCCGATCAGCTATCTGCGGCTAAGAAACTGATCACCGAAGGTTGGATGACGACCGTGGGTGTCGACATCCCAACCCCAGCCCCATAAAAAGTAGTGTCTACGACTGATGTTTTAATGCGGGACGCGCCTGTGGCGCGTCCCGCACGACCAAAATTTTCCTGGGCATGGCTCGGGGTTATGCCCTTTTTCCTGTTTACCTTCCTTTTCCTTCTCTATCCATCATCAACAATCGTCATCCGCAGCTTTCAAGATTCAGAAACAGGGAAGTTTACCCTTCAAAATATTTTAGCCCTCTTTAAAAGTCCTTACATAATTGGAGCCTACTGGATCAGTATTAAGATCAGCCTGATCACATCGCTGGGCGGTGCTTTGTTTGGTTTTCTGCTTGCCTATTCAGCGATTCGGGGTAATATGCCAAGATTTATACGCGTGAGTTTGCTAACTTTTTGCGGCGTGGCATCCAACTTCGCTGGCGTACCACTGGCCTTTGCTTTTATTGCACTTTTAAGTCCAACAGGTTTGCTCATCGGTTGGATGAAATTGTTTGGATTCAATCCATATTTCCATGGCTTCACGTTGTACACCTTTTGGGGGTTAAGCCTGGTATATATGTACTTCCAATTCCCCCTGATGGTGTTGATCATCGCCCCGGCGATTGATGGCTTGCGGCGCGAATGGCAGGAGGCATCTGAGAATCTAGGAGCAAGTTCCACACAGTACTGGAGGCATGTGGCTTTCCCGATATTGTTGCCCTCCCTGATGGGCACAACAATCCTGCTGTTTGGAAACGCCTTTGGTGCCTTTGCTACCGCTCAGGCACTCACCGGTGGTCAAATCAATCTGGTGACGATTGTGATTGGTTCAGAGCTGCGGGGAGATGTATTGGGAAATCAAGGTGTTGGATATGCGTTAGCCCTAGGGATGGTGGTCATTATGGCTTTAGCGATTGCAGGATATACAATCCTTCAAAGAAGAACTGAACGGTGGTTGCGATGAAAAGCCGCGGTAAAGTTTGGGCGTGGTTTTTTATAATCCTGGGGGTTCTATATTTCTTCCTGCCTTTACTTGCAACCTTTATCTTCTCACTGAAAGCCAAGCTTGGGGTCTTAAGTTTTCAATCCTATATTAATGTCTTCAATGATCCGAAGTTTATCAGGAGTTTCACTGCCTCTCTTCTCTGGGCTTCTCTTACAATTATCGTTGGGATCGTGCTCTTTGTTCCCACAGCCTTCTGGGTACGATTGAAGGTACCGAAAGCCCGGACGGCGGTTGAGTTTATCACCCTGATTCCATTTGTTGTCCCGGCGATTGTATATGTATTTGGCCTAGTTCGCACCTACAGCCATCCGCCTCTCTTGATTGTTAACAGTCCACTGCTTCTCGTTTCAGCATATACAATTTTAGCGATGCCATATTTATATCGGGCGGTTGACATTGGGCTTCGCTCCATCGATGTGCGTACGTTAACTGAAGCAGCTCAGAGCCTTGGTGCAGGTTGGTTTACGATTCTGTTCCGTATCATTCTTCCAAATATTCGCGTGGCAATTTTAAATGGCGCCTTTCTAGCCTTTGCAATCGTGATGGGTGAATATATCCTGGCTCAATATCTCGCCAAGCCAGCTTTTGCCCCGTACATGGCTGTATTAATCCAAAACAGGGCTTACGAGCCAGCCGCGCTTGCCGTCCTCAGCTTTGCTCTCACCTGGGCGTGCATGGGGATTATTACATTAGTCGGTCGAGGAAGTGGTCAGGCACAGGTCGGTGGCGGACACTAAATCATCCATGAGTGACAATCCATGACACATTTATCTCTTAACAATATCTCCAAACAATTTGCCAATAATATGGTAGTAAAAGAATTCAATCTAGAAGTGGAAAAAGGCGAATTCGTCTCATTCCTTGGACCATCCGGTTGTGGCAAGACGACTACCCTACGCATGATAGCAGGCTTTGAGGTCCCATCGACGGGCAAGGTCACCCTGGAAGGTGAAGATATTACTAACAAAGCTCCAAACCAGCGCAATGTAGGCATGGTATTTCAGGCATATGCCCTTTTTCCGAATATGACCGTTGCACAGAATATTGGATTTGGTTTAAAGATACGAAGGGAAAATAAAGAAGCCATTAAAGAGCGTGTGGCTGAGATGCTCACCCTGATTCACTTAGAGCAAAAAGGGGACAGCTACCCTTACCAACTTTCTGGTGGACAACAGCAGCGCGTGGCATTGGCGCGCGCCCTGGCCATTCACCCCCAGGTGCTTCTGCTTGATGAACCTCTCTCAGCGCTGGATGCGAAGATTCGGGTATCGCTGCGGGCGGAAATCCGCGCCATCCAACGCAAGCTTGGCATCACTGCCATCTATGTCACCCACGATCAGGAAGAAGCTCTTTCAATTTCGGACCGCATTGTAGTCATGTATGACGGCAAGATCGAACAGGTAGGGTCACCCTTTGAGATTTACAATTTCCCCACGACCACTTTCGTTGCCGGTTTCGTCGGCACATTGAATACCACCACCGCCGAAGTGGTTGACCCAGCAACACACCTTCTCAGGATTGATGGAGTCCAACTGCAGGCAGCTGAGGGATTGGATGACAAGCAAAAAGGTGACAAGGTGACCATTGCGATCCGCCCCGAGCGCCTCAATTTTATTGCCCAGGAGAAGAAAGCCAACATCATGGATTGTAGTGTCGAGAATATCACCTTTCTCGGATCAGTCGTCCGCATCCAGGTATTGGTTGGCAGCAACCGCTTCTATATGGATACTTTCAATAATCCATTCCTCGCGCTGCCAAATATCGGTGACAAAGATCAGGTCACCTGCTCACGCGAAGCAGTTCTGGTCCTGAGGCAGTGACCTTTCTGCAGCAAAGGCATCCGAGGCTTCTCTAATTGATGGAAATTAAACTCCCCAACCACCCTTAGCGGGATGGGGAGTTGCTTGATTTCTCTTGTCTAACCAAATATTGCAATCATGACGATCCCAGCGAAGATCACCCCTGAACCGAGGATCCGGATTTTTCCCATCTTCTCCCCTAAAAAATGCCATCCCGCAAATGCACCCATCACCACGCTGACCTCGCGGATGGCTTCCGAATAATTCACAGGGGCTATCGAGTAGGCGAAAAGGGCTAATAAATATGCAACTACACCCAGAAAACCAACCAGGATGAGTCGAGCTGGTTGATTTCGAAATGCTTCAAAAAAATGCTCGCGACCATAATGACGGACGATCAAGGGTGTGGTTAGTAAGGGCATCAGAATGAACAAGCTTAAACCATACGACAAGGCAGGACCGTGTTTAACCGCATATCCGTCAACCAGGGTATAAACTGATATGACCAGTGCAACCGACAATGCGATGGCTATCCCTCGGAACTGCGGTTTGCCAGCATGATCTTGGAACAGGCTGGTGGCACCGATAATCACTAATCCGATGACAATCATCACGATTCCAAGAAAGCCTCCAGTACTTGGAATTTCACCCAGGAATAAAGCTGTCCAAATAACCACCAGGGCAGGTGCAGCTCCACGCGCCACCGGGTAGACAAGTGAAAAATCGTGGTCATTATATGCGTAAGTGAGAATGGCGAAATAGATGGCTTCCAATATCGTGCTGATTACTACTAAAAGCAGCATCGATCGGGGTGGCAGTCCAATAAAAAATAGGGCGAAAATCGATATGATACTACTGATAATGACCTGCCAGGCCATCGCAATATATTTTTCCCCAGACTGTTTGAGGAGCAGGTTCCACAGGGCATGCAGGGTTGCTGAGGTGAGTAATAAGGTGATGGCGAGGGCAGACATGGGATGCATTAATGTATCATAAACTGCCTTGACTCGCTAGACTTAAAATCAAACGGTATGAAACCCTTCTCCCTCAAGAAAAATTATAAATATTCAACGTTAAATCGGGGGTTTGTAACCAAACATATAGGAAATGTATTTTTCAGTGCTGAATCATTGGTAAAAATGTCAATACACCTGTTCTTACAAAAGCTGTGCTGGCAACATCATTACCGATTACACGTCCATCCACATGACGAAAGCGTATATAGACCGTGCCATCATGGTCCGATGTCCAAAGAAGGTACGTATTTGTTCCAAATATTTTAGGAACAGACTCGGCTAGCAGAGTTGTCCCATCTTGACCATATAAACTGATAACCGTTGCTGTCTGTGGGCTGTTCTCTAGGCTATGGACAAGATAGTGCTCGTCAGTGACGACATTCAACATTACCCAATCCTCATCGTCCTGATAATATGGAGATAGAGGATTGCAATAATTATGGATCTGACTGGCTCCGTCCGCGTATATCACATTCGCATTTGCTGGTGAATTGTCATTACCAGACGTATCATAGATATCTGGAGCAAAACATAGCACACCTGCATCAGGAATAGATGTGCTTGTCTCAGCTGTGGAAGGATAGTTTTCGCTATTCCCTGAATGATCAATCCCATGCATGCGATATGAATATTCGTTCCCCGGTATCCCAATAATCCAGTAATTTTCGTACACTTCATCAATGGGAGGCAATGTCATCCAACTCCCATTATTTATTTTTTCCTGAACCTCAACATAATCAAGGCCCGATAGATTATCTGATGATGTCCATTCCAACAAAAATGCATTACTCGGTTGAGTAACATCTAATGGTTTCATATTCGTGATTGGAGCTGTTTTATCAATCCCCAAATTCCACGCTCCATCCCCTGTAAAGTTTCCCGCCAAATCATACACCTTGATGTAAAATGCTGCAGTATTCCCCTCAGCTTCCCCGACTGGATCAAAATTAATAGTCCAACCATCCGTTCCGTTGTTGTCGATTCCTAAATATTCCCATGCGCCTGTATACCAATTTGTGGAATGCCAATAAAATTCGACTCGATTAATGCCATTCGTCATATCTGAGATTTTCGCGCTAACTTCCATGACCGCATCCGGAAGGTAACTATTTGAAGCCGGCCACACAATCGATGCAACCGGATTAGTATGATCTTCGTACAATCGTAAAAGGTAAAAATAGTCATTCCCACCAACTAATGGATGTTTCCAGGCACGCAGCTTTAAATAATATAATCCTGCTTTCTTTAATTGATAACTTAGTAAGGGATCACGTTTTTGAGCATATACTTCATCGTCATTCTCAGCTAAAATTGATTGGCCATCACTATCCAATAAAAACAGGTAAGAATCAAGGAGAGAGTCACCACTCATTGCATCAATGTCAACAACGATTCGATCACCAGCTTCTCCATAAAATTTGTAATAATCGTAATCACCATTGGGGCATATTGCGCCCGGTATTTTGATGTTTGGATCGTATGTGAGTAAATATGCTTGGGCAGGAGTATCATCCTCCCGATTATCATCACAATTAGGAGGTGAAGTTGCCGTGATGCTGATATCATCAATACCCAAGCCAGAATAATTGTTTCCAACTGCGTCGAATGTTGTGAATTGAAACCGAATCCGGATGATGTGACCGGCGTATTCTGATAAGTGGAATGCTTTAATCCTCAACCAACTGGAAGTTTCAGGCATCTGAGGGTCATCGTTGAGTTGATAGAGATTCGTGAACGGTTCACCATCCACAGATATCTGCACCCACCGCTGATCCCAATTTAAACCCTGAGTTTCTGTTTGATAGCGATAATAGAAACGCAAATAATATCCGGCGGTTGAAATGGATATTGGTGGTGAGGTTAATGATCCAAAATTTGGGAGACCATTATTGTAGTCGCCATAATTATTTTGATACCACCAGGCGTGAGTGCCACTATGCGCCATTGACGGGTCGCTCAGATAGCTCCATAGTCCGTTCCTCGTCCATTCCGCCTGACTCGTTTCCATCGTATCACTATATGGAACTGTTTTCGTCTCGGGAGGAAATACTATAGATTCGATTGAAAATGTCGACTTCTGGCTCCAATTACTTAATCCGCCAGCATTCCTTCCCTGCACCCGCCAGCTGTAATTCCCCTGGCCTAATGACTCGACATACATGATAGGATCAGATTGCCAGGGTATGGTCTTATATAATACCGCATCTAAATAAATCTCCACCTGATAATCAATTGTTCCTCCCCCATTTAACCAAGAAAGAGGGATTACATCTCCTTCACGGAAAGCCGTAGCTTCCATTGGACCTACAGGAATCGGTGCTTGTGGAAGGGTACTGACCGCCGAAACCCTCATTGAGGAAAGAATATTTTCGTACACCCACTGGTATTTCATATAAGCAGTATCTGTGATAATAGATTGAGAGTGTCCGGCAAAATCCTCTTCAGAATATAAAGTAGCTATGGCATTCTTCCCTACGAGTATCGAATCAGCATCATTATTACCTAATGGATCAAGTGAGTCACCAGTGTGGTAATTCCCCATATTGAATTTTACACATCCACCTTGAAAATACGGATCTTCAAATAAAGTGACTTGATCCACTCCCGGAATGCACACCGGGGGAGGACTGGAACATGTAACGTTTTTTGTAAAATGGCGTAATCCTACTCGAGGTGCAGTGTTACCGGCAATGTCATACAATAGCAGCGCTACACTAACAGCACCGTCCTCAACTCTTAAGTTTGGATCACATAAATTCCACGTATATGTAAAATCAGGATTAAATGGGGCACCTAAATCATGCCAAGCACCATTAATATATGCGATCAGCTGTCCATAATCTAATCCAGACTGGTTATCTGAGCCCCATCCGCTTAAGGTCAGCGATTCACTGGTTACCGTTTCACCAGTTGTGACACCACTTAATTCACCTGTCGGTGGTATTGAATCATCCTTGAAGTAATTATTAGAGATATAAGTTTGTCTGAACACATCGCAAACATCAATATCCTTGCAATAGGGTGGATCAAGTGGGCTAACACGCGGTCTGCCCCCATTTATATCCACATCATCAAATGTCGTGTCAAGGGCTGTGCTCCAATAAGGATTATCTGCTGGCCAATAAGGCTGGTGTTCAATCTGAAAATGTAAATGCGAACCGGTACTGTTTCCGGTATTATCGACCCTGCCAATATATTGCCCTCTTGACACAGGCGCACCCACAGTCATCAATTCTGATGGAATGCTACCCTGCGCAAGATGCATGTATAGTTGAAAAATAGAAGGATCATCTACATTACGCAGCACAATGAAATTTACATTACTATGGTTACAATCAGCCACAGAATCATTCCATCCCCATACCGTTGCTACCCGAGAAGCATAAATATCGAAATTTATGCCGGTTGTCCCCAATGTTGACTGCCCTCCATTCGGACACACTGTTGTCCCCGGCATGTAAAAATCATAGGCGAAATGAGCCGTTGTGAAATCTGCATCATGACCGACACTGCGCGAGAGATATGCCGTCTGACCACCATGCCATGGAAGGAAATAGCCGCTCTGGGTGGGAAACGCTTCGATGGTTCCTTGGTTCATCGCCACCCACATATCTTTCTCCTCTTTAGTCATTAAATCATCGGGGAGCGAGTAAATTGCTTCTTGCCAACCGACATCAGATGGTAAAAATACCTGCCAATTACCGTAGATATACTTGGTGACAGCTAATGCAGGCTCTGATGGAATCATTGCCCCAATTTGTGAATCATAATAAACAACCCAGGCTGTTGCCCATAATTGATCTTGAGATACTTCTATTTCGGTGACCTGTAAATTAGTGACCATTCCCCCTTGAATATAATTGCTATTGGAGGCAATAGCTTCAAGTATGGCTTGTTCTATTTGATCTGAGACGCCCTGGTTTTTTTCGGTGGTTAATGGTTCAGCACTAATTCCTGATGAATAAGACGGGAAAATGGAGAATGTGAATAAGCAAATAAAAACTGTGACAGCCATCCATATCACTTTCTTCCACTTCATCATTCATGCTCCTCATTGTTCATATAGAAATACTAAAATGTACATTATTAATACGAATTTTGTTGTATAAATTTTACTTGATTTCATCATTTACGGGATTTATTTTTCCAACCGCAGATCTGACATGGGGAATGTTGCAAGTATTCGTCCAGTTTTGTTAGAAGTAAGCCAGACTAATTAAATCGATGTTATGGGTTTTCGATTCCAGAATATTATATTTGATGTAATATTTCAGAGTTTCATAATATATTAGTTACTATCCGACAATATTAAAGAGTAGAATAAAAAGATAAATACTTTACCCAATGTTGTATCATACAGTGCACCCATTGTCAGCGATTGTTCAAGTTCGAAGCCTTGGGTATGATAGACTATGCGCAATCCCTATCGAGACCTTACCATTACTCCTTCAGTATACTTTCAAAGCCCGCATAAATGCTCGTCGTGATTATCTTTATACAACCTTTCAGAGCAACGATACCAGACGCACATCTCCATTAATAGATATATCCTCCAGGATATGAAATATAGAGATTGTTGAAAAACAAGATATGAATTGACTTTTGGGAAGAAATTTAATACAATCAAGGCAATCACCCAAAGGAGCCCGAGATGGAAAAGCAACGATATG
>Ga0315276_10002629_pt1 | contig 16466 bp, 14 predicted proteins | sample YL17G05_0_MG_FD_204542 | JGI IMG/M metagenome (GOLD analysis project Ga0315276, IMG submission 204542) | Sediment microbial communities from Yellowstone Lake, YNP, Wyoming, USA - YL17G05_0 | ecosystem: Environmental > Aquatic > Freshwater > Lake > Sediment | place: USA: Wyoming | collected... | reverse complement strand
AACATGATAGACAGCATCTTCGCCAATCAAGCGGCGCTGGTCAGCCTCACACGGATTAAAGACTACGATGAATATACTTTCGTCCATTCGATTAACGTGTGCATCCTCTGCCTGACTCTGGGGCGCCATCTAAATTTCAGCCGGGAAGAGCTTGAGCAGATGGGCATCGGGGCGCTCCTCCACGACGTCGGAAAGATGAGGATCCCCCGCCATATCCTGAATAAGCCCGGAAAGTTGACCGAGGAAGAGTTCAACGAGGTCAAGAAGCACCCCCTTTATACGCTGGAAGTCCTGGACAAGTCCCATGGAATTCCTGATTCTTCCAAGCAAGTGGCCCTCCAGCATCACGAGCGTTTCAACGGCCGGGGCTATCCTCGTGGTCTGCGGGGGGATGAGATCGACCGCTTTGGCCAAATCGCCGCGATTATCGACGTCTATGACGCCATCACGGCTGACCGGGTCTATAAAAAGGCCATCCCCTTACACGAGGGCATTCGGATAATTTACCAGGGAGCTAAGGAGGATTTTAGCCAGCTTTTAGTGGAACATTTTATCCAATGTATGGGAATCTATCCAACCGGGACCCTCGTCCTTCTGGATTCGGAGGAGATCGGAATTGTCTACGCGGTCAACCCGGGAAAACTCCTCCGGCCCAATGTCATGCTCATTTATCAAGATTCCAAGACCCGCTACCCGCAACCCTTCGGGGCCGATTTGATGGAAAAAAGAGAGGACTCCCAGTGGTTCAAACGGACCATCGTCATGCCTCTCGATTTTCGGCAATGGAATATTCACATTGATGATTTTATGAATATCTTGGGAAAAGGCACCAAAGACCCGGTCGCCCAAGAAAAAGCCGTTTAAAAACCCATCCGTTCGTTTTTGCGCAAAAATGTTTGGCATCATCTCTTTCCTCAGTAATTTCCGGCATCCATTTTGCCAAAAATTGGAGATCTTGCACCCGGGGGCTAAGATCCCCCGGGTATAGACGAGATCAAAAATTGTGAATGACCTTAAACTGGCAGATAGGGGGAAAAGCAATGCTGACGTATCAGCTGACCGGTGACGAAGCGCTGGCGCAGGGGGCCTGGGAAGCGGGGATCCGATTGGCCACGGGATATCCGGGTTCCCCTTCTACCCGATTCCTGGAGCGCCTGGCTGAAATCTCTGAAGACAAAGATCTCTATGTCGAGTGATCCGCCAATGAAAAGGTCGCTTTGGAAATGGCCCTTGGCGCTTCGATGGGCGGGAAAAGAGCTAGTGATGAGCGATCCGTCCTGCTGGTTTCCGGTCCCTGTCTAGACCTCATAACCCGGACTTGTTGACTCGAATTGCACTGCCTCCGGTTCAATTAAATTTTTCCCGCAATATCCTCTTCGGGATCTTCCCGGCGGCATGGCGCGGTAGAACATCGGTGAAGACAACTGCTTGGGGATCTGGTATTCGGCAATCTTTCCCCGGGAATAGTCGATGATTTCCTCCGAGGTAAGCTGTACATTCTTCTTGGGCGCGACGACGGTGACGGGGGGCGCAGGCGGATCCATCGTCAGTCTGCAGTCATGGGGTCCTTCGGTGTCCGTCTTCAATCCCAACGACGTGGGTTCCAGGGACCCCGTGCCCGCCACGGTTTTAGTCGGTTATCCGTCAGCTCATCCGCTGCACGACTTCTCTTCGGCAAACCCCTACTTTAATGCGGCCACTGTGGTTAACGGCGTAGTATTTCCGCAAGGCACACGAACGGTTCTGTTTTTCGGTAAGCACGGCCTGGGACTTCGTGACCCCGACTATCCCTGGGATGCTTACCTTCAGTCGTAATAATCAGGAATACGGAAGGAAGGAATCGGTGTGCCCGGATGAGCCTCAAAAACGCCTGACGGGCCTCGCCAAATCGTTGAACCCCCCCCCTCGCTGCCTCCCCGGACGTCTACCCCGGAAATCCCCCAAACCCTTGATGAAACGGCTTCCAAACAAACCCAACATCTTGTGCACAATTTCCCTTGACACACAATTGCCTTCCCAGTAAACTCATAACACCAAAAAGCGAGTTCCTATCAAATGCTTCCGAGGAGAGATTCCATGCACAAGATACTATTGGCCATGCTCATCATCGTCATGCTGGGAGCGGTCTCGCCCGCCCGCAGCCAGCCCATCCAGGTGACGGACGTCGGCATTGGCTTCTTCGATTCTAACCGGACCGATCAGCTGACGATCATCGAACGCCGGACCAGTGCAACGGTCGATGAAATTTACAGAGCGACACCAAACCGGAACTTCGGCGGGTGGATCGCGATCGGAGTAAATCCACTTCCGATCGGCCACCCTTATTCTTACTACAAATGGCGCTACACGAAACCATCGGGTGAACAAACCTCATTAATGGGACCCTACGGCTTCTACACGGCCGGATTTGGGACGTTCAGGTTTAACGCCCCAGGGTTCGAGAGAAATCCGAACGGCACCTGGACGTTCGAATTCTTCGTCTGGGACCGCGACGCGAAGGTCGATGTGCTCGTCGCCACCCGCAGCTTGCAGGTGACGAGCACAACACCCCCCGACAAACCGCCCCCGACCGTCACGCCGCCGGGCACGATGCCGCCGACGGGTACGGCGCCGAGCTTCTGGAACCCCTACCAGCGACGCACGGTCCGGGATGGGAGCGGCAACTGGCAGACGACGATCGCCCCTGGCGCCAACGCCTGGTGGGCATCAGGCGGCGCGCTGTCATTTCAGGGTACCGGCAACAACACCTATATCGAGGATTTCGTACAATCCGGCACGCCCTACCGCGTCGAAGGGATACAGATCAGCTTCGAGTTGCAGGCCACGGTCGCGACGACGCAGGGCTATGTCGGGCCCTATGTCTTGCTGACGAATGCGGGCGCGGGCTGGCAGGACCCGGCCGGCATCGGAGCGCAGGTCTTCTACAACTGGGAGAGCCGCGGCACGCGTGGCGGCTTTCTGCAGCGCGGCGGCGGGGGTGTTGACCGAAAGGACCTCGTCGTCCCGGGTGTCAATGATGGCCGGTTTGCCCGGCATACCATTACTGTCGTCAACGGCGTCGTCACCTGGTCCGCCGACGGCAAGGTGCTGATAAGCGGGCCGCTGGCCCACGCCGCGCCCAGCCAGCTTTACCTCATCGTTGGCACACGGATGTATGACGCCGGGGTCGCCCAATCGATCCGAATCCGCAACCTCACGGTGACCGAGGCATCTCCCAAGTGACGGGATTCCGGTGAACGTCGACGGCGTCGCGCCAGCCTTCAGCGGCCTTCCCAGGGCGGCATCTTCTGTTTGTTGATGAACGCGTCGATTCCGGCTTCGGCGTGGCGGGCCAGCATGTTCGTGGTCATGACCTGGCTGGCGCAGGCATAGGCCACGCGAGCCCGAGCTCGGCCTGGCGATAGAAGGTCTCCTTGCCGATCGCCAGCGCATAGGGCGATTTGGCGACGATCTTCCCCGCCAGCTCGGCCACCGCGTCGTTGAGCCGGTCGTCCGGCAGCACTTGGTTGACCAGCCCATGGTCGAGCGCGGTGCGCGCGGTCGATCAGATCGCCGGTCAGCAGCATCTCCATGGCCTGTTGACGGGGGATGGTGCGGCTCAGGGCGACCATGGGCGTCGAGCAGAACAGGCCGATGAAGCTCTTTCTTCAGGAGGCTGTGCCGGAGCAGAATCCCATCCCCGGCGCCGTCATCGCCATCCAGACCTTTGGCGACTTCCTCGGATTTAACTCCCACTGCCATGTCCTGGTAACGGATGGATGCTTCCTTCGGCAAGCTCAGGACAGTGTCTACGGGAGGGGCATGTTCCGGGTCGCTCCTTTTCTGGACCTGAAAAAGCTAGAGGCGATCTTCCGGCACAGGGTCTTCAAGATGCTCCTGGCCAAAGGGAGAATTACCTGAGACCTGATCGCCATGCTCTCCAACTGGCGTCATTCCAGATTCCAGGTCTTCTGCGGTCAGCGTTTATTTCCCCAGGATGAGACAGCCATGGAAAACCTGGCCCGGTACATCATCCGGGCTTCCTTCTCCCAGGAACAGCCAAAGAATCGGGCCAACCTACTTTCGGCTTCTGAATGCAGGCAACCCCGGCCCAACGCCGCCCGCACCTCCAACGAGGCTCCACCCAAGTTGATAAGGGCTATTTGGGGAGAGCGGAAGGGGGAGGGGAGCGACTGGTCTCAAGCGAAACACTGGCTTTTCGACAGGGTTGAGCGCTAGATTCTGGATTAAAGTACCTCACAGTCAATTCGCTGAAAACCGCCAGGGCAGGACTAACCGTGGAATTTTCCAGCATAATATAAACTATGACTCATGGCCTTGCGCCTGGCGCTGGTTTTACTCTCTCTTTGCCACTCAAAGTGCAACACGCCAGCCTCGTCAATCCTTCTTTACCCCAAGATTCCCCAAAGGAATCAATCTGCCTGCAATTTTTGGGGTTCTTGACTTTTTAACCTCGAATAGACTTTTTTAAAATCATTAAAGTTTCCCAGGAAAGCTGCCGAAATGTTATCTGAGTAATGAGGTTTATCCTTGTTTGCCATTTTTTGGCAAATTTGAATGAAGCAAGTTGCGCGTAAAACGGCTATTCAAGTTAAGCCCCCTCACCCTTCCCCTCTCCCCCGCAAACGGGGGAGAGGGCGGGGGTGAGGGGGAAGGATAAAAAAGGAAATTCCTACACAATTGAATTAATATTTTTATAAACGCTTCCGTATAGGACTTAATAAGATTTATGCAAAGAGGGTTAGAAATGGCGACGATTGTCACAGCAAAAGAGGTGAGCCAGTATCTAAAATTGACGGAATCAACCATCTATAAATTGGCCTCCATGGGTGAGCTCCCCGGGTTTAAGATCGGCAAGTCGTGGAGATTCGACATGGAAGAGATCCTAAAGCGGATAAAGGCCATAAAAGGTAACTCCAGAATGATCCGGGAGACCAACGGCAGAAATAAACTAAAACTGAACGGGATAGGATAGAAATTCAATCCCCCATGCCCCTAAAGAACATCTTCTTCCAACCCTTTGAATATCCTCGATAAATGGCATGCACTTGCCCCAAAATTTCACACGCTTTATAAAGCCCTAATCCAAACAAACCCGATATTCCTTCGATCATCGGGATCATTCGAAAACCGTATCCCTTTAGGTCCCACCACCGCTTCCTTCTCCCAAAGGATCACTCCATTGCCCCTGGGCAAAAATAATGGAAGCTAAAAATTGAAGACCCGCAGGAATTGCGGGAGCCTTGATAAATAAGGGGAATAATGGTATTTTATATTTAGTTAGAAGGGAAGGAATCATGAACGACTTTTTCGAAATGGGTCCCATTCGCCCGCCCAGCGAGGCTCAGAGCCTCTTGATTCGGGTAACCCGCAATTGCCCGTGGAACAAGTGCGAGTTCTGTCACACCTATAAAGAGGAGCAATTTTCTTTCCGCTCGGCCGAAGAAATCAAAAAAGACATTGACCAAGTGAAGGCGATTTCTGAGGAAATCCGTCAAGTCTCCTGGGGGATGGGTTATGCGGGCGCGGTGAGCCAGGGTGTCCTCCAGGCCTTCCTGAACCAGCCCGGAGGCCATAGCCAGTCCGTTCAAAGCGTAGCAGCCTGGCTGTATTTCGGAGGCAGCCAGGTTTTCCTGCAGGACGCCAACTCCCTGATCGCCAAGACTTCTGACCTAGTAGAGATCCTCAAGTACCTCAAAGAAAAACTCCCTTCCATCCAACGGATCACCAGTTACGCCCGGGCCCGGACGCTGGCGAAAAAATCAGTGGAAGAATTGAAGGAACTTCGGCAGGCGGGCCTTTCGCGCATCCATGTCGGCATGGAGACCGGCTATGACCCCCTCCTGCAATACATGAAAAAGGGAGTAACGGCAAAAGAACAGATCCAGGGCGGAAGAAATGTCGTAGAATCGGGTATCTCGCTCTCAGAGTATGTCATGCCGGGACTGGGCGGCAACCGCTGGTGGCGAGAACACGCTGTGGAGTCAGCCAAAGTGTTGAATCAGATCGACCCGGACTTCATCCGGCTGCGGACCCTTTACGTGCGGAAGGATATGTCCCTTTTCTCCAGGGTCGAAAAGGGGGAGTTCATCCGGCCTTCCGACGACCGAATTGTCTCTGAGATTCGGCTTTTCATCGCCACCCTCGACGGCATCCGCAGTACGGTGATCAGCGACCATATTTTAAACCTTCTGGAAGAAGTCCAAGGAAAGCTTCCCGATGAGAAGGAAGAGATGATCGGGGTGATTGACCGCTACCTGACCTTGCCCGAGGAGAAGCGCCTGCAATTCCGCGTGGGCCGGAGGCTGGGGTACTACCGTACTCTCACGGACCTGCAGGACTCTGCTCTCCTGAGCCGGGTAAACCAAATCATCGACCAAGTGGGGCGTCCGGATGGCCAGGAAGAACCCAAGTCCCCCGAGGAGGTTGAGAGAGTGATTCACGGCCTAATGGAAAATTATATTTGAGTGCCCGGGATCTCTCCGAACCTCGGAAAGAAAGAGTGATCCGATGACGATCAACATGACCTTATTGACAGACCTCTACCAGCTCACCATGGTGGGAGGATATTATCTTCTGGGGAAAAAGGACCAAAAAGCCAGCTTCGATTATTTTTTCCGCAAGATCCCTGAAGAAGGCGGGTTTTGTGTGGCCGCGGGGCTGGAGCAATTGATCCAATGCATCCAGGATCTCCACTTCAGCCCGGAGGATATGGATTATCTGAAAAGTCTGAACCTCTTCCCACCGGGAGTTTTGGAATACTTCAGGGATTTGCGTTTCACGGGAGACCTCTACGCTGTTCCGGAGGGAACTTTGGTTTTTCCCCAGGAGCCGATCGTTCGGGTGACGGCCCCACTGCCGGAGGCCCAATTTATCGAGACCGCCCTGCTTAATATCCTCAATTTCCAGAGTTTGGTGGCCACCAAAGCTGCCCGGGTGTGCATCGCGGCCGATGAAGACCCGGTCATTGAGTTTGGAGTGCGCAGGGCCCAAGGCCCCGACGGGGGCTTAACGGCCGCCCGAGCGGCTTTCATCGGCGGGGCCAAAGCCACTTCCAATCTGATGGCCGGAAGAGCTTTCGGGATCCCGGTCCGTGGCACCCTGGCCCACAGCTGGGTCGAATCCTTTCCCACAGAGTTGGAATCCTTCCAGGCCTACGCGAAAATCTACCCGAAAAACTGCCTCCTTTTAGTGGACACCTACGACACGTTGCGCAGTGGAGTTCCCAACGCCATTCGGGTGGGGAAGGAACTGCAGGGTAAGAAAGAAGGCGACCTTGCGGGAATCCGCCTGGACAGTGGCGACCTGACGTTCTTAAGCCGGGAAGCGCGCCGGATGCTCGACGAAACAGGATTTCAAACCGCCCACATCCTAGGCTCCAGCGACCTCGATGAATGGTTGATCGAATCGATCAAGAAGCAAGGTGCCGCAATCGACATGTGGGGGGTGGGCACCCGTCTAATAACTTCCTATTCCTGCCCGGCCCTCGGTGGGGTATACAAGCTGTCGGCGATATTCGAGGATGGACATCTGCGCCCCAAATTAAAAGTTTCCGATGACCCGGAGAAGACGACCAACCCGGGCGTTAAAAAAGTGATCCGTTTTTACGATGAGAAGAATATCATGCGCGGCGACGTGATCGTCTTTGAAGACGAAACCTTTCCCGAGGGCCAGCCCGTCAAGGCGTTCCACCCCATGCTCTCCCATATCAGCAAGACCTATCCGGGCCATTTTAAGCGAGAAGAGATCCTCATTCCGATCATCCAGGGCGGCCGTTTAGTCTATCAGCTCCCAGCCCTCAAGGAAATTCAGGAGAAAACCCTGCAAAGCCTTTCCTGCCTCAGGCCCGAACATAAACGGCTGCAGAACCCTCACATCTACCACGTGAGTTTAGGCGAGAAGTTATTTCAAAAGAAGCAGGAACTGATCAATGCCGCCGCGCGATGAGAACGCCTAAAGTGCGCTAAAATGCCTTAAATGTCTGAAATGCTTTAAGGGCTCTAAGTTCTTCTTTCTCCCTATCTCCCCATCCCCCTGTCACCGCGTCACCGCGTCTCGCTTTCTCCGCGTCTCCCCAACTCCCTATCTCCCCAATCCCCCAATTTTTCTTAGACTGGCGCAATTTTAAGCACTCCGGCGCGGGCGTTGGCTCTTTCCACCCGGACCAGAATTTCATCGCCCGGCACAAAATCACGGCTGGAATTCGCGGACATATCTACTTCCAAGAGATATTCATTCAGGTGAACTAGGTATTTGTTGGAAAACCGATCTAAGATGACCGCTCGGGTGGTAGAGTTCACCCGCTTTTCCAAGTAACGGAAGATCCAGTATTGCTCGGTGAGCTCTTCTACCAAGCCCACCTTGGAAATCGTGGGTCCGACTCTGGAGATAATTTCTTCAAGTTGGGCCTCGTTAAAGACGGGGTTCCCCCCCAGGGCCCCTAGTATCTGCTTTTCAATCAACAAATCGTAAAATCGGCGAATGGGAGAGGTCAGGGTTAGATAGGCTTCCGCTCCCAACCCCGAATGGCGCGAGGGACGAGTGCTGACCTCCACCCGGTTCATGACCCGCCGCAGGCGGTAGGCTTGAAGAGGGTCGAATTTTTCCACCGGGGGAATTTTTTCCCGCGGCTCCATCTGCGTCCGGTAGATGGCCGGAATGCCCTTTTCTTTCAGAAAAAGTGCCGCCAGCGAGTTGGCCAGAATCATAAATTCAGAGACCATTTTCTGTGAAGGGCTTTCCCGGTCGCGTTTGAAGATGCTGATTTCCCGGTCGCGGCTCACCCGGACCACCCGCTCCGGCCGGGGAATGAAGAAAACCCCCGACTCCGCACGCCTGCGGAAAAGTTTATCGGCAATCTGATGTAAACGGGTAAGCTCCTCATCCTCTTCTTCCAGAAGTTGGTCCACCGACTCATAGGAAAGCCGGCGCTCCACTTGGATAATGCTGGGAGTAATCTCATATTCCAGAATCTTCCCCTCGGAGTTAACCCGCACCAAGAAGCTGAATGCCCGCCGCTTCTCCCCGGCGACCAAGCTGCAAGTGCCCTCGGAGAGCGCCGGAGGAATCATGGGGATACGTTGATCGGGCAGGTAGATCGAGGTCGCCCGGGACATGGCTTCCTGAAAAATCTCTTCATGCCCGTCGAGGAAGGTGGCCACATCCGAAATGTGGATTCCGACCTGATAGTCCTCCCCCACGCGTTCCAGACTCAGGGCGTCATCGATGTCCCGGGTGAATTCGCTGTCGATGGTTAAAGGATGCAAGAAAATCAAATCACGGTCTTGGGGGTGACCGGGAATTCCTTTTTCGGCTTGCCCCAGGATTTGTTCGACCGCCCCGATCACTTTCTCGGGGAAAGCCTGGGGAATCTGGTGCTGCAGCAGAAGAAGGTTTACGTCCTCCCCCCATTCGCCCAAACGCACCAACAGCTCAAAAGGAGCCTGCGGCGAAGAAATCCTGGCCCTCTCCAGAAGGGCTTTCCCTCTGGCATACTCCGGGGCCTCCGGACCGAAGAGCGCCATCTCTTTCAGCAGGGCCACGATCCTCGTCTTGGTTTCTGGCGGTGGTCCCATCCCTCCGGCCCATACAGCGGCCAGCCAAACGCTGGATTCCCGCAGCTCTCGTTCTTGCTCCGCTTCCCGTTCAAGTTGAAGGAAGACCTGCTCTACCTTTTCAGGATCGCGGGCTTCGTAGAGATCCCCTTTCTGTTTGAAATAGATCCGGTCATCCGCCAGGGCCCGAAAGAGAGCCATTTCGTGGTCCGAAGTGGCCCGCGAATCAAAAACCAGCTCGGTGAGATCCCGTAAGCGGATCCCTTCTCCTTCGCCGCAGACCACCTCCCAAAGGTCTTTGAGCGATATGGCTCGCATCAGTTCCTTCTGGCGTTCCCCGAACATTTTCAGCTCGGCGACCATGGCTTCGCGAGGGAGATTAACATGTAGGGGGCGAGAAGAAATATGGGCAATACGATTCGGGCCCAGGGAGATTTCCCGATTTTCTTCGGTCAGGAGATGGTATTTGTTTTCCTTGGCTTCCAGGACCGCCGCGCAAAGGATTCTTTTTTGCTCAAAGAAGGCAACGACTTTTCCAATCTCCATGGATACTCATTTCTAGCCTTTCCCGGACCGGGGAATAAGGCGGGTCGGCGAACCTTAACCAGGCAAAAGTGATCATAGCATTTATAATTTACGAAATCAACTGCGGATGATGGGCGGCAGCAGCAGAATAAATCGCCAGCGAAGACAAAAACCCTCCTCAGAATTCTTGAAAATATTTGGTTCACCTGAAGAGGATTGAGGAAGAGAATTAAGACTGAGGGGATCTTCTTATTTCTTGGATTTAGCCAGCCAGAGCTGACGGGTTAGCTGCATGTGGCCCAGGTGCTGGGCGTAATGCTCGAGGACATGCAGAATACACCAGCGCACGCTTACCGATCGGTCTCTCCATTTCCTGGCTTCTTCTAAGGGCTTCTCCGTCAGGGCGGAAAGGATTTCCACTGTCATCTTGGCCGCGGCGACTATCGTTGTCTGCAATTCCGAGACGCTTAACCCTTTCGTCACGAATTCCGCGTCCCGGTCCCGGACGATTTTCTTCCCGCCGATGACCTCTTTCATCCAATAGGTTTCGGAACCCACAAGATGGACCACCATTGCCGTCAAGGAATTGGTGGCGAGCTCACCCGCTCCCTCAATCGGGCGCCAATCCAGCGCTTCCGGGTCCAATCCTTCCAGAAGACTTTTGATCTGTTCCCGCAGTTCTTCGAAATCCGTCAAATAGGCATGAATCTCTGACAGCATATTTCAATCCTCCTTTTGGCTCCGATATTCGTTCCTTCTCGGATTCACAACAGCGGACGATAAAGCGTCCGGAAAAAAGTTTCGCTCCCGGGCCGGCCCCATTCTCCCCATTGTGAGGAAGCCGTTCCTGCGTGCCCGCACGGAGACTCTCCTTATATCAGCGGATCGCTTGTAACATTTTGATGACTTCGGCAGTCGTTTTTATTTTGGCGAAGTGATCCCGCATGGCTCGGATCGCGGCCCAATGAAGTTCTTCCGTGACCGCCGCGCATCCATCTTCCACGAGGATCACTGCGTATCCCCGGTCGCAGGCATCCCGCACGGCATTTTCCACGCAGTTGTTCGTCACCACGCCGGTGACGACTAGGTTTTCAATCCCGAGGTTCCTCAAAATTTGATCGATCGCCGTGGAATTGAAGACGCCGGAGGCCGTCTTGGGGAAGACGATCTCGTTCTCCATCGGTCGCAGCTCTTCCAGGATTTCCGCGTCCTTGGAGCCTTTGGGGGCAAAGATCCCCTTATCCCGGTGGCCCCGGCTCCTTTCCCGGCCATCCAGGGTCAGGCTGGCGATTTTGGTCTGGATCACCTCCATCCGCTTTCTCCGGAAGGCCTTCTGCAGTTTGGTAATGTTGGGAATGATGAGCTCCAACCGGTCGCGGTAGTAATTCATGGCTTCCAGAACGCCTTTTTTGCGGGCATTCAGAAAAATGCCATAGTCTTTATGGGCATCCAGATACTGCATGTCCACGACTAAGAGGGCGCTGTTCTTCCGCTTCAGGCGAACCTCTGGCAGGGGCTTGATGAGCTTTAGAAGGGGATTCGCGCTTTTCAAGGTGTTCTCCTTTCCCGGCTCTGGCTCAGCTTTTCATGAATTTCTTGTACCAATCCAGGATCTCAAAACCGCGCATGAAAACGACGCCATCATGCTGTTTGATATATTCAAAGATCTTCTCGTAATAGCCACTCCGATGCGCAACGCCGGTGACATAGGGGTGCGTACTGATCGTCAAGATTTTGGACCTCTCCTTTCCTTCGGCGTATAAGGTATCGAAGGCGGCCCGGGCACGATCATACAGCCCCGAAGAAGGTTCGTGGAACAGAAGGTGCACCGGGATATCGTTCAACTCCACCGTATAGGGAAGAGCGATGAGGGTACCCTTCTTTACCTTAAGCGGATAGGGCTCGTCATCATTTACCCAATCCGCCACATACTCAATTCCCTCTTCCGCGAGAATGTCCGGAGTATTCCCGGTCTCCACCAATTGCGGGCCCATCCATCCCCGGGGAGATTTCCCGGTGAAATCCTTGATGATCTGGATCGTCCGGCGGATCACCTCCCTCTCGTCTTTTTCCTGGCTGAGAACGCGCTGCACATATCCGTGCCCGAGGATCTCCCAGTCGCTCTGCACGCACTGTTTGACGATCTGGGGTGTGATCTCACAACTGGCGGCATTTAAGCTGAGGGTTCCCTTTATTTTGTATTTGTCCAATATCGCCTTCATGCGCCAAAATCCAACCCTCAATCCATAATCGTACCAGGAATAGTTCGGGATGTCCGGAACCGAAGCCCCGGCGCCCCCCAGCAGCGTGCGCGGCATCGGATACCGGATATCCCACACTTCCACATTGACCACGACCCAAACGGCGACACGAGCTTGATCGGGGAGTTTGAAAGGCCGGCGGTCAACGATGGGAGAATATTCCACGCGTTCAGAGATCATAAACCCTCCTTCCCGTCCTTTTATCACATGATCTCTGATTACCACAATTTGGAAGACAAATAAATAGTTTTCATCCGGAAACTCCCTCTCCCCTGGCGGGAGAGGGGCGGGGTGAGGGGGAATAGGAACGAAAGGCCTTGATATCCCAGTCGTGTTAACCCCCACCCAGACCCACCCCCATCAGAGGGGGAGGGGAATTCGCGGGTTTCCGGATGGAAACTAAATAGCTATTTCAGTGTCTTTCCGGATGAAGAAAGTTCTTGACAGTAGTAAGAAGTTAAAGTAACAGTCTTCCAATACTCCAAGTTCTGGAAACGGGTCCTTTTGTCTCCGCAACGGAGGTGAGGTTGTGAAAGTTACCAAGGGATTACGGGAATTATTGAGAAAGGATGAAGTTCTGATTACCCTTGGCGCCCATGATGCGCTCAGCGCCAAGATTATTGAAAGAGCGGGAATCCAGGCCATTATAACCGCCGGATTTGGCATCTCCGCAAGCTATTTGGGGAAGCCCGATGCCGAGCTATACACCATGACGGAGAATCTCGCGATCGTGAGAAACATGGCCTTCAGCGTTGGCATCCCCATCATTGCCGACCTGGATACCGGGTATGGCAACGCCATCAATGTCATTCGCACGGTGAAGGAATTCGAGAGGGCCGGGTGTGCAGGAGGGGTCCTCGAAGATCAACTCGCCCCCAAACGATGCCCGGCCTGCGTCAGCGCAGTCGAAATTATTCCTCTGGGCGAAGCGGTGGGTAAAATTAAGGCGGCCGTGGATGCCCGGGAGGATTCCGATTTCTTAATTGTCGGGCGAACGGATACCTCGGGATCGGAGGCGGTGGACCGGGCCAACGCTTACTTTGAAGCCGGGGCGGACATGGCCATGTTCATCTCGAAAGCCTTCCCTTCGATGCGGGAATTGGAGAAGCAGAGCAAGAATGTGAAGGGTCCCTTCTGCCTCAATTTTTTCGAGGGCTTGCATTATCCAAGCTGGCTTCGGGGCGAATGGAAGCTGGAGGATTTAAAAAAGATCGGCGTGAAAATATTGAATTATCCCTGGGTGCTCCTTTTCGCGGCCACGCAGGCCATGCAGGAAGTCGCGGCCCATATGGCCCGGCATCGGACGGTGCGAGGGCTAGAAAAGCCGGCGCGTATAAGCCATGAAGATTTTATCGACCTGATCGGGTTCCCCCAGATCTCGGCGCTGCAGATGAAATACATGCCTTCACCCAAAGCCGAGGGAGAAGCGATAGGATCGGAAAGGGTTCGAAAGCCGACGAATAAGAAAAGCAAGTGAAGTACCCCGCAGCAGAGCTGCGAAGCATCTAATCTTCTAAAAAACTTTCCTCCCCCTTGATGGGGGAGGATTAAGGTGGGGGTGATGATAAGATCATTTCCCCCTCACCCTAGCCCTCTCCCCCCAGGGGAGAGGGTATAATGCCATTCATCCCCCCTTCAGGGCTGGGGGGTATTCTGGCATATTTTTATAAAATGAAAAATCCCGACCAATACTCCGGAATATTTTGGGTTCTCCTCGGGGGAACGGTCACCATCAGTTCCTTTTTTTATGGCGTGGGTTCATTCTCCACCCCCGGCCCGGGTTTCATTACCTTCTTGGCCGGTGCGGTCCTGACTCTTCTCTCCCTTGTTCTGTTCATCTCTTCAAGTGGAAGCAAAGGAAGCAGCCAGAGTTTACGCTCTCTGTGGGAGGGCCGCCAGGCGGGGAAAGCTTTCTACATTCTGGCCCTGCTTGTAGCCTACATGTTTCTGATGCCCCCCCTGGGGTTTTTGCTGAGCACCTTCCTTCTTCTGATTCTCCTCTTCCGGGTTCAGGCCAGGTATTCGCTCCGGAAAGTCATTTTCTTATCGGCCGCGGCCACCATTGCTTCCATTATCGTTTTTGATGTATGGCTGGGGGTTCAGCTTCCCCGGGGTTTTATAGGATATTCTCTTTTTTGACCGATGGAATCCATTTTTCTGGACCCGCGGTAAACCATTTTTTTGAATCGTAGTCAGATATGGAAACCTTCTCTCATCTCTTGTACGGCTTTCAAGTGGTCTTTCAGCCACTGACCCTTTTCGCTTGCTTTGTCGGCGTCCTGATCGGGACACTCGTGGGGGTGCTCCCCGGGTTGGGGCCCGTAGCGGCCATTTCCCTTCTCCTGCCAGCTACCTTCCATGCACCTCCGGTCGCTTCCATCATCATGCTCGCCGGCATCTATTACGGCGCGATGTATGGGGGGTCTACCACCTCGATCCTGGTGAATCTTCCGGGAGAGGCCGCTTCGGTAGTCACTTGTTTGGACGGGTATCAGATGGCTCGCAAGGGGCGGGCCGGGGTCGCCCTCGGCATTTCCGCATTCGGGTCTTTCATCGCGGGAACTCTTGGGCTTATCGGGCTTGCCTGCCTGGCCCCTCCCCTGGCCGCGATGGCCCTGCGTTTTGGGCCCCCCGAGTACTTCGCGGTGATGGTTCTCGGCCTTGCGGTCCTGGTCTTTTTGGCCGGGGGATCCATGATCAAATCCCTGATGATGGCTTGCTTCGGGATCATTATCGGCAACGTGGGCATGGACCCCATCACGGCCCAGCCGCGCTTCACGTTCCAAACGGATATTCTCCTGGATGGAGTGGGTCTCGTCCCCCTGGTCATGGGCCTTTTCGGAATATCCGAAGTTCTTTTGAACGTGGAAGAATCCCTGCAGAGCCGCGAGGTATTTCAGACGAAGCTGAAAGGGCTGCTTCCGAATCTTCGCGACTGGAGAGAATCCATATGGCCGATCATCCGGGGATCTGTCCTCGGCTTTTTCCTGGGCATCCTGCCCGGGGGCGGTGCGGTCATTTCCTCCTTTGTCAGTTATGGGATCGAGCGAAAGCTCTCCAGGCACCCGGAGGAGTTCGGCCAAGGGGCCATTGCCGGGGTGGCCGGCCCCGAATCGGCCAACAATTCGGCGACTGCGGGCGCTTTCATCCCCTTGCTCACCCTGGGTCTTCCTTCGAACGCGGTCATGGCCATCCTGCTGGGTGCGCTGATGATTTACGACACGCCTCCCGGCCCCCGCCTGGTAACCGCGCACCCCGAAATATTCTGGGGCGTCATATCCAGCATGTACATCGGAAACGCCATGCTGCTGATCCTCAACCTGCCGCTCATCGGTTTGTGGGTGAAGATCCTGAAGATCCCCTACCCCGTCCTCTTCCCGTTGATTCTGCTCTTCTGCTTAATCGGAGTTTACAGCCTCAACAACAAGGTCAGCGAAATCGGGCTGATGCTCCTTTTCGGCGTGATCGGGTATTTGATGAAGAAATTTAAATTCGACGGTGCTCCCCTGATCCTGGCCATGGTGCTGGGACCGTTGATGGATAAAGCTCTGCGCCAATCCCTCATCATGTCCGGGGGTAGCCCCGCCATCTTGTTGGAGAGCACGATCTGCACCGTCATTTTCGCCGTCGTGGCCGTTATTCTTTTTATCCTGCCTCTCCTACCGGTAATCGGCCGTTTCCGTAAGAAGGTCGGCGAGGCCGAGGAGCAGACGTAGCGGAGAATTCCTCCCTTTGGCAAAGGGAGGAAAGGAGCGATTTAGCCTTAAGCGTCTATACAATTATGGACTGACTAATATAAACGCAGGAAGTATTTTGACATTGGGCTCCCTCTCCCTTGATGGGAGAGGGTGGGGTGAGGGTGAGTGAAGCCTTGGCTACTCTAATCCCCCCTCACCCTGACCCTCTCCCGCGAGGGGAGAGGGCAATGAATTTAAGTCAAAGCAGTTAATGCGTTCGTATTAACAATTGAGAAAGGAGAAAAAGATGTTACGTACGAAAGGTTTTGGAAAGATCCGGACCGTGATCTCGTTGGTGCTTTTCGCGGGATGCCTGCTCACCTTCTGTTCTTCCATCGCCAACGCCGCCGCGAATTTTCCCAAGAAGCCGGTTACCCTGATCTGTATTT
>Ga0315276_10002628_pt1 | contig 16470 bp, 10 predicted proteins | sample YL17G05_0_MG_FD_204542 | JGI IMG/M metagenome (GOLD analysis project Ga0315276, IMG submission 204542) | Sediment microbial communities from Yellowstone Lake, YNP, Wyoming, USA - YL17G05_0 | ecosystem: Environmental > Aquatic > Freshwater > Lake > Sediment | place: USA: Wyoming | collected... | reverse complement strand
CCGTGCTGCTGCTCGAAGCTCTCTCGCCGGCGCGCCCGCAGCTCGACGATCGCGCTCATGTCCACCTCGTTGAAGGTGGTCAGGATCGCGGCCGTGTGCTGGGCCTGCACGAGACGCTCGGCGATCCGCTGGCGGATGCGGTTCATCGGCACGACGCGCTCACCGGCCTCCGCGGGAGCGGCGGGACCGGACGGCACCGCCGGGACCGGCGCGGCGGGCGCGGCGCTCCGGGCGGGGATGGCCGGACACGAGGCTGCCGTCTCGAGGTGCCGCAGCACGTCCTCCTTGAGCAGCCGCCCGCCCGGGCCCGTCCCCTTCACCGACGCCGGGTCGAGCCCGTGCTCCTCGACGAGGCGCCGCACGGCGGGTCCGAACGGGGCCCCGGGCACGGCGGCCGGGGGGGCGGCTGCCGCCGACGCCGGCGCGAGCGGGCGGGCGGTGGCGGCCGGACCAGCCGGGGCGGCGGGCGCGACCACCCGCGTGGGAGCCACCGCCGGCACCGCGCCGGGCTCGATGCGGGCCAGCACGTCGTCCATCCGCACCACCTCGCCCACCTTCCGCGCGTGGCGCAGCACACCGCTCTCCGTGGCGGCGATCTCCACCGCGGCCTTGTCGGTCTCGAGCGTGGCGATCGGCTCGTCCACGCGCACGGCCTCGCCGTCCCCCCGAAGCCACTCCACGAGCGTGGCGTCCGCGATGGACTCGGCCAGCCGCGGGACCTTGACCTCGACGCTCACGACGCTCCTCCTTCCCGGCTCGCCGCCGGCGCGGGCGCCTTGCGCGCGGGCCCGAACTCCGCGAGGGCGCGCTCCAGCAGCGCGCGCTCCTGCTCCACGTGGACATGGTAGTTGCCGGTGGCCGGGGTGGGCGAGGCCTTGCGCGCCACGAGCCGCAGACGCGCGCCCTGCGACAGGGCCGCCTCGATCCGGTGGCGCGTGCTGCGCCAGGCCCCCATGTTGGCCGGCTCCTCCTGCACCCAGCGGACCTCGCGCGCGTTCGGGTAGCGGCAGAACAGCGCATCGAGCTCCGCGCGCGGGAACGGGTAGAGCTGCTCGACCCGCACCAGCGCCGCCGGCAGGTCCGGCCGCCCGGCGCGCGCCTCCTCGAGGGCGTAGTAGAACTTGCCCGACGTGAGCAGGATCCCCCGCACCGCGTCCGGGTCCCGCACCCCCGCGTCGTCGATCACGGTGTGGAAGTACCCATCCGTGAAGTCCAGGACGGGCGAGACCGCCGAGCGGTGCCGCAGCAGGCTCTTCGGGCTCATGATGACGAGCGGTTTGCGGAAGCGCCGGTGCATCTGCCGCCGCAGCGCGTGGAACAACTGCGCCGGGGTGGTGAGGTTCACGACCTGCAGGTTGCAGCGCGCACAGAGCTCCAGGAAGCGCTCGAGCCGCGCGCTCGAGTGCTCCGGGCCCTGCCCTTCGTAGCCGTGGGGCAGCAGCAGCGTCAGGCCGGACATGCGCCGCCACTTGGACTCGGCGCTCGCCAGGAACTGGTCCAGGTAGACCTGGGCCACGTTCACGAAGTCGCCGAACTGCGCCTCCCAGACCACCAGCGTCTGCGGATCGGCGGTGCTGTAGCCGTACTCGAACCCGACCGGCGCGGACTCGGCGAGCGGTGTGTCGAAGATCTCGAAGCGGCCCTGCCCGCCGGCCAGGTGCTGCAGCGGGACGTGCAGGCGGCCGTCCTCGGCGTCGTGCAGCACCGCGTGGCGGTGGCTGAAGGTGCCGCGCCCCGTGTCCTGACCGCTCAGGCGCAGGTGGTGCCCCTCGAGCAACAGCGTGCCCAGGGCGAGCGCCTCGCCCAGCCCCCAGTCCACGCGGTCCTGCTCCAGCATCTTCAGGCGCTCGGCCGCCAGGGCCGCGACCTTGCGGTGCGGGTGGAACCCGGGCGGCACCTCGGCGAGCGTGTGCGCCACCTGCTCGAGCCGCTCGCGCGGCACGGCGGTCTCGGCCGTCCAGTCCTCGCCGGCCCACTCGAACCCCTTCCAGGCGCCACCCAGCGCCCGCGAGGGCGCCGCGGGCCGCCCGGATCGGGCGCGCTGGTGGGCCGCCTGGAACGCCGCCGTGAGCTCGCCCCGCAGGGCCTCGAGCCCGGCGTCGTCGAGCACGCCCTCGCGCTTGAGCCGCTCCGCGTAGAGCCGCGAGACCGTGGCGTGTCCGGCCACCTTCCGGTACATGACCGGCTGGGTGAAGGTCGGGTCGTCCAGCTCGTTGTGTCCGTGCTTGCGGAAGCACACCAGGTCCACGAAGACATCACGCCTGAACCTCTGCCTGTACTCCACCGCGAGCCGGATGACGTGCACCACCGCCACGGGGTCGTCGGCGTTCACGTGGAACACCGGCGCATCCTCGACCCGCGCCACGTCGGTCGGATAGCGCGAGGTGCGCGCGTCCGCGGGCGAGGTGGTGAACCCGACCTGGTTGTTCACGATGACGTGCACCGTGCCGCCCGTGTCGTAGTGCGGGAGCGCGGCCATGGCCAGCGTCTCGGTCACGATGCCCTCGCCCGCGAAGGCGGCGTCGCCGTGGACCAGCACCGGCAGGCAGCGCATCCGCCCGGCATCCCCCATGCGGTCCTGCTTCGCCCGCACCGCCCCGAGCACGACCGGGTTCACGAACTCCAGGTGGCTCGGGTTGAAGTAGAGGTCCAGGTGGACGCAGCCCGCGCCGCGCGTCGGGTGATCGGTCGAGTAGCCCAGGTGGTACTTCACGTCGCCGTGTCCCTGGACCTCCTCGGGCAGCTCGGTGGCCTCGAACTCCTGGAAGATGTCCTCGAAGGGCTTGTCCATCAGGTTCGCGAGCACGTTGAGCCGCCCGCGGTGCGGCATCCCGAGGACGATCTGCTCCACGCCCGAGGCGGCCGCCGCCTCGACCAGCGCATCGAGCATCGGGATGAGCGCGCCGCACCCCTCGAGCGAGAAGCGCTTCTGGCCCGGGTAGCGCGTGTTCAGGAACTCCTCGAAGCCGTCCGCCCGCGCCAGCTGCCGCAGGATGCGCAGGCGCTCGGCCGGTTCCAGCAGCGGGTGGTTCTGCACGGGCTCCATGCGCTCCTGCAGCCAGACACGCCGTTCCTCGTCGGCCAGGCGCATGAACTCGACCCCGATGGTGTCGCAGTAGGTCCGGCGCAGGGCGGCGATCAGTTCGCGCAGCGGGCCCTGCCCGCCGCCCTTCAGTGGCTCCCAGGAGACCACCGTCTCGAGGTCAGCCTCCTGGAAGCCGAAGGTCACCGGGTCCAGCAGGGGGAGTACGCGCGGGCGGTCGCTCAGCGGGTCGAGCCAGGCCGCGAGGTGTCCGAAGATGCGGTGGTGCTGGACCAGGCCGAAGACCTCGCCCGAAGGCTGGCCGGGCACGCCCCCGCCGGGCCGCGGCGGGCCCGCCAGCTCGAAGCCGGCGAAGAAGATGCCCCACTCCTCGGGGACCGAACCCGGGTCTTCCCGGTACCGCGCGTACAGCTCCTCGATGTAGGAGGCGTTGGCGCGTTGGATGGCATCGAGCCTGGAGGCCATGTGTCCCTCGATGGCTGCCCGCGGCCGGTGGCAGTGACGCTCCGCTTCGGTGCAGAGACGGGCCGCAGACTACCACGAAGCCTGCGGCCCGGGCACGCCGACGAGGCGCGCGGGCCGCGCCCGGGGCGGCCACGCCGATGATGGGCAGGAAGGGTGAGATGCGCCCCGCGGTCACGGCGATTCAGCCCAGCCCCCCCACCGGGGTGGTGATTCCCTTGCGGGGAACGTCCGCTGGTGTCCGGAGTCCCCCGGCGTTATAGAATGAGCGCTCCGGGAGCAGCCCCCGCTTCATCTACCCAGGACTGGATCCACCCATCCCCATCCGCGGGAGGTCCGCTTCATGTCTTCGTGGCGTCGTTCGGTCGCGCCCGTCCTCGTCTGCCTCGCGCTGGCGGCGTTTCTCGCCCCGCCGGCCAGCGCCCAGGACTACTTCGGCCAGAACAAGGTCCGCTACCAGCCTTTCGACTTCAAGGTGCTCAGAACCGAGCACTTCGACGTCTACTACTATTCGGAGACGAAGGAGGTCGTGCCCGAGGCCGCGCGCATGGCGGAGCGCTGGTACGCGCGGCTCTCGAAGGCCCTGCAGCACGACCTCTCGCGCCGCCAGCCTCTCGTCCTCTATGCCAGCCATGCGGCCTTCGAGCAGACCAACGCCATCTACGGCGAACTGGGCGAGGGCGTGGGCGGCGTGACCGAGGCCCTCAAGCGCCGCATCGTCGTCCCCTTCGCCGGCCCGCTGGCGGAGACCGACCACGTCATCGGCCACGAGCTGGTGCACGCGTTCCAGTACGACATCGTCGGCCAGGGCCGCTCGCAGACCATGGGGCTCACGACGGCGGCGCGGCTGCCCCTGTGGTTCATGGAGGGCATGGCCGAGTACCTGACGCTGGGTGCGGATGACGCGCACACCGCCATGTGGATGCGCGACGCGGCGCAGGCCAACAAGCTCCCGAACTACGGCCGGCTCGAGGACTCGCGCTACTTCCCCTACCGCTTCGGCCAGTCGCTGTGGGCCTACCTGACCGGCCGCTTCGGCGAGGACGCCGTCGCCCGCGTGCTCAAGGCCGCGGGCCGCTCGGGCGACGTCCGCCAGGCGCTGCAGGGCACGCTCGGCGTGCCGGCCGACTCGGTCATCCTGGGCTGGCACCAGGCCCTGCGCGACTGGGAGGGCCCGCTCGCCGGCCGGACCGAGCCGACCATGAAGGCCGCCACTCCGCTCGTGCTCACGAAGCGCGGCGGCGGCCGCATGAACCTGGGTCCGGCGCTCTCCCCCGACGGCCGGCAGATCGTCTTCTTCTCGGAGCGCGGCCAGCTCTCGATCGAGATGTACCTCGCGGACGCCGGGACCGGGAAGGTGCTGCGGGCCATCACCCGGAGCACCGTGGACCCCGAGATGCAGAATCTCGGCTTCATCAATTCCGGCGGCGAGTGGAGCCCCGACGGCAAGCGTTTCGCCTTCTCCACCGTGAGCCATGGCCGCCCCGTGCTCGCGGTGATGGAGGTGGCGAGCGGCCGCATCGTGCGGCGGGTGCCTTTCCCGGACCTCGGCGAGGTCTTCCGTCCGACCTGGTCCCCCGACGGCCGGCGGATCGCCTTTTCCGCGCTCGGCCGGGGCGTGACGGACCTCTGGGTGCTCGACCTCGAGAGCGGCGTCGCGCGCCGCCTCACGGACGACGACTGGGCCGACATGCAGCCCGCGTGGTCACCCGACGGAAAGAGCATCGCGTTCGTCACCGACCGCTTCGGCCCGACGCCGGACGGATCCCGCTACGGCGGCTACCGCCTGGGGCTCATCGACCCGGAGACCGGCGCGACCCGCCCGCTCGAGACCTTCGCGACCGGCAAGAGCATCAACCCGCAGTGGACCCCCGACGGGCGCAGCCTCTGCTTCATCGCCGACCCCGACGGGATCTCCGATCTCTACCGGCTCGACCTCGAGGGCGGACGCATCGAGCCGCTCACCAACCTGCTCACCGGCGTCTCGGGCCTGACGCACCTCAGCCCGGCCCTCACGGTCGCGCGCCAGTCCGGCCAGATCGTCTTCAGCGCCTACGACGCCGGCAACTTCGAGCTCTTCCGCCTCGACGAGGCGCGCCGTGCCGGCGGGTTCCCACGCGACTCGCCGCCCGTCGCGCTGGCCACCGCGCACGACTCGCTACCGGGCGCCTCCGCGACCCTGCCCCCTTCGCCGCGGGCCCGCGCGGCCTGGGTCGACTCGGCGCGCACCGCGGTCGCCGCCGTGGACACCATGAGCTTCTCGTCCGCACGCTATCGCCCGCGGCTCTCACTCGACTACGTCTCCCAGCCGAGCCTGGGCGTGGCGGCCGGCTCCTCCGGGGTCGGCGTGGGTGGCGGCGCGGGGCTCTACTGGAGCGACATGCTGGGCGACCACGAACTGGTGACCCTGCTGCAGGTCACGAACGTGGGCGGCAACGTCCTCAACAACACCGCGGCAGCGGTCGCGTACCAGGACCTCCGCGCGCGCTGGAACTGGGGGCTGCAGGCCAGCCAGATCCCCTACATCACGCAGGGCTACTACCTGGACGAGGGTCTCCTGGACGGCCGGCCCGCGCTGCGCGAGCGCGAGGTCACCTTCTGGCAGATCGAGCGCGCGCTCATGGGCAGCGTCTCCTACCCGTTCAGCCGCTTCTCGCGGGTGGAGTTCTCGGGCGGGGCGCGCAACATCTCCTTCCTGAGCAAGGTCAAGACCCGCGTCTACAGCGCCAATGGCGACACGCTGCTCGTGGACGAGACCGCAGACAACCCGGACGGCAGCCTGCCCTCGCTCTACCTCGCAGGCGGTGGGGTCGCGCTGGTCCACGACAGCGGCGTCTTCGGCGGCACCAGCCCGGTGATGGGCCAGCGCTACCGCTTCGAGGTCTCGGGTCTCGCAGGCAGCATCCGATTCAACGACGTGCTCGCCGACTACCGGCGCTATCTGCGACTGGGCCGCTCCCTGATCCTGGCCGGGCGGGCGCTCCACTATGGCCGTTACGGCCCCGGCGCCGAGGACACGCGGCTCTCGCAGCTCTACCTCGGGGATCCGTGGCTGATGCGCGGCTACGACTACGCCTCCTTCAGCAGCCAGCTGACCAATGGCAACGACGCGGCGGGGGCCGTCTTCCAGCGTCTCATCGGCAGCCGGCTCGCCGTGGCCAACCTCGAGTTGCGGGTGCCGCTGCTGGGAGCACTCGGGCTCTACCCCACGCCGGCCGTGCCGCCCGTCGAAGCCGCCATCTTCTTCGACGCCGGCACCGCCTGGACGCGGGACGAGAAGACCCGGATCCTCGGCGGCCCGCGCCGTCCCGTGACGAGCTACGGCGTCGCCCTGCGTGCCAACCTGCTCGGTTTCGCGATCGGCGAGGTCGACCTCGTCCACCCCAACGACCGGCCCGGCCAGAGCTGGTACTTGGAGTTCTCGCTCCAACCCGGCTTCTGAGCCCGGGGCCACGCCCGCGGCACGCACGACGAAGCCCCGCTCCCGGCCGGGAACGGGGCTTCGCCATGTCCGCCGGATCGGTCGCGGCCGCTACTCGAGCTTCGCTGCCATGGTGATCCTCGCCGCCTTCAGCAGGCGGGAGATGGGGCAGCCCTCCTTCGCGGCGAGGGCGGCCTGCTCGAAGGCCGCGGGGGCCGCGCCGGGGACGCGCGCCGCGACGTCGAGGTGGATGGCCGTCACCGTCGGGCCCGTCTCCAGCATCTCGAGCGTCACGGCCGCCGTGGTACGGATGCTCTCCGGGGCGAGGCCGGCCTTGCCCAGCTCGGCCGAGAGCGCCATCGAGAAGCAGCCCGCGTGGGCCGCGGCGATCAACTCCTCCGGGTTCGTGCCCGGATCGCTTTCGAAACGCTTGCGGAAGTCGTAGGCCAGCTCGTGAAAGGCCCGGCTCTCGCCCGAGATCGTGCCTTTCCCGTCCTTCAGCCCGCCATTCCACACCGCGGTCGCCTTGCGCTGCATGCTGCCTCCTTGTGGGTCGGGGAGCTTGGGATGCACCGGGGCCCGCGGCGGTTCAGGCGTAGGGGGATTCGCGAGACTCGGAACCGCGGAAGTACGGATTCGCCCCGCCGGAGTGGTCGGTCGAGTCCACCACGCTGGTGACCTCGGGGAGCGCCTCGCGGATGCGGGCCTCGATGCCCCGCTTGAGGGTGACATGCGCCATGCCGCAGCCCTGGCAGCCACCGCCGAGCTCGACATAGGCCACGCCCGCCCTGAGTTCCAGCAGGTGCACGAAGCCGCCGTGCGAGGCCAGGGCCGGGTTGATCTCGTCGTCGATGAGCCGCTGCACCGCGGTCGCCAGCGGGTCGCTCCAGAGCGGGTTGGGGTTGTCGATCTTGAATCCGCTCTGGGACGGGGCCTCGACGTAGTCCACGGCGGTGCCCGCCAGGTGGGGCGCGCTGCGCGCGTCCACCACGACCTGGAAACCGCCCGCGTCGGCCACGACGTCGCCGGGCTCGCGCTCTTCCGGCTTCATGAAGGCCAGCCGGTACTGGAACACCCCACCCATCCGCCCACTGATGGAGAAGCGCAGGGCCGAACCCTGGCGACCCTCGCCCGCCAGCAACTCGAGCACCTTCCCGCGCGCGACGTCGGTGAACGTGATCATGGATTCCTCGTAGGATGGGGCCCGCTTCCGGCTTCCCCAAGTCCACTCTAGGCGGACGCTCGGCACCGCGCAAACCCCGGCCGCGCCCGACGCTTTGTGCTACTTTTCCCACCCGTACGGGCGAACGGCCCTGAAGGAGGGAGAGGCATGCGACGCATGGTTCGAGTCCTGCTGGCGCTGGCCGCGATCGTGGGCCTGCATGCAGCCTCCACGCTGCGGGCCGCGGAACCGCCCACCGCTGCGGCGAAACTGCCGAGGGCGCAGCAGGCCTACCTTGCCTACTGCGGGATGTGCCACGGGCCCCGGGGCGCGGGGGACGGCGAGGTCGCGGCGGCGCTGAAGCGCTCGAACATCATCGTGCCCCGGCTCGACGACGCCGCGAGGCTCGAGAAGCTCGGTCGTGCGGGAGTGCTGCGTATCATCACCGCGGGCGGCGCACACGTGGGGCGCTCCAACGTCATGCCCGAATGGGGCGGCCTGGTCGGCGCCGGTCTGGCCGGCGGCCTCGCCGACCACGTGATGAGCCTGCCGGCTCAGGGCCCCGGCCTCCCGGCGGCCACGCTCCAGCGCTACCTCAAGTCGCCGCCGGGCGGGCCCGAGCAGGGCCGCTCGATCTACGTCTACCGCTGCTCAGCCTGCCACGGCCCCACCGGCAAGGGGGATGGCCCGAGCAGCGACTTGCTGCTGCGCAAGCATGGCGTGCGGCCGCGCGACCTCACGGATGCCCGCTTCGCGCGCACGAAGAGCGACCAGGAGCTCTTCGCCGTGATCTCGCTCGGCGGCGGCCACACGGGCAGATCGGTCTACATGCCAGCCTCGGCGAACGACCTCACGCCCGCCCAGATCAAGGATCTGGTCGCGTACCTGCGTCAGATCTCGAAGACCGCATCGAAGCCCTAGCCTGGACGACGACGCCCCCGGCCCCGGCCGGGGGCGTTCTCGTGCCGATCGGGGCCGGTCCACCCACCACCCTGGCCACGCCCTGCCGCACCCGGGTGCGCCCGCGGGTCACGCCGGCGGCTGGCGCAGGCTGACAGCCCGAGCAATCGGCCTGACAGGTTGGCAGCGGAGGACCGGGGCGCGGCGGCGCGGGCCACAGGGAAAGCCGGTCGCAGGTCCCGGTTTCGCGCCCCCGGACACCGATTTCCGCAGGTTCCAGGCCCACGCGGGCCGCGGCGGCGCTGGCACGAACCATGCGCTCGCGACCTCTTTCCGTGAGGGGAGTGTCCTTCGCCAGCCGGAGTGAAGCGCCCGGGACGCGCGGGGGCAGGTGCCGGAATCGATTCGAGACGCACTGCATGGAAAGGAGCGCCTGATGCGCGAGGTCCGGATCCACGGACGGGGGGGCCAGGGCGCGGTCGTCGCCTCGAAGGTCCTGGCCGCCGCCCTGTTCCGTGAGGGCAAGTCGGTCCAGACCTTCCCCGCCTTCGGGGTCGAACGGCGCGGCGCGCCGGTCACGGCCTTCCTGCGCGTTTGCGAGGGCCCCATCCTGCTGCGTTGCGAGATCACCGAGCCGGACGACTGCGCGATCCTCGACGTCACGCTGATGGAGGCCGTCGACGTCACCCTGGGCCTCAAACCGGGCGGCCTCATCCTCATCAACACCGACCGGCCGCCAGACGCCTATGCCGGCCTCGCGAGGCGCTTCCGGGTGGCGCTCGTGGACGCCTCCGCCATCGCCCGCGGATTCGGCCTGGGCTCCGGGAGACAGCCGATCGTGAACACCTCGATGCTCGGGGCCTTCTCCGCCGTCTCCGGCCTGGTGAGCCTCGATTCGGTCTGCGCCTCCATCGCCGAAGCGGTCCGCATCAAGACCGGCGAGAACGTCGAGGCGGCCCGCGAGGCTGCGAAGGCGGTGGTGAGGATCGGGGTTTGGGAGGTGCAGCATGCGTGAGAACCAGTCCGACGGTGACGTCGCCCACGGCCTGCCGTCCAGCGGCGTGAGCGAGGGCTCGACCTCCGCGAACCGGACCGGTTCATGGAAGTCCGTCCGGCCCGTCTACCAGGACATGGTCGCGCCCTGCAATGCGGCCTGCCCGGTGGGCACGGACGTCGAGGGCACCATGAACCTGCTGCGGGAGGGCAAGGTCGCGGAGGCCCGCGACCTGCTGCTGCGCGAGAACCCGATGCCGGCGGTGACCGGACGGGTCTGCGACCATCCCTGCCAGACCGCCTGCAACCGCGCGTCCTTCGACGACGCCGTGAACATCCACGCCGTCGAGCGCATGCTGGGCGACCTCGAACCCGAGGTCCACGCGCCCATCCCGGCGCGCACCCGCAAGGAGAAGGTGGCCGTCGTGGGCTCGGGCCCGGCCGGCCTGGCCTGCGCCTACCACCTCGCCCGCCTCGGTTACGCGGTCAACGTGTTCGAGGCGGAGCCCGAGCCGGGCGGGGCGCTGCGCTACGGCATCCCGGAGTACCACCTGCCCCGCGAAGTGCTGGTACGCGAGATCGAGCGCATCCGCTCGCAGGGAGTCGACATCCGCTGCGACGTGCACGTGGGCGGCAACCTCCCCTGGAAGGAGCTGGAGTCGCACGACGCCATCTTCCTCGCGAGCGGCGCGCGCGTGAACCGGCCGCTCGAGCTCACCGGCCAGGACCCGGCGGACGTGCGGCCCGGTCTCGAGTTCCTGCGCGAGGCGAAGGCCGGCGACCGCGGCGCCGTCGGGCGCCGGGTGGTCGTGGTCGGCGGCACGGACACCGCGGTGGACTGCGCCCGCACCGCGCTGAGGCTCGGGGCGGACCCGGTGGTCGTCTGCCAGGGCTCGCGGGTCGACCTCTCGGCCAGCGCAGAGGCCTTCGAGGAGGCCCTCCGCGAGGGCGTGCGCTTCGAGTTCCAGGTCTGGCCGGTGGCCGTGCTGGCCTCCGAGCACGCCGAGAACGAGGAGGCGATCGAGGCCATCCGCTCCATGTACGTCGAAGCCGAGGCCGACCGGCCGAAGGCGCGCCTGGTGGGCGTCGAGTGCGTGCGCATGCACATCGGCGAGCCCGGCCCGGCCGGGGAGCGGCGCTCGCTGCCGATCGAGGGCAGCAACTTCATCATCCCGGCCGACACCCTGCTCACCGCGCTGGGCGAGGAGCCGGACCTCGGGTTCCTGCCATCCGAGATCACCCGCAAGGGCTACGTGGTCAAGGTGGACGAGTTCGGGCGCACGAACCACCCCGGCTTCTTCGCCGGCGGCGACATCACCGGCGAGGCCCGCACCGTGGCGCACTCGCTCGGCTCGGGCAAGCGGGCGGCCATCGGGATCGACCGCCACCTGCGGGAGAAGGCCGGCGAGCCGGTCGCCGAAGCCGATCCGAAGGCGCTGCGCTACGGCGGCACCGGCAACTTCAGCATCACCCGCTGGCGCGGGGACGACCCCGTCCACCGCACCGGCGAGGTGAACGAGGTGGTGCCGTTCGAGCGCCTCAACCTGGCTCACTTCACGAGCGTGCCCGGCAAGCCCGACCGGCACCGCTCCTTCGAGGAACGCCGCTCGAGCTTCGCCGAGGCCAACCTCGGCCTCACCGCCAACGAAGCGCTCGCCGAGGCGCGCCGCTGCTTCAACTGCGGCGTCTGCAACCAGTGCGAGCTGTGCCTCATCTTCTGTCCCGACATCGCCATCCAGCGCCACCCGGGCGGGCACGGGCTCTCGCTCTCCGAGCAGTATTGCAAGAGCTGCGGCATCTGCGTGGAGGAATGCCCCCGAGGCGCCATGGTCATGACGAGGGAGGGCCTGTGAAGCAGGTCATCATGGGCGGCCAGGCCGTCTCCTGGGGCGTGCGGCTGGCCCGGGCGGAGGTCGTCGCGGCCTGCCCGATCTCACCCCAGACCCAGATCGTGGAGGAACTATCCGAGATGTGCGCCAGCGGGGACCTGAGGGCGCGCTTCATCGAGGTCGAGTCGGAGCACTCGGCCATGGCGGTCTGCATCGGCGCCGCGTCCACGGGGGCCCGCACGTTCACCGCCACCTCGGGGCAGGGCCTTGCCCGCATGCACGAGCTGCTGCACTGGGCAGCCGGGGCCCGGCTGCCGATCGTGATGGCCGACGTCAACCGCGCGATGGCGCCGGGTTGGACGGTGTGGACCGACCAGAACGACAGCCTCTCGCAGCGCGATACCGGCTGGATCCAGATCTACTGCGAGAGCAACCAGGAGGTGCTCGACTCCACGGTCCAGGCTTTCAAGCTGGCCGAGGCCGTGGACCTGCCGGTCATGGTCATCCTGGACGGCTTCTATCTCTCGCACGCCTGCGAGCCGGTGGACATCCCCGAGCCGGCCGAGGTGGACGCTTTCCTGCCCAAGCGCACGGCCCGCCACAAGCTGGACACGGACGCGCCCCGGGCCTTCGGCGCGCTGACCCCGCCGGCGCTCTACATGGAGACGCGGCTGCAACAGCAGGAGGCGATGGCGGAGGCGCTCAAGGTGCTCGACGCGGTGGACGAGGAATGGGGCCAGCGCTTCGGCCGTCGCTACGGGGCGATCGAGAGCTACCAGACCGAGGGTGCCGAGCTGGTGCTCGTGGTGTCGGGCACGGTCGCCTCGACGGCCCGTCACGTGGTGAACCAGTTGCGCGGGCAGGGCGAGAAGGTGGGCCTCGTGAAGGCCCGCCTGTTCCGCCCCTTCCCCACCGGGGCCCTGCGCAAGGCGCTCGCCGGCGTCCCGCACGTCGCCGTGCTCGATCGCAACATCTCGCCCGGGCGCAGCGGCATCTTCGCCGAGGAGATCCGCGCCGCCCTCTGCGACCTCGAGCCGGGGCAGCGCCCCGCGTTCCACGGCTACATCATCGGCCTCGGCGGCCGCGACGTGAGACCCGAGACCATCATCGACTGCCTCGCTCGCGCGCGCGAGGCGGCGAAGAACCCCGGGGTGTGCGAGCGCGAGGACGTCTGGGTGGGAGTGCAGCCATGAGCCAGATCGTCATCAAGGACAGGATCCCGCAGGCCGAGCTGCTCGCACCCGGGCACGTGGCCTGCCCGGGCTGTGGCGGCAGCATCGCCATGCGGCTCGTGCTCAAGGCCCTCGGGCCCAGGACCGTGATCACGCTGCCGGCGTGCTGCTGGACCACCCGCTCCGGACCCGGGCCGCAGTCGGCCCTGGGCGTGCCACTCCTGCACATTGCGTCCGAGGCCACGGCCGCCACGGCCTCGGGCATCCGCGCCGCGCTCGACGTGCAGGGCGACACGGAGACGACCGTGCTGGCCTGGGCTGGTGACGGCGACACCTTCGGCATCGGCCTGCAGGCCCTGTCGGGCGCGGCGGAGCGGAACGAGGACATCCTCTACGTCTGCTGTGACAACGAGGCCTGCACGAACCCCGGGATCCAGCGCTCCCCGGCCCCGCCGTCGGGCTCCCGGGCCCCGGCCACGCCGATGGCCACGCCCAGATCCCACCCGAAGAAGGACCTGATCGGCATCCTCGCCGCGCACCGCATCCCCTACGCGGCGACGAGCACGGTGGCCCACCCGCTGGACCTCATCGAGAAGGTGCAGAAGGCCAGGACGATCCGCGGCATGAAGTTCCTGCACCTCCTCTCGCCCTGCCCGCCGGACTGGGGAATCTCCGACGACGAGACCCTGGACCTGGCACGCCAGGCCGTGCGCACCCGTGTGTTCCCGCTCTTCGAGGTGGAGAACGGGCAGCGCTGGCGTTTCACCACGGACCACCCGGGCGACCCGGTCGAGCCCTACATCCGCCGGCAGGGGCGCTTCCGGCACCTGACGCCCGAGCAGGTCCGCCACATCCAGTCCGAGGTGGACGCGCGCTGGGAAGCGCTCAAGCGCCGCGTCGAGTTCGGCGCCTAGTCACCGTCCCATCCGGGCGCCCGGCCCATACGGCCCGGGCGCCCTTCGCAGAAGGAGGTCTCCGTGAAGAGGAACCTGCGCGGGTTGCTGCTCGCCGGCTGCGTCCTGCTCATCGCGGGCGCGGCGGGGGCAGGAGAGGAGAAGACGGGGCACACCGGGACGCAGAAGTTCGGGGCTCCCGTCACGGTGAAGAAGGCGGTGGACATCGCGAAGCTCTCGAAGGACCCGGCCCGCTTCGCCGGCCGCAAGGTGCGGCTCGAGGGCACGGTGAAGGAGGTCTGCCAGGGCAGGGGCTGCTGGGTCGAAGTCGAGGCCGGCGGCGGCAGCTTCATGGCCCGCAGCCTGGACGAGTCGGTGCTCCTGCCGAAGGACTGCAAGGGCCGCAAGGTCGTGGTCCAGGGCGTCGTGAAGGCGCTGCCGCGGTCGATCAAGGAGGAGCCGAAGGAGGAAGGGCACGCCTGCCCGAAGCCCGAGTGGGTCGTGGCCACCCAGGGGATCGAGTTGAGGTAGCCCGAGACGTCGTAGGGCGGCGCGGGCCCGGCCTCACCGGGTCCGCGTCGCCCTTTCCGGGCCCAAGCCGGCCCCGGCCGGCGGAAAATCAGGCGTTGACAGCCATCCTGCTGTTGATAGCCTGATAGGGTCTGTATGCGGCGCCGGCCGCGCAAGTCCGCCCCGACACCGCCCCGGCGCCCGAACCGCACCGGGAGGCCCGCATGGATCGCGGCACTTCGTCCCCCCTCCTGTCCTGGTTGCTTCTGCCCGTCACGGCCGCGCTGATCCTGTCGGCCCTGAGCCTGCCCCAACAGCCCTACTCGGGTCTGAGCCTGCGGGGCGACCGCGTGGCGACGGTGGACCCGGGGAGTCCGGCCGAGCGCGCCGGCCTCGCTCCCGGCGACCGCCTCGTACCGACCGAGGGGGATCCGCGCTATACCCGCTCCCCCCTCGCCTACGCGGCCCCCGGCGTGCCGATGACGCTGCTGCGCGAACGCGGTGGCCGCATCGTGGCCATCCGCATGGTGCCCGCAGCGCTGCCGGTTGGCGAGCGCCGCATGATGGCGGCCCTGCTGGCCGTGGCGTCGGGCTACGTGCTCATCGGCGGCTGGGTCTGGAGCGAGCGCCGCGACCGGCTCACGCGCGCCTTCTTCCTGCTCTGCCTCGCCTTCGCCTGGTTCCTGGCGCCGCTGCCGCGCTGGCGCAGCGAGGCCTCCGGCGTGCTGTACGACACGCTCTACACGGGCGTGGGCCTCTACCTGCCGGCGCTCTTCATCCACTTCTTCGCCCTCTTCCCCGAGTCGGGCCAGCCGCGGGGCCGTCTGCGCTCGACCACCACCATCGCCTACGGTGTGGCCACGGGCCTCTTCGGGGCCTCGTTCCTCATCATGCTGGCCCAGCCGGTCTTCGAGGCCATCGCCGGGGCCGCGCAGTCCCTGATCCAGGGCATGGCCGGACTGTGGTTCGCCTTCGGGCTGCTGGGCGCGCTCTACGTGTTCGCGGGCTCCTACCGCCGTGCGCGCTCCACGGACGCGCGGCGGCGACTGCGGGTGGCGCTGGCGGGCACCGTGCTCGGGGCCCTGCCCTTCGCCACGCTGGTCGCGGTGCGGAACCTCTCGTCCCACGGACCGATCCCCGGCGAGCGCCTGGCCGTGATCCTCACCCTGCTCGTGCCCGCGTCGTTCGCCTGGGCCACCGGTGTGCACCGCGTCTTCGAGTTCAAGGTCGCCCTGCGGGCGGCGGTCGTGCTCGTGGCGCTCGCCGCGCTGAGCGGGATCGTCTACGTCGCGGGCGAGTGGCTCGCAGCCGCGTGGCGCCGGGATCTCGGCTCGGGCCTGGCCGGCGGAGCGCTGACCTTCGTGGCCCTCACCGCCGCGGTCGCCGGGCCGGCGACGCGCTGGCTGCGCTCGCTCGGGGCGCGCTTCGTCCCCGACGTGGCCACGGCCACCGAGCGGCTGGACGCCAGCCCCGGCGCGCGCCAGGGCACCCCCGGCCACGTGATCGAGGCGGCCTGCCAGGCGCTGGCCGGGACTTTCCATCTGGACGGCTGCCTGGCGCTCGAATTCGCCCGCGGGGGGCTGCGGACCGCGGCACGCATGGGCGTGACGGTGAGCCCGCCGCCGGAGACCGACTTCACCGCGGCCCTGCCGGAGGGCGGCGGGGTCATGGCGCTCGAGGACCTGCACCTGCGCGCGCCCGACCGCCGCGCGCTGGAGCGCGCCGGCGTGGCATGGCTGCTGCCCGTGGGCGGGACCGTCCGGCACTGCCTGATGCTGGGCCGGCGGCTCGGCGGCTCCTGGTTCGGGCTCGAGGACCAGCGCGAACTGCGGCGCTTCGCCGGGCACCTCGAAGTGCTGCTCGAGAACGCACGCCTGCGCGAGGCGGCGAGCACGCACGGCGCCATGGATCGCGAGCTCTCGAAGGCCGGCGCCATCCAGGCGCACCTGCTGCCGCGGCGGGTGCCGGTCTTCCGCTCGCTCGACTGCGCGGCGGCCGCGCTCTCCTCGGAATCGATCGGGGGCGACTACTACGACTTCGTCCGCAGTCCCGGCCCGGTGGTGACGCTGGCCGTGGGGGACGCCG
>Ga0315276_10002627_pt1 | contig 16471 bp, 8 predicted proteins | sample YL17G05_0_MG_FD_204542 | JGI IMG/M metagenome (GOLD analysis project Ga0315276, IMG submission 204542) | Sediment microbial communities from Yellowstone Lake, YNP, Wyoming, USA - YL17G05_0 | ecosystem: Environmental > Aquatic > Freshwater > Lake > Sediment | place: USA: Wyoming | collected... | reverse complement strand
TGGTCGCCTGGCTGCGCGCCGATCTGGCGGCCAACACCCGGCCCTGGGTCATCGCCTACTGGCACCACCCGCCCTACACGAAGGGCTCGCACGACTCCGACAACGTCGGCGACAGCGGCGGGCGGATGCGCGACATGCGCGAGCAGGTGGTGCCGGTGCTCGAGGCGGCCGGGGTGGACCTGGTGATCGCCGGCCACAGCCACTCGTACGAGCGCTCGTTCCTGCTCGACGGGCACTACGGCCTCTCGACCACGTTCGCGCCGGGGATGCAGAAGGACCCCGGCGACGGCCGCCTCGACGGCGACGGCCCTTACGAGAAGCCGACCCTGGCGCACGGCGTGCACGAGGGAGCGGTGTACCTGGTGACGGGCAGCGCCTGCCACGTCAGCGGCGGTACCTTGAACCATCCCGCGATGGTGCTCTCCGAGAACGTCCTCGGCTCGGTGGTGCTCGACGTGAGCGGCCACCGGCTGGACGCCCTCGCCCTCGACGACGCCGGGGCGCACCGCGACAGCTTCACCATCGTCAAGGGCGGCGCCGTGGCCGCCGGGCCGGGTCCGGCCCCGCCCACTCTGCGCCTGCTGCCGGCGAGTCCGAACCCCGCGACCGCCGCGCTGCGCCTGCCCTACGTGCTGCCCGCGGCGGGGCGGGCGCGGCTGGCGATCCACGACCTGCGCGGGCGGCGCGTGGCGCTGCTGGCCGACGGCTGGCGCGAGGCCGGCCGCCACGAGGCGCGATGGGACGGCCGCGACGCGGCTGGCCGCCCCCTGCCGGCGGGCGTATACTTCGCGGTGCTGCAGCTCGGCCGCGAGTCGCGCGCCCAGAAGCTCGTCCTGGCGCGCTGACGGCCCCGGCCGATCGCGCATCCGGGTGATCAAGATCATCGCCATGTTCCTCGAGGGGATCGGGCCGAGCGGCGACCTGACGGCGAAGTTCATCCGCGTCCAAACGCCCGGCGGGGCCTGTCCGCCCGGGTATCTGAGCGCCGAGGACGCGTTCGTTCAGGTGCCCTGCCCGTAGCCGGGTCCGGTCCGCACGCGCCGCGCTACGGGGCGCGTGCCGCGGCGATCGAGTCCGCCACCGCCCAGTCCACGCGGTAGAGCGTGTAGTCCACCGGGCCGGGCTTGGTGATGCCCAGCGACTGGGTGCGCGACGTGAAGACCGGCGTCAGCGCGGGGCCGAAAGGGCTCTCGCGCAGCAGCCGCCGGGGTCCTATCCCGCGGTCCACGAGGTACGCGGGCCGCCCCGCCTCGCGGAACGCGAAGCCGCGCGCCATCGCGTCGTAGTCCATGCGGTCCATGAGCGGCACGATGCGCGGAGAGACCAGACCGCCGAGGTCCAGCACGCGCCGGTCGGAGTAGTAGCCGATGGCGCCGATGTCGGGGGCGGCCACGAGCGCGTCGGCGGGCGTGTTGGCCGCCAGCCACTCCCCCCACGGAATCAGGGAGCGATGCATCCCGAGGGTGAACTCGCGGGTGTGCTCGAGGACCTGCACGCGGTAGACCGCCAGGTTCACGCCCAGGGAAGCGCCGAGCGCGGCGGCGAGCACGGCGCGGCGCCAGCCCGTGTCGTTCGACAGCCGGAAGTGCTCGAGCGCCCACCAGGCGTAGAGCACGAGCAGCGGCAACAGCGGCAGGAGGTAGCGCGACAGCACCGGCAGGCCGCGCACCGCGTAGCCGAGCGGGACGAGCAGGATCCATCCCCACGCCGCGGCGTGCACCGCCGTGTCGCCCTGGCGCAGGAGGGTCGCGAAGCGCGGCAGGAAGAGCAGGCAGACCAGGCACTCCACCGCGCCCACCGCGCCCACCACCTTGGCGGCGTGCACGAGCTGACCCGCCGCCACCGCCGCGCCCACCGCCCCCGCGCCCTTGGCGGCCAGGGTCTGCGGCAGCACGGAGCCGTAGAGCCCCAGCGCGTAGACGGCGTACGGGGCGATCACGACCGTCGCGCCGAGCAGCACCGCGGCCCCGGCGCGCAGGCGCTCGCCGGCTGCGGCCTCGCCGTAATAGCCGGCCGGCCACAGCGCGGCGGCGGCGGCGTAGAGCGCCACCAGGAGCGCCGCCTCGGGACGCACCAGCGCGGCCAGGCCCCACAGGAGCCCCACCTCGAAGCGGCGCCGCGGCGAGGCCGGCGTGCCTCGCCCCCACGCCACCACCCAGCCCGCGAGCACCAGCATCACGGCCAGCCCGGTTTCCATCCCCGAGGGCGTCCAGCGCACCATCCAGGCGTTGGCCGCCCACACGGCGGTGGCCGCCTCGGCGTGCTCGCGCCGCAGGGTGAGCCGGTGCGCCGCGGTGGCGAACAGCGCCAGGGCCACCAGCCCCGCGACCAGCGACAGCGACTTGGCCAACGGCAACAGGTCGGCGCCGCTGCGCGCCAGCCAGCCGAGGAGCAGCGGCCACAAGGGCGCGGTGGAGCCGGGCACCGGATCGCCGGCGTTGAAGACGAGCCCCGCCCCGTCGCGCACGTGCTTGGCGAACTGCAGGTGGATGAAGGTGTCGTCGATGACGTAGTCGCGGATGCCGAAGACCAGCAGCGCGAAGAGGGTGAGCCCCAGCCAGAAGCCCGCGCCGCGCCTCATCGGTCGGCTCCGGCGCCCGGCGCGCCGGCCGTGGCCGCGCCGCGGCTCCCGGCAGTCGGCGGCCCGGCCGGCAGGCCATCGAGCAGGCGCGCCAGGTCGGCGGTGATGCGGTCGCGGCGGTGCGCGTCCGCCAGCGCGCGGCGCGGCTCGGAGCCTCCGGCCGGCCGCTCGCCGCGCAGCAGGCGCGCGAAGGCCTCGGCGGCCGCAGGCTCGTCGCCCGGTGCGACGACCCAGCCGCCGGCTTGGCGCACCAGGTCCGCGGCCTCGCCCGCGGGCAGGAACGCGAGGATCGGCCGGTCCGCCGCCAGGTACTCGTAGAGCTTTCCGGGGATCGCCGCCTCGTAGCCGGGCCCGTGCACCTGCAGGAGCAGCAGGACATCGGCCGCGGCCTGCAGGGCGCGCGAGCGCGCGTAGGGCACCTGGCCGTGGAAGCGGACCACGTCCTCCAGCCCCAGGCGCGCGGCGAACCGGGGCTCGCCGCTCTCGTGCGGGCCGACCAGGTCGAGGCCGACCGCGGCCCCGGGCTGTGCCGCCCGCGCGCGGGCCAGACCGGCCAGGCACGCGCCGGTGGCGGGCACATCCCACAGCGTGCCGGTGTAGACGAGGCGCAGCGTCGCGTCGCCGGGGACCGGGGTGGGCCCGGGCGCCACCGCCGGGTCCGGCGTCTCCGCGTCCGCCTCCCAGCCGTTGGGCAACACCGCCACCCGATCGGCGCCCGCCGGCCCGAGCAGCGCCCGGAAGATCCCGGCCGCCGCGTGCGTGGTCGCCAGCACGCGATCCGCCCCGGCCAGCACGGCGCCCCGCAGCGCGCGGTGCCGCGCGGCGTGCCACGCCGTGGGCGGCCGCCTGTAGGTGAGCCCGACCCACGGGTCGCGGAAGTCCGCCACCCACGGCGGGCCGCCGGCGCGCTTCAAGTCGAGGCCGACGAGATGCACGGTGTCGGGAGGCGAGCTGGTGAGGACGGCGTCGATGCCGCCGCGCGCCAGGCGGGCGGCGGCCGAGCGCACCGCCGCGCCCCGCCACGGCGCGTACGAATCGGGGACCAGGCCCCAGGCGGCCAGCGCGCGCGCCGCGCGGTAGAGGCCGCTCGGCCGTCCGCTGCCGGCCCTGCCCAACACGGCCCGGCGCCCGAGCGCGAAGCCGCCCGGCATGGGGACCGGCAATACCTCCACGCCCTCCGGCAGGCGGGCCGCGCGCGACGCATCGCGCAGCGGCGCGGCCTCCGGGTCGGCGCAGATCACACTCACCTGCCAGCCGTGCAGCGGAAGGTAGCGGGCGAAGGACAGCGCGCGCGCCACGCCCCCGCCCGCGGCGGGAGGGAAGAAGTAGGAAACCAGGAGCAGGCGCCTCACTCGGCCCACCTTACGACGCCCGCCCGGCCGGCGGTCAAGTGGCCGCCGCCGGCCGGGCTGTGCTACGGTCAGCCGACGATCGTCCGCCGTCCCCCGGCCGCCGGAACTTGAACCAGGGAGTCCCCCCATGTCGCCAGAGCCCGCCGTGCGCGTGAGCGCCGAGACGCGCGCCCTCGCCGACGAGGTCGTCGCGCTGCGCCGCGAGTTCCACCGCCATCCCGAGCTGGACTTCGACCTGCCGTGGACTTCGGGCCGCGTCGCCGAGTACCTGAAGGGCCTCGGGCTGGCCGTGCACACCGGCATCGGCAAGAGCGGCGTGGTCGGCGTGCTCGACGGCGGCCGCCCCGGCCCCACGGCTCTCTACCGCGCCGACATGGACGCGTTGCCGCTGCAAGAGGAGACCGGCCTGCCCTTCGCTTCGGAGATCCCCGGGCGTATGCACGCCTGCGGCCACGACGGCCACATGGCCGTGGGCCTGACACTGGCCAAACTGCTGCACGGCAAGCGGGCCGCCCTGCCCGGCACGGTCGCCTTCCTCTTCCAGCCGGCCGAGGAGGGCGCCGGGGGCGCCCGCGAGATGATCGCCGACGGCGTGCTCGACCTGGTGAAGCCCGACGCCTGCTTCGCCATGCACCTCATCAACGAAGAGGACTACGGCCGCGTGGGGGTGCATCCCGGACCCGTGTTCGCGGGCTCGGGGGAGTTCCGCGTCGAGCTGGCCTCGGCGGGCGGCCACGGGGCCATGCCGCACACCACCGTCGACCTGATCGTGGTCGCCGCACAGATGATCACCGCGCTGCAGTCGGTGGTGGCGCGCAACGTCGACCCGCTCGCCACCATCGTGGTCACCGTCGGCCAGGTGCAGATCGGCACCAAGACCAACATCCTGCCGACCTCCGGCTGGTTCGCCGGCACCGTCCGCTACTACGACCCGGCCGAGAACGCGCGCGTGGTCAAGCGCGTCGACGAGCTGCTGGGCGGCGTCGCCCGCGCGCACGGCGCGGGCTACCGCTTCGCCTACGAGCCCGGCTACCCGGCTACCGTCAACGACGCGCGCGTCGCCGGCCTGGCGCGCGCCGCGGTGGCCGAGGTTGCCCAGGTCACGGACTACCGCACCATGGGCTCCGAGGACATGTCGTACTTCCTGGAACGCGTGCCGGGCTGCTACTACACCGTCGGATCCAGGAACCCCGCCCGGGGCAAGATCCACGGCCACCACTCGGGCAGCTTCGACATCGACGAGGACGCGCTCGTGCTCGGCGTCGAGGTCGGCGCGCGGGTGCTCGAGGCGTATCTGGCCAAGGCAGGCCAGTGAGCGAGCGCCCGCAGTTGCTCGGCCCCGACGGCAAGCCGGTCTCCGCCGGCGACGCCCCGCTCCTGGTGGACGCGCACGGACGGGCGGTGCGCGCCGGCGACGCGGCCGCCGCTCCCGAGCGGCCCCGCCTGCGGCCGCTCGAGCTGACCATCGCCCAGGACCAGGGCCGCGACCTCCTCGTGGCCCGCGACCCGCTCGGGGTCTGCGAGAGCGCCGTCGTGCTGCGCTTCGAGGTGCTGCCGCTGCTGCAGATGCTCGACGGCGAGAGCACCATCGAGGAGCTGGCGGCGCGCGCCGTGGCCGAGACCGGCGACATGCGCCACGCCGACGGCCTGCGCGCCTTCGTCGCCGACCTCGACCGCCTCTACCTGCTCGAGTCGGAGCGCTTCTTCGCGCGGCGACGCGAGATCGCCGCCGCGTACCGCCGCCTCGAGGTGCGCGAGCCGGAGCTGGCCGGCGTGTCCTACCCGGCCGACCCCGACGAGCTGCGCGCCTTCCTCGGCGGCCACTTCGCCGAGGCCCAGGCGATCCTCGACGCCGGCGGCGGCCCGCCCGCCGGCATGCCGGCCGACCCCGTGGCGGTGGCCGTCCCCCACCTCGAGCTGCGCCGCGCCGGGGCGGCCATCGCTCTCGGCTTCCTGGCGCTGCCGGCCGAGCGGCCGCCCGACCTGGTCTTCCTGCTCGGCACCGGGCACGCGCTCTACGAGCGCACCGCGGCCCTCACCGCCAAGACGGTGCGCACGCCGCTCGGCGACCTCGAAGCCGACCGCGAGGCGGTGGCGCGCCTGGCCGAGCGCACCGGCGAGGCGATCTTCGAGGAGGAGACGGCGCTGCGCGGCGAGCACTCGATCGAGTTCTCGGCGCTCTACCTGACCTACCGTTTCGGCACGCGCCCCCGACTCGTGCCCGTGCTGTGCGGCGGCTTCCACCGCCTGCTGGACGCCGACCGGCGCCCGCCGGACGACCCGCTCTTCGCGTCGCTGGTCGAGGGCCTGCGCGAGGAGGCGGCGCGAGCCCGCGCCGCCGGCCGCCGCGTCCTCTTCCTCGCCGCCGTGGACCTGTCGCACATGGGCGCCCGCTTCGGCGACGCCGAGACGATCGACGGCGAGGCGCTGGGGGCGATCCGGCGCACCGACCGCGCCGCCCTCGACGCCGCCGCCACCGGCGATGCCGACGCCTGGTTCGACGCCGTGGCCACGCACGGGGATTCGACGCGCATCTGCGGCTACTCGGCGGTGTACGCCCTGCTGCGCGCCGCCGCGCCCGGCCCCGGCACCCTCTTGCGCTACGAGCAGTCGGTGGAAGAGGGCGGCTCGGTGGTCACCTGCGCCGCGATGGCCTGGGGGTAGGCGAGGCCTTCGCCCCGCCGGCCGAGCCGCCCGGCGACCGACCTGCGCGGCCGCGCGGCGGCTTCACAACCTTATTACACATTTCGCGCCATCGGCCCCCGCCCGCCGCCGTAAACCCGCTTGACCGGGCCCGGGCCCGGACCTTCAATGGGCGCGATCCCCTCTGGCGTCCCCGGGACGTCGGCTCTCGAAGCCCAGGCTCTCCCGTTTCTCGGAGGACACGCATGATCCCGCGCCGCGTCACCCTCACGGCCCGTTTCGCGCCGGCCCTGCTGGCGGCCCTGCTCCTCGGCACGGCCCCGGCCGCCGCCGACGACGAGAAGACGCAGTTCGGCCCGCCGCCCGCCAAGCCCGGCAAGCCGGCGGCCGCGGCGGCCGGCAACAAGGACATGAAGGACTGGTCGGCGGTGACCAAGGAGGCCGAGGAGAAGGCCGGCCTCTTCCGCATCTTCAAGAAGAAGGACGCCTGGTACCTGATGCTGCGCACAGACCAGCTCGACCGGCAGTACCTGCTGGCCCTCACGGTCGGGCGCGGCATCGGCTCCAACTTCATCCTCGGCGGCCTGACCATGGGCGAGGACGTGGTGCGCTTCCGCCGCAAGGCCGACCAGATCCAGATGGTCAAGGACAACCTGCGCTTCACCGCCTCCGGCGACTCGGCCCTGATGCGCGCCGTCGAGCTCTCCTTCGCGCCCTCGGTGGCGCACAACTTCAAGATCGAGAGCGAGCGCGGCGACAGTCTGCTGGTGGACCTCGGCTCGCTGGTGCTCTCCGACTACGCGGACCTGCAGCTGGCCATGAAGAACTACATCGGCAGCGCGGCGCGCATCGACGACAAGAAGAGCACCCTGGGCCTGCTGCGCGTCTTCCCCAAGAACGTCGAGATGGAGGGCGACTTCACGCTGGTGCCCGGCAACCGCGAGGAGGCGACGGTCAGCACGGTCTCCGACGCGCGCTTCATCCCGGTCACCATCCGCTACTCGCTCTCCGAGCTGCCCGAGCTGGGCGGCTACGTGCCGCGCCTCGAGGACGACCGCGTCGGCTTCTTCAACACCAACGCCAAGGACTTCTCGCGGGACAACTTCGAGAACTACATGGTCCACTACGTCAACCGGTGGAACCTGAAGAAGAAGGACCTCTACGCGGCCGCCTCCGAGCCCGAGCAGCCCATCGTCTTCTACCTCGAGAACACCATCCCGGAGAAGTGGCGCCCGTACGTCGGCGCCGGCATCGAGGAGTGGAACAAGGCCTTCGAGAAGGCCGGCTTCAAGAACGCCATCGCGGCCAAGCCGCAGCCGGCCGACTCGGCCTTCGACGCCGCCGACGTGCGCTACAGCACCATCCGCTGGATCACCTCGAGCGAGCCGAGCTTCGGCGCCATCGGCCCCAGCCGCGTCGACCCGCGCACCGGCCAGATCCTCGACGCCGACATCCTCATCGAGGCCTCCGTGATCCTCGGCTACCGCAACTACTACCGCCGCTGGGTGGGGCCGGAGACGGTCGAGGAGCTGCTGAGCGGGGTGTCCCGCGAGCAGATGGAGCGCGGCTTCGGGCGCCACTTCTGCAGCTACGGCCTCGGCATGGTCGAGGGCAACGCGCTGGTCAACTTCGACCTCTTGATGGACGGCTCGCTGCCCCCCGGCAGCCCGGTGCCCGAGGAGTACATCGGCCAGGCCGTCAAGGCGCTGGTCATCCACGAGGTCGGCCACACCCTCGGCCTGCGCCACAATTTCCAGTCGAGCGTCGCCGTCCCCGCCGACAAGCTGGGCGACCCGGCCTACGTCGAGCAGAACGGCATGACCGGATCGATCATGGACTACGACACGCCGTTCATCTCCAAGGATCCGGGGCGGCAGAAGTACTACTACTCGCCGACCGTAGGCCCGTACGATCTCTGGGCGATCCGCTACGGCTACACGCCCACCGCCGCCAAGACGCCGTGGGACGAGAAGGAGAAGCTGGACGCCATCGCCGCCGAGTCCACCCTGCCCGGCCGCCAGTACGGCACCGACGAGGACACCTACCCCGCCGACGCGCTCGACCCGCGCAACAACATCTACGACCTGGGCGACGACCCGCTCGGCTTCGGCGAGGAGCGCGCCGCGTACCTGGCGGGCCTGTGGTCGTCGCCGCGCTTCGAGGAGCGGATCCTGGCCAAAGGGGACGGCTTCCCGGTGCTGCGCCGCGCCGCCGACGCCGTCCTCGTGCAGTACACGCGCGCCCTGTCGCACGGCCTCAAGTACATCGGCGGCCAGCAGGTGAGCCGCGCCCACTACGGCGACCCCGGCGCACCCGACCCCTTCACGCCGGTGCCGGCGGCCAAGCAGCGCGCCGCGCTGGCCTTCCTCGCCCGGCGCGCCTTCGCGCCCGACGCCTTCGGGCTGTCGGAGCAGATGCTCAACCGCATGGGCGCCAACCGCTACTGGGACTGGGAGTCGAACCTGTTCGGCGGCCGCATCGACTACGCGTGGTACAGCCGCGTGCTGCTCGTCCAGATGGGGGTGCTGCAGCGGCTCACCAGCGCGCCGATGGTGGCGCGCGTGCGCGAGGCGGAGAGCCGCTCGGCCGATCCGCTGACCCTGGCGGAGATGTTCGACGGGCTGACCGGCGCCATCTGGGGCGAGTTCGGCGTCGGCTCGGCGGCCGCCGAGGCGCGCCGCGACCCGGCGGCGGCGCTGCGCGCCGTCAACGGAGCGGGCACGCGCCGCGAGTTGCAGCGCGCCTACGTGGACAACCTCGCCCGCTGGGTGGTGGACCCGGTGCCGCCGGGCACCGACGACGCCCGCGCCCTGGCGCGCCTGCACCTGGGCCGCATCGACGGGGCGTGCGCCGCGAAGCTGGCGGCGCCGGCGGGCATGAGCGACGCCGTGCTCGCCCACCTGCTGGAGACGCGGGCCCGCGTCAAGCGCGCCCTGGAAGCGCAGCGCCAGTCGAAGGGCTAGGCGCCGGCCGCCGGCGCGCGCCGGCGGAGATCACCGACAGGATCCCGGCCGCCTCCGCGCTGGGATCCTGCGCTTTTCATGGGAGGAGCCATGACGGAAATCGAGAGAGCGACCGATCAGCTGCGGCGGGCGTACGAGGGCGAGGCCTGGCACGGCCCCGCCCTGCGCGAGGTCCTCGCCGGCGTGACGGCCGAGCAGGCGGCGGCGCGGCCGATCGCCGCGGCCCACACCATCTGGGAGATCGTCCACCACCTGGCCGCGTGGGAACACACCGTGGCCCGGCGGCTGGGCGGCGAGGCGGTCCACGACCCGCCCGAGGGCGACTGGCCGCCGGTGACGCGGACCGGCGAGGAGGCTTGGCGCGCGGCGCTCGACTGGCTCGAGCGCGGCCACCGCACGCTGCTCGCCGCCGTCGCGGCCCTCGACGACGAGGGCCTGGAGCGGATCCCCGTGCCGGGCGGGAGGGCCACGGCCTACATGCAGCTCCACGGCTCGGCGCAGCACCACCTCTACCACGCCGGGCAGATCGCGGTCCTGAAGAAGGCCTGAGGAGCGCGGCGGGGCGGGACGCGGCGGCGGCGCGGGCGCCGGCGCCCGCCCCCTACCCGAGGTGGCGCGCCGGCTTGTAGATGATGCCCTCGTTGCGCCGCCCGTTCATCTTCACCACCAGCGGCTCCGCGAAGCGCAGGTGGCGCACCAGCCCCCACTCGCCCACCGACGGCTGCGCGGCGATCCACTGCCAGTCCACGAAGCCCTCGCCGACGTCGGCGTTGACCGTGAAGTAGCCGACCTGGAACGAGGTCAGGTTCTGGAAGAAATGGCTGCCCTGGGAGGGCGTCACCCGGAAATCCTTGAAGCCGGTCTCGACGATGACGCGCGCCCCGGCGATCTCGTCCCAGCGCACCGGGATGCCGAGCCACGGGTCGGTCGAGCCCCAGCGCCCCACCCCGATCAGCAGGTAGGGCCGGCCCTCGCCCGTCAGTTGCGCGTTGAAGCGCGCCACCTCGGCGGCCGCCGCGCGGCTGCGCGAGCGGTCGAAGCGGTGGAAGTCCACCACCACCAGGTCGTGCAGCTGGTCGAGCACGCCGTTGCCGAGCACCTGGGGGCTGCGGCACAGCAGGCGCTCGGGGTGGATCTCGTCCACGTTCAGCTGGTCGGTCTCCTTCGACAGCACCAGCGGCCGCATCTGCAGGAAACCGAACTCGTGCGGCAGCGAGCGGTCGGGGCTCAGACGCACGGCGAACTCGATCTCGGCGGCGCGGTTCATGCCGCGCGTGCCGATGTCGAGCAGCAGCGTCAGCACGTCGGCCAGCGGGAAGACGCCGTGCTTGAGCACCGGCGCGAAGGTCACCAGCCGCACGCCGGGCCGCGCCAGGCCGTCGTAGACCGCGTGGTCCTCGGGCGAGTAGGTCGAGCCCACCGCGAACAGCGCCCCGTCCGCCTCGGCCGCCTCCAGGGCGAAGCGCGACTCGCGCATCGCCTGCTCGGGGTCCGCCGCCGCCTCGTGGTCGAGCTCGAGCGCCCAGAACTCGCGCTGCGAGTTCGCCAGGATGTCCGGCACCGAGGAGAAGTGCAGGATGTGGCGCGGGTCGCGCGGGCAGAAGCTCAGCGCCTTGTCGCCCTCCACCACCTCGCGGCCCAGGCCGAGCGCCACCGTCGCCACGCCGTCCTCGGAGCGCAGCGGCGGCACCGGGTAGAAGTTGTGCGAGCGCGCCACGCCGGAGAAGTCGGGGTAGTAGCGCCGCCCGCGCGGCGCCCCCACCACCTTCTGCAGGATGACCGCCATCTTCTCCTCTTCCAGGCGGTAGGGCGTGGCCCGCAGGTAGGCCTTGGCGTGCTGCGTGAAGGTGGAGGCGTAGACGCGCTTGACCGCCTGCATGAGCTGCTCGAGCCGCGCGTGCAGGGAGGCGGCGTTGTTGGGCAGCATGTAGGTCTCGTAGACGCCGGTGAACGGCTGGTACTGCGAGTCCTCCAGCAGGCTCGAGGAGCGCACCGCCAGCGGCCAGCGCACCGCCTCGAGGAAGGCCACCAGGTCCTGGATCACCTCGGCCGGCAGCGGTGCGGCCAGGAAGCGCCGCGCCAGCTCGGCGTCGTCCTGGCCGTTGAGCGCGAAGTCGAGCAGGGAGTTCTCCGCCAGGAAGCGGTCGAAGCAGTCGGTGGCCAGCACCACGGCCGGCGGCACGGCGACGCGCACGCCCGGGAACCGCGTCCCGACGCGGTGATAGTTGAGCAGGTAGCGCACGAACGCCAGGCCGCGCGCCTTGCCGCCCAGCGAGCCGCCGCCGACCCGCGCGAAGAAGGCGCTCGAGGGGTCGAAGGCGGTGCGGTCGAAGTCCCCCACCAACCGTTCGCTCTGCTCGCGGCGGTAATCCGCGATCGAGGTGATGAGGTCGCGGCGCAGGTCCTCGAGGGTCGGGAAGTCGGAGACCTGGCGCGGCCGCAGCTTGTGGGCCAGGGCGAACTCGGTGCGGGCCGTGAACCAGTTGGAGAAGTGGTTGCGCTCGGCGTGGTAGGCGATGCTCGCCGCCGGCACCGCGCGCAGCGCCTCCTCCAGCCCCTTGAGGTCGGTGGCCCGCCCCACCTCGCCGCCGTCGGGGGTGCGGAAGACGAAATCGCCGAAGGCGAAGCTCTCGATCATGAAGCGGCGGAGGTCGGCGAGCAGCGTCTCGGAGCCCTTGAGCAGGAACTCGGCGCCGGCGGCACGGGCCCGCTCGGCGTACTGCGGGCGGCTCGACTGCAGCAGGATGGGGAGGTCGCCCGTCTGCTCCTTGGCCAGGCGCGCCAGATCGAAACCGGCGTCGCGCGCCAGGTCGCCGCCGCGCGGGAACTCGATGTCGGAGATGATCCCCAGGACGTGCTCGCGGTAGCGCGTGAAGCACTCCCACGCCTCCTCGAACGTGTTGCACAGGAGGATCTTGGGGCGGGCCCGCATGCGCACCAGCTTGTGCGACAGGTTGACGCCCTCGCTGAGCAGGCGCTCCGACTGGCGGATGAGCTCGGTGTAGATGGTGGGCAGGAACGACGAGTAGTAGCGGACGTTGTCCTCGACCACCAGGATGACGCGCACGCCGGTGGCGGCGGTGTCGTGGGCGACGTTGCGGCGGTCCTCGACGTACTTGACGATGGCCACCAGGATGCGGGCGTTGCCCTGCCACAGGAAGCTGCGCTCGATGTCGGAGACGTCGTGGGTGGCGGCGAACTCGCGCAGCTCGTTGTTGTCGTAGCCGAGCACCACCACCGGGGCGTCGAGCCCCGCCCGCTTGACCTCGCGCGCCAGCTGGGCGGCGTCCATGTCGCCGAGCTGCGGCGTGGTGACGATGAGGTTGAAGCGGCGCTCGGCGCGCGCCAGGGCGAGCGCCTCGTGGCCGCTGGCGACGTGCGTCAGCCCCGGCGTCTGGTGCAGGCTGAGCTCGAGGAACTCGCCGAGGATCAGCTCGTTGAGCCGGCCGTCCTCCTGCAGGGTGAAGGAGTCGTAGAGGCTGGAGACCAGCAGGATGTCCTGGACCCGGTAGGGCATCAGGTCCTGGAAGCCCTGGAAGGGACTGCTCGCGTCCGGGCCGGCGGCCCGGTCGCCGAGGGTGCTCATCTGGCTCCTCTCCCGCGTCCCCGCCCGGCGCCGCGCCGCGAAAAACGGGACGCGGGGTGGAGGATACCCACCCCGCGCCCGTTGTGCCAGAGCGGAGCGTCTAGACGACGCCCTGGTCCATCATCGCGTTGGCGACCTTGAGGAAGCCGCCGATGTTGGCGCCGTTCACCAGGTTGCCCGGCGTGCCGTACTTCTCGGCCGTCTCGAAGCAGTTCTTGTGGATGGCGATCATGATGTTGTGGAGCCTCTGGTCCACCTCCTCGCGCGACCACGACAGGCGCATGCTGTTCTGCGACATCTCGAGGCCGGAGGTGGCCACGCCGCCGGCGTTCGCCGCCTTGGCCGGGCCGTAAAGGATCTTGGCGTCGAGGAAGGCCTTGGTGGCCTCGAGGGTGCTCGGCATGTTGGCCCCCTCGGAGATCACGTAGACGCCGTTCTTGAGCAGGTTCTTGGCGTCGTTGCCGTTGATCTCGTTCTGGGTGGCGCTGGGGAAGGCGCAGTGCGCCTTGAAGTCCCACACCGGGTTGGTCGCCGCCCCGCTCTCGACCGGCACGAACTTGGCGCTCTTGAACTTGTCGGTGTACTCCTTGATGCGGCCGCGGCGCACGTTCTTCAGCTCCATGACGTAGGCGAGCTTGGCGCGGTCGATGCCGTCCGGGTCGTAGAGGACGCCGTTCGAGTCGGAGAAGGTCACCGGCTTGGCGCCCAGGTCGAGCAGCTTCTCGGCGGTGTACTGCGAGACGTTGCCGCTGCCCGAGATCAGGCAGATCTTGCCCTCGAGCGTCTCCTTGCGGGTCTTCAGCATCTCCTGCGCGAAGTACACCGAGCCGTAGCCGGTGGCCTCCGGGCGGATCAGCGAGCCGCCCCAGTTGAGGCCCTTGCCGGTGAGCACGCCGGTGAACTCGTTGCGCAGCCGCTTGTACTGCCCGAACATGAAGCCGATCTCGCGGCCGCCCACGCCGATGTCGCCGGCCGGCACGTCGGTGTCGGGACCGATGTGGCGCTGCAGCTCGGTCATGAAGCTCTGGCAGAAGCGCATGACCTCGTTGTCGCTCTTGCCCTTGGGATCGAAGTCGGAACCGCCCTTGCCGCCGCCCATGGGCAGCGTGGTGAGCGAGTTCTTGAAGACCTGCTCGAAGGCGAGGAACTTGAGGATGCCGAGGTTCACCGAGGGGTGGAAGCGCAGGCCGCCCTTGTAGGGGCCGATGGCGCTGTTCATCTCGATGCGGAAGCCGCGGTTGACCTGCACCTCGCCGCGGTCGTCGAGCCACGGCACGCGGAACAGGATCACCCGCTCGGGCTCGACGATACGCTCGAGGATGCGCGACGCCCGGTACTCGGGGTGGCGCTCCAGCACCAGGGCCAGCGACTCGAGGACTTCCTGCACCGCCTGATGGAACTCCGGCTCCGCCGGGTTCTTGGCCTTGACGCCGTTCATGACGCTGGCCACGTACTCCTTCACCATACGGGACTGCTCCTTTCTTTCTTGCGCCGCGTCACGCAGCGCGGGCGCGCGGCAGCAACACCGGCAGAACCAGAGCCGTCGGAGCGCGCCGGGGGAAGCCCGCGCGGCCGGAACCCCTGCGGAACGCGGTCGCCGGTCCTGGCAGGCGGCCGTCTCCGAGGGGGCGCCGCGCCGCCCCTGGCACACGGACGGTGAGCTCTTGCAGAGAGAACCCGGTGAACGGGTCGAATTCTCCCCGCCGCCCCGCGCGCGTCGCGAGCGGGTGGCGGGAAGGGGCTACGCGGCGCATTATGCCACGCTTTGCCGGACTTGCCACTGGGGAAGAAAGAGCGCCGGCCGGTCCGCGCAAGACCCCGCGCCGGACTCCACTTGACGCGCGGCGGGCGGCGGTGGAGACTCGCGCCAAGCGAGGTTTTCACCCCGAGAACGGGCCGCTTCGCAGCGCCGACGTGCCCCGCTCCGTCACGCGGCCGGCGGCGGCGACGCACGCGGCTCCGCAGGATCCTCGGGGATCGATCGTCGGGACGGGCTAGGGCGCCGCTTCCGCGTGCCCCGCGGCCCCCTGCTCCGTCGCCCCGTCCCTTGTGTGCGCCGCTTCGGATCCGTCCGTCCCGGCGTCGCGTCAGACACGCGCGCCCCGGCCGTGGCACGCCCGGACGCCGACCCGCAAGGAGCTCCTCTCATGGCTGACAAGGTGACCCGCCCCTACAACTCGTTCGAGATCGCGCAGGCGCAGTTCGACAAGGTCGCGGGCATGATCGGGCTCGACGAGGGCACCCGCGACCTGTTGCGCTGGCCGCTGCGCGAGTACGCCTTCGCCGTGCCGGTGCGCATGGACGACGGCGGCACGCGGGTGTTCCGCGGCTTCCGCGTCCAGCACAACGACGCGCGCGGTCCCTGCAAGGGCGGCATCCGCTTCCACCCGCACGAGTCGCTCGACACGGTGCGCGCCCTGGCCATGTGGATGACCTGGAAGTGCGCCGTGGTCGACATCCCGCTGGGCGGCGGCAAGGGCGGCGTCATCTGCGACCCCCACAACCTGAGCCAGCGCGAGCAGGAGCGCATCTGCCGCGCCTGGGTGCGCCAGATCGCGCGCAACGTCGGCCCGGTGCAGGACGTGCCGGCCCCCGACGTGATGACCAACCCGCAGCACATGCTGTGGATGCTCGACGAGTTCGAGGTCATCCGCGGCGGCCGCTACCCGGGCTTCATCACCGGCAAGCCGGTGGGCATGGGCGGCTCGCTCGGGCGCACCGAGGCGACCGGCTACGGCGTGGTCTTCACGCTGCGCGAGGCGCTGCGCGAGCTGGGGCTCGACCCGCACTCCACCAAGGCCAGCGTGCAGGGCTTCGGCAACGTCGCCCAGTACGCCATCCGGCTCTACCAGCAGCTCGGCGGCAAGGTCGTCTGCGTCTCCTCGTGGGACCAGCAGGACCAGACCTCCTACTCCTTCTACCGCGCCGAGGGCGTGGACGTGGACGAACTGCTGGGCATCACCGACCCGTTCGGCGGCATCGACAAGGCCAAGGTCCCCAAGCTCGGCTACCAGGTGCTGCCCGGCGAGGCCTGGCTCGAGCAGCCGGTCGAGATCCTCATGCCCAACGCCATCGAAAACCAGATCACGGCCGAGACGGTGGGCAAGATCCACCCGGCGGTGAAGGTCATCGCCGAAGGCGCCAACGGCCCGACCACGCCGGAGGCCGACCAGGTGCTGGAGAAGCGCGGCACCCTCATGCTGCCCGACTTCCTGGCCAACGCCGGCGGCGTCACCTGCAGCTACTTCGAGCAGGTGCAGAGCAACATGAACTACTACTGGGAGAAGGACGAGGTGCTCGGCAAGCTGGACGTCAAGATGACCTCGGCCTTCCACGCGGTCTACGA